>Ga0307984_1001043_pt1 | contig 11750 bp, 22 predicted proteins | sample EllFjometageno78_FD_203169 | JGI IMG/M metagenome (GOLD analysis project Ga0307984, IMG submission 203169) | Marine microbial communities from Ellis Fjord, Antarctic Ocean - #78 | ecosystem: Environmental > Aquatic > Marine > Unclassified | place: Southern Ocean | collected 2014-10-09 | reverse complement strand
CTAAAAGACTTTCAGATTGGCGTTTGGTTTACGACGCAAAATACATAACCTCTCACTATGGAGAGATGTCTGCCTATCGCAGAGCAAATGGTATGCAGCCACACTCAGGCACCGATTGGGCCAGACCACTCGGCACACGCATACCGGCAATTGCAAAAGGAACTATTCATCTTATCCAGTTTAGTGAAGTGCTCGGCTGGGTGGTGGTGCAGACGGCTATGGACAAAGATGGAATCATCTGGTACTTGGGCTACTGTCACATGGACAAGAAGCCCGGATATAGGGTCGGGCAGAAGTTGCGTAAGAGCCAGACTATAGGAATTTTAGGAAATAGTGGTCAAAGTTCTGGGCCCCACGTCCACGTAACAGCGTCGAGAACCCTAAAGGGCGTGTTCGGCGTAACGTCTGATAAAGTTGACGTTTACAAGCTAATCCTAGATAATGTAAAGCGACCTGTACGAGAGGTATGCGAATGTTGCAAAAGACCCTTATAAAAATGCTTGATGGCGTGTTCTTCCTAAAGGATGAGCCTGAGTCTGCTTCCGGTCCAGACTGGAAGTTTAGGCGCAAGGTAATCTTTGGCTCTTACCGCTTGGGTTTTGCCATGATTATCTTTGGTGCGTTGACTTTCCTTATTGATCAATGGGGAGTAGGGGTAACACTAATAACTGGCGGAGTCTCACTCATCTCCATCATCACAACCGCTTACACCTTGAGTGCATCTTATGAAGATGTCAAGCTATACAAAAACGAAGGAACGGATTACTAATGAAACTAATTACAAAGGAGTTTGTCAGCTACAGTGCTGAACGAGCTATTAAAACTTTTGCTCAAACCGCTATCGCAGCACTCGGTGCTGGAAGCATTGGGCTACTGACCATAGATTATGTCAACCTGTTTAGTGTTGCTGGCGGAGCTGCTCTACTATCTCTCTTGACCTCTGTGGTAACCACCACGAGCGTTAAGAAATAACTGTCTTAGTTTTCTAAGGCGTTTACAGAGGAACAAACCCGACAAGCAAAAAGCCCCCTGCAGAGGTGACAGGGGGCTTTTTGCATTCTTTTATTCTTCTTCTTCCGGCTGTTGGTATTGCCGGAACTCTTCTCTTACCTCTTCTGCATTAAACAAAAAGTGCGCGGTACACAGTTCACATGGCTTGATGTCGCAAGGGTAGTCGCAATGCTCGCAGGAGAACGAACCTTCTTCCTCTCCTCTGTGAACTACCGGGCTTCCGCAACCGCATACCATTAAAACTGATAGCATCATTCCGGTTTTTGCATCCATCATTGTATAGCCTATGTACTCGCTTTCCTCTCCAAGCATCGCAAGTACTTCTTCTGTTATTGCCTTTTCTCTTTTTCTTCTAAACAGCTTCGCAAACCAGCGTCGAATCATATTGGCCTTGTAGTTGTTCTGTTAATTGAGATTGGACCACGCTGCCACTTACCGCAGTCCTGGCACTGGAACCTCTGATAGGTCCCAGAGATGGTACGAGCCACGCCACGCTTCTGCAGGTTCAAAGATGCACAAGTAGAGCAGCCACCTTCTATGCCGTCGTAGAGAGCCGTGTGTGGGTGGTTAGGAATCCAAGGCTTCAGCTTCTCATAGAGGTCAACCAGCAGGTCGACGTCCTGAATCTGATACTTCTTCATCTCAACCCATGACTTCTTGTTACCAGCCATGCAGCCAAGCCAAAGGTCGAAGCCGGAGTGCTTTACCTTAGCTCCAACCCCTAGCTTTTGTGATACGTAGTCCAGCTTGTTGCTAGGGAACTTGAACTGAGACCTCACAGTTAGCATAAGGTCCATCTCTTTGTAGGGAGAAGGCGGAAGCATTCCGTTCTCGATGAACTCACGCTTCAGGTGTTTGCTGTCAAATGCCTTAGAGTTCCAGCCGACTAATACATCAGCTTCTTCCAGCAAAGCGTGAACCTTTTTGAGCATCTCTTCTTTACCATCGTGGTGGGCTGATGCAAAGTGCACCTTCTTCTCGCCGTACCATCTGGCACCCCAGCACATCATCTCAGTAGCCTTGATAATCTGGCCGATAGATATGTTCTGGTCCCATAGGCCCCAGGTGTGTGCTGTTAGTGGGCTTGTTTCGATGTCTAGGAATAGAATCTTCATGCGCCCTCCCATCCGTTCTTTAGTATTGCCTTATGCTTTTTGTTTCGGAGATAGATTATGCCATGACGAACTGCATCATTGGCGTGTCCTCTACCGGCTTCGTGTAGTTCCATCTTGTGCAGTCTTGCATCGGAACATAGGGCCTTCTGGCTTGGCTTCTGGTACACCAAGTCGTACAGCCCGAATGGATACAGTGCCTCAAGTGCTCCTATAACATAGGTTGCGCTAAGGTCTATACCCCTAACTCCTTCCCTAAGGTCGAAGTCTTCGCAGATAATCTGGTCTATCTTAATGTCCTCAAGTTCATCCCAGTGAAAATCTAGGAATCCTCTGAGGCCATTCTTTATCTGCCAAGTCCTTTTGAACTCATAGCTATTCTCATCGTACTCAAGTAGCGCGACTCCGGTTGTGCCTCCAGGGTCAAGACACAATGCAACTGTTCTATTTGCCATCTTTCAGCCTCTCTTCCTTCATCTTAATTATCTGTGTCATTTGGTAGCAGGCAAGGGATAACGGATACTTCATGCCATGCTCGTACTTCTCATTGTGAAACTTAACTGCATCTTCGTCAAACCTAACGGTATCAAACTTTGCTTTCCTGCTGTAGTTGTTGTTCTTCACGCTATCACCTCCAAGTATGTCTTCCGGTTTTCCATTACTAAGTGCACCCTGGCCTGTGACCTTAGTGCCTCGATTATGTCATCGAACTCACGCTTCTTCTTGTTGTTGAATCTACGGTAAGCTTCTTCGTATCGAACTCGACCACCACGGTCAACCACGTAGGCTTCAAGCTGGTCAACATCTCGCTGCCATTCTGAAGCTGAGATAGCACCAGCCATTGTGATTAGGTTCTGGAACCATTCCTCTGAGTAGTGGATGGCAATCAGGACGTGTCTTAGCTTTACCTCTTCAGCCTTGTCAGCCATTGATAGCAAGATTGCACACTTCCATACGGACAGGGCCAGTCTCTGGCGAGACGGCTCGATAGACTCTGCTTCCGAGTGGTTCTCTGCAACGTTACCCATCTCCCACTTGTACTGGTTAAAACGCTCCAGCGCAGCTTGGCTTAGTCGGATAGGCCTAGGGTTAGGCTTGCCCTTCTTCTGCCAGTAAGTTACTGACTGGAATAGTTTGCTAACCATGTCATCCATGACGCCATCCTTGACAGAGACTTCATATTCATCTGCCTGTTGGATGTCCTCAAGCTCACGGCTTCTGTCTGGTGCATCGGCAGTTACATAGATGAAACGTGCCAAGAAACCAGAGCGGAAGTACTCAGTAGTAAGTACGTCTGCCGTCCTGCTTGTGATGCCCATAAGGTACATGATGAAGTTAGTCTCTGCTCGTTCGCTCTGTCGCTTATCCTTAGAAGAACGAATGACAACCGGAACGTGACCATCGTAAAGCTCAGTGAATCGCTCCGCAGCAGAAGCCATGTAGGTCTTGTTCATAAAGTCCTTGAACATTCCCTGTACTTCGTCTCGGTGCAATAGGCTGGTCTTCTTGTCGCGTTCAGCAAGAATGGCAGTCACACCTTCAGGAGTAGCATCCGAACCAATGTCAATCTGGTATCCACCGAACTGCTCATACTTGCGGATAACTCTGAGCATTAGTTGACGGCTGGTTGACTTGCGTGTTAGAGTAGTCTCACCAAGAAGCATAAACCAAAGGTTCAAGCCCATCTTGCCATAGCGAGGTATAGCGTAACCCCAATCGGAGAACACAGATGATAGTATCGTAAACGCTCCGGCAATCTGGTAACCCAGTGCACCGTCAGTTTTTGACTGAGCCCAAGATACATAGGCATCAATAAAGGTTGGCTCCATGGCTACCACCTCACGCTCCTCAGGTGTGAGTAGTGAGATGGTAACCGGTACGAACCTAGCGGTGCCGGCGTCAGTAGTGATTGGCTCAGGAACGTAAGGCGTTGCTTCTGCCTCTGCCCTAAAGCTCTGAGCTGCTCTCTGCACCTCGCGCCACAAGTCACCATCAGCATCGATACGCTTAGCTCTATCTGGGCTGTGATACTTGTTACACTTAGCGTGTCGGGCTACGCTAAATACCTCTTCAGGAGTCAAGCCTTCGCGCAGTAGCTCCATCTCTAGCTTCCATAGAAGCTTAGATAGGTCAGCGTTGTGAGCTGGGTGCTCCATGTAGAGCCCGACAACCTGTGGATTGTGTGATAGCTTCTCTAGTACCTCAAGTACTGGAGGAAAGCCAGCTGGCATCTCAGCATCAGCTGCCTCACGTATCGGCTCAACATCCACGTCACCATAGACGGCTTCAATCTGCTCAAGAGAATAAATCTCTCCAGTAGTTGTGCCTTCTATTGTGTATGGTGTGTCACGCTTCATGTTGCGAGTGTTAGGCAAACGCAGTAGTTTGGTTGTATTCCAACCCGACTTGTCACATCCCTGGTGAGAGTGTGCGTATGCAATCTTCTTAGCAAGCAGAGCAGCAACCATGGGCTCGACCTCAGAGTCAAGCATCCAGTAGGTATGCCAGCGTCCCTCTGATGTCTGCACAGAGATGGATGGCTCAAGCATAAAGTTCTCAGGGGCGCAGGCATCAGCGTCTGCATAGATTACGCTTACTGTCTTGGCGTTTTCCTTGATGCGTCGCTGAGCGTTGAATAAGATGGGGGAAAAGTAAACGTCCTCCATTGAGTGCTTCTTAGCGAACTCAACCATCTGGTGCTTCTGCTCAGGGAACTCGTAAAACTTCTGCTCTGTCAGTTCTCCGCTGGCAGCGTTACGTATTACTAGTGTTGCAATTCCTGTTCCTTCACCAAAGATTGATGTCAAAAATTCTGCTGTCTTCACTTGCTCCTCCTTCCTAGTTTCCTCCTACGAACCTATCATGGTGCTCTAGCTGAGAATCGAACTCAGCGGTCTAAGGAGAAAGGAGGAGGATAGACCATACCAATTAGAGCTAGCGTGCGTTATACAGTCGCACCCCTGTTCTGGCTATTGGGTTACCAGACGTCCCCGACAACCTCGGTTGCGCCCATTGATGCAATTGCATCGGCACCGCTGGTTGCCTTGTCGAAGCCACCTACTTCATTTCGTGGCTGGCCGTTCATGTCTGTTCCTACCTTGACACGGACCCCCACTGGCTTACCCAGTAGGTCTGCTACTGCTGGCACCTTGAACTTGCCAGCCTTGATGTCGAACCCAAGTGACTTGAAGAAGCTTGCTGCCTTCCAAGCATCGTTAGCTGCATACAGAGGTACATAGCTAAACACACGACGGTTCTCGTACTGTCCTTCTGCAATCCGGAAGTGTACATTGAAGCGCGGCTTGCCCTCGTTCGGGCCGGACCTTACCTCTTCTTCCTTGATGTCAAACACTGTTGCATTGTACGAACCTGCTGGTACCGGCTCCATCGAACCAGTGCCCTTGCTCTCTAGCGCATCGGCGCTAAAATTGATAGTGTAATCCATTACTTGCCTCCTTTGATTAGTGCGTATATTTTCTTCATACTTGGGTCCGTGATAGTCGCGGGCAAGTTGAACCGGTTCTTGGTAACGAATCTGTCAGAAGATTCTACTAACAACACACGCTGAGCGGTGCCGTCCTCCTTCTTCTGTGCTGTTATGTAACCAATGATGTCCGGTATTCCTGGCAGGTCCTTCTTAGAGCCACCGGGGATGTTAGGCACAGTCTTGACTGCTCCTGTGTTTTCATCTTTCTGGTCCTCAGCATGAGTCAGAATGATGGAGGTGAATGGTGCTGCATGGAGACCACGGACTAGGTTGTTAGCCCAAATCTTGAGGTCACCCCACTTGCCAAACTTGTTGCCCTTGTTCTCTGGTCGTTCACCAAAGACCTTCTCTGCCCGGTCCATAGCCACACCAAGTGTGTCAATGATTACCGTCTTGTACTTGTGCTTGACATTCATGAGGTCATCCATAACCTTGTCAAGCTTCTCGTGGCTGTCGACTGCTATGACGTCCACGTCTTTGAAGTCGCGGGCAATAGCCGAAGCTCCGCCCTCAACATCAATCAGTAGCACCGGTGTAAGTTCGGCAATCTCTGCTGCCGAAGCTGCAAGCCACGTCTTACCACGGCCAGCGTCTCCATAGATTAGTATTGTCTTCGGTGCGTTTAGTGCCTCTGCTTTATGAACGTGCTTAGCAAAGGATAGTTCTGGAAATTCTGTAGCGCCCATTATTACTGCCTCCTTGTAAGTTATAAATTATACCAGACCATTTACTGAGCAGGTGTAACACTCAGGATGGCTTGGATAGTTATCGGGATGTGCTCCGTCTTGGAGCTCAACCCAGAGTGCAACCAATCTATTCCATAATGCTAATGCAATATTTTCGTCGTACTCATAGGTGTACTCTAGCACATCAACTTCGTTAGTGCCATCTCTGTTGATGAACACTAATGAGATGCCGTCGATGTTCTCACCTGTCTGGTTGACACCCCAAGCGTACAACTGGCTCTGCCCGATGTACTTTTGCATGGTGTAGGTCACACCTGCATCCTTGCTCTCGCCGTCAATCCACTTCTGTATCTTCTTTGCCTTCGGCCTTGTTGTAGTCTTCCAGTCCACAAGGTGGCCACTGCCCGGAAGTGTTAGGTCAGGCTTGGAACTAATCGTTCCGTATCCTTCTAGCACCCCAAGCGTTATCTTCTGCTCTACTAACGCATCTTGTAACTCCTCCTCTTTAGAGTTAGGTATCTCGTCTTCGATAACCTTGTGTACCGCTGTGCCTATCTTGCCACCTAGCCAGTACTTGCTTGGCCCCTGCTTGACGCCAGACAAATCGCTAGCCAGACACCTAGTGCATGGGTTGGAAATCTGTGACGCTCCGACCTTCCGCTGCCTGTCTCTGTCAGTTTCATTGTTCAATAAACCAAGTGCTAATGTCTTCACCTTCAAACCACTCAGTGCCATCCTTGTACCTCCCATGCGTAAAGTTGATGCCGCCCCAGATACCGTACTGCTGTTCACTGGCCACTGCAAAGTCGTAACATTCTTTTAGTAACGGACACCCGTGGCAAGCCAGCTCTGCACTAGCATCGCTAACCTGTTCGGGGTTGTCAAAGGTATCCATGTCACTACGGCATGGCACCTCGGTAGTTCTTAGCTTCTTCTGCAAATCATTATACAGGAGTTCTGACTTCTTGTCAAGTAGTGCTGTCTCAGGTATCTCAAGCATCGGCTCTTGTATTAGCTTCTGCTTTGTCTTGCCGGCCTTCTTGTTCTCTTGGTACTTCTTCCTGGCGTACTGTCTCCTGCACTCTCGGCACACCCTTGTCTTGTCGTAGGGCCTGATGAAAGTATTCTCTTCTGTAAACTCATGGCCCTTGGAACAATGCGTTCCCTTAGCCCGCTTCCGGCCCCAAGGATTAGTGCTGTCTGCTTCTTCCCATACGTATTCTGCCATTTAGTAATCCTCATCCATGTCGTGTGGCTGTATTGTAGCCCTAAGTGAGCGTTGTGTCTTTGGTTTACCGTTTGGGGCATAGAACAACATCCCAATGCTTGGCATAGCAAGCATAATCAACGAAGCAATTACAACCATGAGGACGGTAAAAATTGCTATGTAGCTTATAAAGTAGCTGAACCATCCCTGCTCCATTAGTCCTCCTTTAGGCTTGCCCGTAGGTCAAGCTCTCGTTGTAGTAGTGTATCAAGCTGGCCTTCATCGTAAGTGTCTCGTGCTACGATGTCGTACACTTGAACAGTCCGTTGCTGGCCACGTCTCCTAACGCGGTCAAGCACCTGCTGGTTGAGAATGTTACTGTCGCTGTGAGATAGCCACACAACCGTACGGCAAGCGTTCTGTAATCCGTCTACGCCTTCAGCGATAGCGGGAATCACTGCAACTATGTATCGTAGGTTGCCGTTCATGAACTCTTGCTTGGCTACTTCGCGCTGGCCTTGACTTGCCTTGCCACTCCACTCAAACGCCATGCCCTCTCCGAACTTGACGTTGAGTCTGTCTGCTACTATCTTAGCATACTTTTGGCTATCTGTCAAGATGAGCATCTTCTCTTCGCCGTTGTCTTCTATAATCTCAAGAAGAGCTTTATACTTAGTAGACACTGCATCATGAGCGAAGTAAACTGAATCGTTCTCATCTATGCTTGGCACTGCTAGTGTCATCTGGCGTAGTCTAATCCTGGCCGCGATAGGAACCTCGGCAACCAACGGGTTGTCCTGTAGGAACACTACCAAGTCCTTCTCAAACTTCTTGTAGATAGCTCGCTGGCTAGGCATCAAGTCCACGTACCTAATCTCTGCCACCATGTCAATGTTATAGTCTGGTTCTAGTCTGACATAACAAGGCAGGGTATTAGCGAATGCGCCAGAAATTTTCTCACCTGAAATTTCAACACCTGAAAAAGGATTATAAGCGGTGACTGCCCAACGCTCAACCCACTTCCAGAATGAGCGTGGCACTATCTTGTCATCAGGCCACAGGAATCTGGTGACTGCCCAGAAGCCTTCGAACCTGTTACCAAAGGGAGTGCCCGACATCGAGAGCTTGTATGTAGCCTTGAGTGTCTTGGCTACTTTGAATCCCTTGCTGGCCCTGTTCTGCATGAAGTGGCATTCGTCAATCAGTGCTATGTCTGGCACAACCTTGGCCCAGTCCTTAGTCCTAAAGTATTCACGCCCGATAAAGTACCAACCCTCAACACCGTTGCCAATGTCAATCCACGCCTGCTTGCCAGTCTTGCTTGAATCTATTTTCACAATGTTCTGGCTGTAGTCTGTCTGCCTTTGGATGGTGTCGTACCAACCCCAGTAAGTATTGAGCGGTGCAACTATAAGCATAACCTTGGTGTTCATTCTAATCGCAACCTCAGCAGCCATCAGGGTCTTGCCCGTACCCATTAGGCTGGCGTTTAGCGCAGACTTAGTAGGCTCAGCAATCATCTTCTGAATAGCAATCTCTTGCTTAGCGTCAGGTGTTAGTCGTGCTAGTAGTTGTCTCAATAGTCTTCCCTTCGTGGCATACACAGTTGCATTCTACTGTTGATGCAATCCTGTAGCAATTGGCATGGTCGTTCATGGTGCACCAAGCCATCACAGTAAACTGCTTCGGTGGCTGTTGATGCACATCCCTCTTCTTAGGGATGGTTAGAATCCAGCAAGCGGGTCACTGAAGTCATCGTCTAGGAACACACTTGGATAGAGTAACTTGATGCGCTCTTCTGCCGTAGAGAATAGCTCGAAGTATTCCTTGCCACTCCTAGCGGTCTCAACCCATAGCTCATCGCTGTTGTCTAATCCAAACTGAATCAGACTGCCTACTTGCTCTGAGTAATACTCGGTCAGCTCTTGTGCTGTATCGAATAGCTCGAAGTATTGGTCATCTCTCATGCTTCAGTATCCTCTCAACTAATCCATCTTCCTTGTATACAAGCGACTGCAACCAGAAATCACCATGTGTTGCGGTTATGTTCTCGCCGTCATCATCCACAACAAAGGTTGCTTCGCCGGTCTGTCGGTCAGCACCAAAGGCAACTACTCGTAAGGCGAACATCTTATCGCCATCCCAAGTTGTCTTCCATGATGATGACTTCTGAACATCCTTAGTGTCAACCCCAGCCGCGTCTATAAGGCGCTTGATAGTATGCGGGTCACTACTGCCGTATGCCATACCTATCTGTCTGGCAGATAGCCCGTCAATAACCGCTAGGCGTATCGCTTCAATCAGCGATAGGTAATACTCTTCGGTCTCTTTGATTACGAAGTCAGCAAGCTTTTGCTTGGCAACAACTACTGCTTCCTGGTATGTAGTTCTGGCTACTGTGATAGCACCCAGCCTGTTTGAATCATCTTGCACTGCTCTAGCCAATGTCATACCTCCGTTCTAAAATTGAATCCCGTTTTGCACCTAGGCTTAGGGCAAATAACTTGTTCGTCAACATCTCCCATGTCATCCACGAAGCAATCCTTCATGAACTCCACCCCACAACGGACGCAAGTAATGTTCAGCGCCGTTGTGTATGAGAGATAGCCCGACCCGATGTAACTCATGAGACATCCACTAGTATCTGCTTCTCCAAGTCATGCGGCACTCTAGCAATGTAGTAGCCAATGCGGTTCACATAGGCATAACCGTTAGAGATTAGTTCGCCGTAATCGGTCTCAACCAATGTCCAGATAAGGTTAGTATCTGTCGCGACTACTCTGGCTATGTCCTCGCCGTAAGTCTCTAGCATAGCTTCCTCTGGTGAGTAAGTCATCAACCATTCATCATAGCTTATGTTTTCTATCATGCAAAGCTCCTCAATTCTAAGTGGTATTCCTTTAGGCTATTTGCCCACTTGCTTATCCTAGCAGGAACATCACCCACTGTCAAGTATTCTGTTGTCTGCCACTCTGAGAAGCCATCCCAGTAGGTTCGTGTCTCATTCCACTCCTCTGAATCAAGCACATAGGCAATCAAGTCCCTGTTGCGTTTGTCGGTCAGCTTGCACTGAAAGACTTTGGCTTGTCCAGCTTCTGATGTATCGGTGCTAAAGAACGGCACTTGGTTATCGTAAGCTATCTGTAGCTTGTAGGGGATAATCTTGAACACTCCATCCTCGACACAAATCTCGATGTCATACAACTTTGTCTTAGCCATTAGTTGCCATCCAGCTTCTTTGCCAGTGCTTCAATGTCGGCAACTGCACCATGAATCATAAGCCTAACCACCGCGCTGTATTCCTTCTCGCCCTTGGTGACTAGGTAATGTCCGTAGTCTCTGAGATAGGATGCTATCCTCTTGTTCTCGCCTTCATTCATCATACATTCCTCCAATAGTATTTGCCGTCATTATTGTAATCCCATTGGAATGTCTTGTCGTAAGTGCCATCCCAATCTATCTCAAGCCAAGTCACAATGTCATCTGAAGTTATGATGCCAAGCTCGTGAGACATTATCTCAGCAAAGTCTGCTTCGCTCTCATACTCGCCGACATAGACTTCCTGCTCCTCGCGGATAAGGTTGTCAATCTCTAGCCCAAGTAACACCGCGTCCACATTATACATCAAGTCAATGTATGATGCAAGTCTCGTTGTGTCAATACTGTTGTTAGTCTCAATCACATCTTCTAGGATAGCGTTGCTTATCCATTCCTTTATCTGTTCTTTGTTTAGCATTTGTATTCTCCTCTCAATGAAGCCACCAATACAATTTATAGTAGCATACTATTTCTTATTTGTCAAGCGCTCTGTTAGTTCGTATAACTCTGTCCGTAAATCCTCGTATGTCTGGTAATCATCTTCTGAAATCTCTAAGGTGTCCCAGTGAACTAGGTTATCTGAATTGTTCATAACTGTATCCTTGTAGCGTTCTTCAATTAGTGTGTCAATTGTTCCCTCGACTAGCATTACTCTCATTTGGTTATCTCCTTAGTTCCGTATTCTTGGTTGCCTTCGCATAGGTCACAGAATGGTGTGCAATCGTAGCTTCCTTCGTGCCTAGGGCAATTCATTAGGGCAACTCCTCCAACCCTTCAATCTCTAGCTCCTCGCCCTTTATCTTGGTCTCTAGCTTAGGTAGAGCACTGAAATCTATGTTGCCCATCTGAACATCATCTAAAAATTCTTGTGCTTGTTCCAGTGAATCCGCTTCAAACCATAGTTTTCCGTATTCACCTGTTGAATACCA
>Ga0307984_1001042_pt1 | contig 11752 bp, 8 predicted proteins | sample EllFjometageno78_FD_203169 | JGI IMG/M metagenome (GOLD analysis project Ga0307984, IMG submission 203169) | Marine microbial communities from Ellis Fjord, Antarctic Ocean - #78 | ecosystem: Environmental > Aquatic > Marine > Unclassified | place: Southern Ocean | collected 2014-10-09 | reverse complement strand
ATTGTGATTTGGTAATTTATCAGTAGGTACACTAAGTGCATCTCCTTGTTTACCAAATTTATGATCCGAACGTTTTACACCTGATGTTGGTGATACTTTTGTTATATCAATACGAGTGAATTCCGATACCGGTCCTCCTTCATCAGTATAGTTGATATCTTTAAGAGTTTTACTATATGTCTTTTCTTTAGAATAATTTATACTCTTGTGAGTTTCACCTAATGAGTTGTTTTCTGTTAGTTTATTATCAGTTTCCTGCTTAATATCGATAATATCTTGTTCACTTGGTGATTCAATATTCGTTTCATCACTATCGTTTATAGTAAGTCTATCCGAAATATTTGAATATGATGTATCCGATGAGTAGTCTGTACTTTCTTGAGTTTCACCTAATGGTTTATTTTCTGTTAATTTATTATCAGTTTCTTGTTTAGTATCGGTGTTTTCTTGGTCACTTGGTGATTTTATATTTGTCTCATCACTATCATTTATAGTAAGTCTATCTGAAGTATTTGAATATGGTGTATCCGATGAGTAGTCTGTACTTTCTTGAGTTTCACCTAATGGTTTATTTTCTGTTAATTTATTATCAGATTCTTGCTTAGTATCAGTATTTTCTTGGTCACTTGGTGATTTTATATTCGTTTCATTGCTGTCATTTATAGTAAGTCTATCTGAAGTATTTGAATACGGAGTTTCTGATGAGTAATCTGTACTCTCGTGAGTTTCCCCAACTGGAAGTTTTTCTGTTAATTTATTATCAGTTAATTGATTAACATCAGTATTTTCTTGATCACTTGGTGATTTTATATTTGTTTCATTACTGTCATTTACTCTGAATTTGGTTGTAATTGAACTATATGGTGATTCGGTAGATAATTCAATACTATCCGTATCTCCTGTTTTTAATTTATTCTTATTAAGTAAATCGGTTGTTTTACTTTTAAGTTTACCAATACTATCAGCTGATGGTAGAAGTGTAGTTTCACTAATCGTATCAGATGATTCGTATTTTACTTCTCCAATTGTAGATGAATATGTACTCTTATCACTATATTCAAATCCATCATTTGCAGTTGGATTTACACCTACGGTTGCAGGATCACCAAGTAGTGCACTTTTTAATTTATCTTTTGCAAGAGAAATTCCCTGTCCTACTATATTTTTTCCTATCGTTGAGAAATTACCCCCTCCGGTTTGTTTTAAGAACTTTCCAAGTTCCGTACCATTTCCACCTACCAATTCTTGAGTTATTGGAGTAGATGATGGTAAATCCTCTATCTTACCTACTAAACGAGTTGGTATTTGATTAGATGGAATTCCCAACTTATCATTTACTTTATCACGTGCATCTGCAATAGAATTTATCTTACCACCTGTTAGTGAACTCAATGCCTTTCCGATTAATCCACCTCCGCCTCCAGTTCCTCCAGTTCCAGATTTCATATCTTCTAATATAGGAGTACTTCTATTTACGATACGAATTGATTCATTACCGTAAATAAGTGGATTGTTTATTTCAACTGCAGATTTGATTCTAACACCTGTGGTTTCTTGTTCTATTAATGTTTCTGTTTCAGCTTTTACTGCACCTTCTGCCGTATTTCCTCCAGGAAATAATAATTCTTTATTCTGAAATAATTCGTATATAGTTGGCATATTATTAGGTTCTATTTATATCATATGTATTCATGGTGCCTTTTTCTGCATGGTCCACGACTGATTTTGTAACTTTATCTTTATCTAAGTAAATATTTCTCTGTGAAATTGTTGCTGATATCAATTGGTCCATCTTAGTTAACATGTTAGTTTCATATTCACTCAACGAACCAGCTTCTAATCCTCCAGTTTCCGATGATTCACTTTCACCACTTCCTCCTAATCCGAAGAATTCTGCTACTTTTATAATAGTACCAGCAATTGCAGCAATTCCACCCAATACTAATAATCCAGGTAAACCTGCGATTCCTAAGAATGCCATCGCTATTCCTAATCCAAATAGAGAAGCAGTTAATCCAAGTAGTGCCATTGATAACATAGCTATCGGTCCAATCATTGCGGTTATTGTTCCAAGTACAGGAGATAGTTCTGTTATTGAAGCAACTACTGATGAAAGAGAACCTCCAATTAAATTAAGTCCATTTCCCATCATTGTTAATCCAGTTCCTAATAGAGCAATTGCAATTGCAATTCCCATTACACTTGGTAATGCAAGTGCTGCTGCAATACCAAATGCGGCCAAACCAAGTGCCAATCCAAATAGTGAATATGCAAATATTGCAATTGGAACAGCTAATGATACAACTCCAGCAATTGCAGGAAATATTGATGTAATCGTTTCCACGATACCACTAAGTGCACCACTAATTGCACTAAATCCAGCGGCTGCTATTAGTAAACCTCCACCAAGAATTACCATTGCCAAACCTAATCCTGCTAATGCAAGTAATCCTGCTCCGAATACAAATGCACCTGGCCCCATCATTAATAATCCTAATCCGAATACTGCGGCTCCGAATATTAATAACCCAGCGGCTGCAGCGATTACTGAACCAATCTCAAGTCCTGCGATTAAACTCATAGCGAATGCAAATGGTACTAATGCAATACCCAATACTGCAACTGCAAGAGCTCCTTTTAACATATCTCCTTTTGCCTTACCAAGTAAATAAGCAACTCCAGCCATTGCAGTTAAACCCACAATTCCTTTTGCTACTGATTCCCATTTTACTGTTGCGAATTCTTGAAACGCCTTTGCTGAGATGTATAAAGCTGCGGCTAGTATCACCATTGCAGCGGCACCTTTCAATACTGATTTCATATCAATCTTATTGAAACTCTCAATCATACTAGCTCCAGGAGCTTTACCTTTTCCTTTACCTTTTGGTATTTTTGTTTTACCTTTTGGTATTTTTGTTTTACTTGCTATATCTTTTCCTGCGAATTTTTCTTTTACACCGGACATTGCTTTATCTTTAAAACTCCCAATACTTTTACCTACTTTGGAAGTTTTCAGATAATCACCAGCTTTTTTTGCAAGTCCTCCTCCTCCAACTCCCATTTTAGAAAGTCTTGATTTGGCTGCTGCAATGGCCATTAAACCTAAGTTTTTCAGTAATTGGAAACTTCCTTTAACCATACCACCCATATTCACTCCCATTGAAGCAAATCCTGTACTCATTTGACCAGCGGCAATGATTCCACTACCTAATCCTTTAAGTACACTACCCAAAGGTCCGGTTGCAAATGCAGTAAGTGATTCGTACCATGTATCGAATGTTGATAATTGCATAGTACCATCATCATTCAACTTATCCATATTGGAACTCATCTTAAGAAGTTCGTCAGCTGATAATCCTAATGCATCAGCTGCTGCTCTCTTCTGAAATATACTCATTTTTTCAAATGCGGCTACTCCACCCATTTGTTGAAGAGCATTCTTTACAGATGCACCAATTTTTCCGTCAAATGCTAATTGTCTTGCTTTGGATAGATTGACATTCCTGCCCAACATTGCACCTAATTCTAATTCTTTCGTAATGGATGTTTCAAAATCTAAAAGTGAATCTGTTACATTTGTTAATGTATTCATGTTCACTCCAAGTTTTCCTGCTGCAACTGCAGCAATTCCCATGTTTATTCCACCATCTTTACCATATTCTGCAAATGATTTGGCCGAACCAGCAACATCAGCCATAATAGCTGAAGGAACTAATCCGTTTTGTTTGGCAAGTTGTTTTGTAGATTCTGCTAAGTTTTGAGCCGTTTCTACACTACCACCATTTAATCTTGCAAAGTTACCTGTTAATTGTGCCGCTTGGTCACCACTAATACCCATGTTAGTGGCCATTAAGTTGGTATTCAATTGAGTTTGGAATGACATTTCACTCAATCCACCAAATTCAGCAGATAATCCTTTTGCAGTAGATAATGCATCAGGGAATATTGTACTTAATAACGTTACTTGTGATGTTGCTCCAGTTAAACCTCCAACAAAACCGCCCATTTCACGAGTTGTTTTACCAATTGCCTCGGCAACGTACCCCAATCCCACAACTAACCCACCTACAATACCTCCAGAGGTTTTGGTTAATGCCGATGCAGTGTCTAATATACCACCGATTGTTTTTTTAATGGTATCATATGCTTCGGTTTGAGCTTCTAATTGTTTTTGTTCCTCTTCTGTTAATGATGATATACCATCTGCAATTTTATACTGTTCCTTCATTGCAGCAAGTAACTTCTTACTACCAATGCCTAAATTTTTTGATTTCTTATCAAGTGCAGAAATTTCTGCTTCAATATTTCGTTTAATTTCCTTTCTACTAACTATATCCTCAGCTGATGTTTTAAGTAAATCTTGGTTTAGGTTAGAAATTGATGCAATTGCTTCTCTTTGTGCGGGATACATTGAAGTTTGCTTAGAGAGAAGTTCGATTTTAATTCGATCGGTGGCGGCCAATGATGCCTGTAAACCTGTTAAACCTTTTAAAGCTTGTTCTTGGGCCATCAAATCACCAATTTGTTCTTTAGTGGTATCTCTAGCTTCTTTAACTTTTTCGTTAATATCTTTTAATAAAGCTATCTTTTCTTTATAGGCATCGTTTGTTTTTTTAACTTCACTACTAAGCATGCCGGTTTTCTTGGTTTCTTCGGCCAAGATTTTTTGAGAATCGCGCTTTAGTGCGTTTCCTTCTCGAAGTAATTTATTGATATTCGCCTGATTAGCCATTTATAGTAATTTCCTATTCTAAATCTTTTAACATTTTTTCCAATTCTCTAGAAGCCTTATCTAATTGTTCCATTTTTTTAACAATGGGAACTGGTATATCTTTACGTTTTTTAGCCTGCTTTAAAGCATTATTTGTTACGTTTGATTTTAATCCATCAAAGAACGAATCGGAGAATTTTTTAGCTGCTCCAAATAGACCTTCTTGTAGTTTTGTTTTTGACATTGTGATTATCCTATATATTTGTTCTTATATAAATATAGTGCAAAAAAAAAGTGAAGAATTTTACTTCTTCACTCTTACATTTGGACTTCTACCTCCACCTTTTTTGTTTGCCTTATCATGTTCGGCCTTTTCAGCCTTCTTAGCATCTATTAGTTTCTTGAAATAGAAATTTCTCCAATGGATTGGCATGAAGTAAACTTCTGACCAAGTGAATCCATTACCGTAATTAACCATTTCCCAAATCTGACTATGAAGTTGAATCGAGTAATCACTCGGTAGGGTAAAAAAACCCAATCCCGAATGGGATATCAAGTGCCTCCTCTTCACCCGTAATATCTGATACGAAATTAAATGTTAATTCTAAATCGGGTGTAAACTCTTGTATGTGTTTTCTAAGTGCCCTTGAATCTCTTGCAAGTAAACTATTCTTTACATAATTGTTAATATATCCTCTGTCTTCATTACCATCGATTTCTTGTATCATATACCTTAAACGAGTAGTAACATCTTGTGATATTGGTTCACCTTTAGTTAATCGATTCAATGCCTGTATTTCAGCATTAATATCTTGTTCATCTTTATGAGTTAATAATTTGAATTTAATAGGTTTCTTACCTAATGGTAAATCAAACTCATATCTATTTTCTGAATTAAGAAGTGATTCATCTATCTCCTTAGTTTGAATCTTAGAAAGGTCAATGTTTACATTTTGTACTTCACCAGATGATGGGTCTGTTACATCTACTTGATAATCCTTACCATATCCCAAGATACGTGTTGCCAATAAAATAGCATTCTTATCACCAATGAATATATCACCCACGTTTACATCTTTATCTACAACAACCGATTCGAATAACTTATCGAGTACGATACCTTTCTTGATTAGATTCTGAGAAGCTAATATATCCTCCTCTTTTGCAGTCATATATTTAATTTCAATAGAACCCTTTGAAAGAGGATTGGAATCAGGATAAAGTTTACCCTTAGATGGAAGATCTATTACTTCCGTTGGAAAATCATATTTTGCCATAACTTTGTTTATTTTGTTCGTATATAAATATATAACTTTTAAAAAATGATAAAAAAAAGGCTCTCAATAAGAGAACCTTTAATTTATTTAAAATATTTAATCTTTCTTAGAATTCTAAGATTGCATAATCATACGATAACGTAAGAGTGATTTCAGCAGGGTCATTAGAAGACCAATCTAAGTCATTAAATACAGCGTTATTGATAAATGCACCTTTAAGAGTCCATTGTTCAATTTTATCACCTACTGGTCCTAATAGATAGATTTGTACATCTTTCTTATAGAAATCTGCATATCCATCTCTACCTGTAATAGATTCGTGTGATGTTCTCACCCATTCCATTACTGATTGAGCTCCACTTGGAACGATTGGGTCAAATAATGTAATCTCTACATCTTGCCATTCTCCCTTACCTTTTAATTTACGTTTAACGTTAATGTGGTCAAGGGTTATAGTTTCAAACTGAATTGAAGGTCTATTTGCTGTTTTTATTAGATATGAAGGGATACCATCGATTTCCATGATGAAACGATTTTTCATCTTTGGTTCGAAATTGGTATAAAACATATCGTTAAATTCTAATACTTCTGCCATGTTGTTTTTTCTCCTATTATATTAATAAATATATAGTTTTTTTATTTATATTAATTTATGCCGTAAAAGATGCCCCAGTTGGTAAGATATTGAAATCTAACACGATGAATTCAGCAGTTTTAGTTGGTTGTAAGAAAATCTGTCCAGCCAATATATTTCTGTCGATTACATCTGGTGTGTTATTACTTTCGTCCATTACCACTCTAAATGCATACAATCCTTGTCTTTGTTGTATTCCTTCTAAATAAGGATTCACAGTATTTAAGAATTTACCTCTTGTTGTAGAAGTATTTTGTTCAAATACTAAGTATCTTGATGTAGAAGCGATATACTTCTTAACTTTAATCATCAATCTTCTAACATTGATTCTATCAAGTGCCGATGCTTTATCTTGAAGTGTTTTTTGTCCAAATGCTACGATACCTTCTCCAGGGAACTGAGCGATTGGATTAATTTTTCCTTCATATAATTCATCTCGTTCAGCGTGTGTTAATCTGTTCAATACAGATATAGCACCTACTATACCACCTCTATTTAAACCAGCTGGTGCAAACCATTCGGCTGCAACTGCATCGTTAGAAGCATATATTCCAGGCATCAATACTGATGGTGGAACTGATATTAGTTTATTTGTTCTTGAATCAATTGTTTTAACCCATGGGTAGTATGTACCTACGTAGTTAGAATCAACTGCTTGTCCTTGTTCGATTGCTTGTGATATAGTATCACTTGCACCTACAACATCACCAATGAAGAACGCATCTTCTCTTGCTTCACACATATCAACTACTTTGTCAAATACATATGAGTGATGTCTTCTTACAATACCAGGAACTGATACTAAGTTGATATCAAAATCATCTGGATTAGATACCGATGCAATTGCTTTCACATATGCAACAGAACCAACAGCCGTTGAAGTTGATAAATTAAATCCTTGTGAATTACCACTTGAGATTGAAGTTCCTTTATCAAGAGATACTGTTGGAGCAACTCCATCAAATCCACCTTGGAAACCTACTGTAAATTGTCTCTTATTCAAATCAGATGAAAGTGAACCAGTCAATTCGTATCCGAATGCCTTAGTACCACCAACTACTGAAACCGTACCATCAAAAGCAAATACTGTGTTTCCACCTTGTGTTGCTGATGTAGGTATAGGAGCTAAATAATTGTTGTTATCTATTTTAACTTGAGCAGTTTCTAAATCAATACCACTATAAGTGATTGATTTTGAAGAACTGTTTGAATCAGAACCAGTATTAAATAATACAGATGGTACAATAGATTCTCCGAGTCCGTGTGCACCTACATTACCAATAAGAATTGGATTGTAATATTTATCATGTGCAAATGGTCCAGCAACGATAGGATGAGCACCTTCAGCAACCGTTTCAACTCTTACGAATTTAGAACGATTAGGATAATCACCATTTTCTGTTTGTTTACCGTTTGAATCAATACTCAAGTTTCTATCACCAATTACTTTTTTGATGTAATTAGGAGAAGCAGGGTCTAAGTTCAAGTTATTAAATGTTTCTAATACTGTTTTTCTCTTATCAGTATCACTATATCCTCTAATCATTAATGAGAAGGTAGCGTAATCGGTTGCGTTTGATGAACCGGCTGCTTTTACATTAAATACGGATACTTTGTATTCTTTATTATAGATAGTACCATCACCAATAGTATGTAATTTGAAAAGATTGTGTCTTTCCCCAGAAACTAATTGTGATTGTATCCATGGTGTAGAAGAATTATTAAAATCTCCATATACTTGGTCTGCTAATGTAATTAGAGATACTTGTGTTTGTCCACTTGAAACTGCATCAGCTGAAGCTTTTTCAAAGTAGTTATAAGCATATCCGTCTTTCGGTCCTCTTGGATTGATTCCAAATACATCACCAATATCATTTCCATCTGCAGGATTGATAGAAGCGGATATTCCACTTTCTCCTGCGAGTGTGATTTCAAAAGCAGATGCCGATACGGATGCAACTATTGTTGATCCTGATAACGTTCCACTTCCATTATGTGTTTCAAATACTGTTCCCAATATTTGACTACTCGAAGCATCATCAACGCTTACGATAGCGATTGGTGCTGTTTGAGTGTAACCACCTTGATGACCAACACGAACAATAGTTACTGTTCCTGCTTCTCTTAAGTAGTTTTGTACGGTATATCCTGTATAGTAAGAACCATCAGGTGTACCGAAAATTTGTTCGAATTCCGATTGGGTGTTAACAACGGTTGGTACGAAAGCCGGTCCTTTGTGAAAAGGTCCTATTATAGCTGCTCCGATTTCTCCAACTCCTTGTGATAAGAAAGAAAGGTCATTTTCTCTCGTAAATACCCCAGGTGATACAATTTTTTCTGCCATGTTATTTTACTCCTTGTTATTTTGTGTTGAATGTTGATACTCTTATATAAGTATAACTAAACTCTCCGAAAATATGATTTATACTTCAGATGTTGTTAAAACTTCTTCTTTTTGTTCAGTTGGTGTGAATGTGTTTGTTGCTGGGTCGTAATTACCATCACCATATACATCATTTAAACCTTTGAACATTGTTTGTTCCTTCTCTACTAATGCTGAATGTTGATTTAATAAATCTTGTTCAACTACTTCAAGTTCATCGATTCGTCTTTTCTTTTCGATTTGTAATTGTCCCAATCTTGTAAATACATTTGCAACATCTTGTCTTAAATCATTTACCGATTGTACTTCTTCTTTTGTAAACTTAATTGCTTTCGCCATTTCTTGATATTATTTGAATTGTTATGTAATATATATAAATATATAGATTTTTCCCAAACGTTAATTTATTTTTAACTAACTGTGAATGTAAATGTAGAACTCCAAGAACTTAATAGTCCATTTGTTCCATATTGTTTTGCTCTGGCATATCTCGTTCCAGTTCCAATATCCATTCCATCTCCATTAGTTGTACTTGTAAGTGATGCAACTGACCAAAGTGTTTGATTGATTAAAGTTGAACTGAAATCGGAATTATTATCTACTTGTATATCATATACTGCATTTGTACCATCTCCAACCCACGTTAGTGTATGTGTAGAATTATTCCATGCAAAAGTTGTTGGTGCACTTGGAGCAGTTTCATCAGTATGTGAATTACCACCCTTATTGTGAGTAATATATCCATTAACTAAATATGTATCATTTGTTTCAACATCAATAGATACTATCTCTGCCGTTGTGTTTACAATATCAATTGATGTTACATCAACTTCGGTAATAACACCAGAAACTTCTTTTATTAATTTATCGTTTGTAGTAATGTTAAACATTTCTTTAAATCTATATTCTCCATCAGCTGCATCTTTAACTAACATTGGATGTTCTCCTGTTGCAGTTATTTCACCATCATTGATATCATAATGTCTACCAGCAAATGAATATACTAAATTTACAATAGTTACATCCTGTGCAGTTGTTGTTAAAGTATCAGATGACCAATCTAAGAAACCAGATTCTTCAGTTCCCAATCCTCCGATTGAAAATCCTCTTAATACATCTCCTTCTTCTAAATCACCTACTTCAACAATTGTTCCATCTGATAATGTTACAGGTGAATCGATTGTTAAACATAATGCGGTTGAGTTACCATCATATGAATCTACTGCATAAACAGTTTTTGTTATAGCGGTATTATATCGTGTTGCATGTTGATTATAACCATCTGCAAAAGTTCCACTAAGTGTATGTGATTGTGCTCCTAATAATGTTGTTTGGTCACTTGCCCCTTGTGGGTTTATTCCACCAACTGTAATTACAGCAGTTAAATCTCCATGTGTTGCAATATTTAAAAATCCCGCGGTTGATGCTGATGAATTGTATGTTGGAGAAACAGACCATGTGAAATTTTGATGACGAGATGAAATTGATCCAAACTTAGAACCTGCACCTGTAAAACTTATACTATACGTTTCACTTGTAGCTTCTACTGCATATGTATATCCACCTAAAGTTGAAACAACCGTATCTATTCCATAATTATCTAATGATACAATAGTTCCTGCAGAACTATTCATTGCGTTTAATGATACGTTTGCACCTTGTGTAATACCACGTGCTCCCGCTAAATTATTTAAACTAAGTGTATCTCCTGAACTTCTTGCCATGTTATTCTATTCCCTATATATTATAAATATAAACTAATTCGTCTATCCACTTATCCTTATCTGTGAAATTTTCTTTCATATATGATTTTAAAGATAAAAACCATTGATTCTTTTCTTCGTAAGGAGTATTGATTAACTTAGTATAAATATCACCGAATTCTTTTTTAGATGATGCACGGTAAGGATAATCAAAATCTTTACACCAAGTTTTGTGTAAAATTGGTAATTTACCATAATCTACTGCCTCAAATATACCATATCCAAATGGTTCGTTGTTAAAACATGAATGGGAGATTCCCCAATTCATATTATAAAACACATCTCTATATTCTGATTTATAATGATATACTTTCATTTTACGAGTATCCATTGTTAGTCCATTTTTCCAAAGAGTATTAAACTCACTTGAATTAGTGAATACATATGATGGAAGACCATCTAAATAACGTGGGTTCTTTCTACCCTCACTTCTTGCTGCAAATCCAATTCGTTTTGAATCAGATAATGGTAAGTTTTGTTTAAATTCGTAAAAATTAGGTATGTTTTTGTTTTCTATCTTAATATCAAATAAACCAACCCATATAGAATGATTAGATATTTCGTTTATTTCAGTTTCCCATGTTGAATCCATATATGGGTGTTGTGCAAATGAACTATCATTTCCCATTGAGGATTTTAATATATGGTCTACTGAATTATGTAGTATGTTTGAATGTATTTTGTGTTTATTCTCTTCTATTACCTTCATTGGAGTATAATGTCCATGTAATATGTTGATTCTACGTGCACCATTACACAACTCTTCAAATTTATCAATATCATCACCGTGCCAATGTGCCTCTATTGGGAATTCAAAATTATCATGTCCTTTTGGTTTGTTTCTATGTAAAAGAAGTATTGGTTTTACATCTAATTTAGGTGCAATTAGTTCTAACCATAAATTTACCCATGTATCCGTACCAGCATTTACCCAAGGTCCTCCTCCTGTTGTATAATAAACATCGTACATTATCCTCTATTGAA
>Ga0307984_1001039_pt1 | contig 11760 bp, 15 predicted proteins | sample EllFjometageno78_FD_203169 | JGI IMG/M metagenome (GOLD analysis project Ga0307984, IMG submission 203169) | Marine microbial communities from Ellis Fjord, Antarctic Ocean - #78 | ecosystem: Environmental > Aquatic > Marine > Unclassified | place: Southern Ocean | collected 2014-10-09 | reverse complement strand
CCCAATCCGCCGCCGATTGCCGCGCCACCTGGTCCTCCTGCAATCATACCAACAAGGGATCCAATCGAGGAGAACAGGTTGCTTTGATTTTTGTTTGCTTCAGATTCTTCAGCCATTACGCTTCTCCTACAATAGCTTCCGGCGCGGTCACCGATATACTAACTCCAGTGGCTTCTGACCCAGTCCATGAATTACCGCAATCAGGGCAATTACCTTCGGGGTAAGAGGCGATCTCTTCGGGCGTATCTACCGCATTATCACAAGATGCGCAGTGAATTAAGTCCTTGCTTGTCGAAGGCTTCCACTGCGTCCCGTTACCAAGTGTGATAATATGTTCGTTGCTCATGTTGTAACCACCGTAACTGTGCCCACTGCGCTTGTTCCTGTAGAACCACGAGCATGAGGCGTGTCGATTAATGTTATCTTAACAAACCCTGCCTGCTGAAACAATGCCCCTGTTTCAAGACCACTGTCATCTGTCTGCAAATCTGTCAATGTTAGTTCCGTAGCTCTAACATCTCCGGGGTTTTGTACCTGCTCCAAGAAAACAGAGAAGGCACGAATAACCTCCGTAAAGTACGTCTGTTGATACTGAGAGGGAGGAATTGGGAAATACGGACGGGAAAGACTACGAGACATTACCGCCTCCCATCTGATCTAATATCGATGCGAGGAGAACCTAGTCGCCAATCCACGCCTATCTCATCAGATGAAATTTTAAACCGCATCTGGCGTCCACGAAGTCTGAAGTACAATTGTTCTGTTCGAGAATCCACAGATGCAGCCTGTGTTTTTACAAACGCATCTGTTTGAGAACGATTATATGTACCGTCTGGAGCATTCTTTACATCGAGTGTGATGTTTACATCAGGTATAATAGCCGTCGATGCTTTGAAATCTACGTCAGGGATCATTCTTCGAAGGAGCATAAACTGTTCCCCGTCGCCAATGTCTATTGGACTTGATTGGATGTACGCAGGAATAGCAGAAACTGGATCAGTTGTTCCATCGTCAAAACCAATCTCGTGTTCGTAAACAAATCCATCTACGTTTGCTGCAAACGGGAAGTCAAAAATGCCACGATCAATCCAAGCTGTTCGGCCAAACGTGCCGTAATACCAGACCTGTTCTTGATAGTTATACACAACGTATTTATCTACTTCATCACTGTTTGAAGAGGGGTAAAACCACCATATCTCGGAGTGTTGGGTATTTAGAGCAGCATTAACTTTTTCTATTTGCCCGTCGTTCAAATCAGAAAACACAAAGTCTCGAACCATGCACGGTAGTCTCTGCACCGAACCGCTGTAAACATAGAACTCCGACTGTCCCATCCAAAACACGTTGTCATCCACTGCAATAGCCGCGTTCGGACCAGCAATAGTTATGTTCTCTGACAGGGAGTTTACACCAAATGTAAACGGAGGGCCCAAAAACTGCATAGCGTAAAGAGTGGTGTCTGTAAAAACCAGAATTTGCTGACGAGTTTCTAGTGCGGTTACAATCTCGGACCCAGAACCAAGGCGCAACTCACCAGCAGTGTTGGTCGCAGTTGTCCGCCAATCGGTCAAAGACTCTTGAGAGGAGAACCGAATAGCCAAAGGATCTTGTACGCCGGGGTCGACCTCAGTATCGCAGCCAAAAGCCAAAACGTGTCTGTCACGATCCGAAACGAGAACCTGCTTTGCTATGGTGGGAACTGACGTACCACCAGCTAAAGAGGTTATATTTACGGCGCGAGAAGAAAGATTCCCAGTTTGGTCCCAATAGTAAATCCCGCCATCTCGAACATTCATTAACAAATCTTCGCCAAAATTGTCGTGCGTCCAAAGACGAAGTGTGTTGGTTACAATTGCGTCAGAAGAAGCAGAGGACCAAGAACCGCGACTCCAAGTTCCCGCACCCCAACCTGCACCAGAAATCTCAAGGTCCAAACCTGTGTTAATTTGATAGGATCCAACAACAATAGAGCCACCATTTCCAGAGTCAGACGCGGAAGCTAATATCAAAGTTGGACTTAACTGCCCGTCTACAGTTATGTCGGATATAGGTGTGTTCTGTTCTCGGACCACAACCTTATAGCTGTGAGTGTCTACAACTTCCGTAACATAGTATTCTTGGTTCAGCACATTTGCGGTCACATTGCCGCCTAAACTTACAGCCCCGCTAAATGTTACAAAGTCGTTTACTACTGCACCGTGATTTGCGTCTGTAACCGTTACCTCAGAAGACCCGTTAGTTGCTGCGAAAGTAACGTCCCCAGCACTTGTAGTGTCACGAACAGGGGTAATATCGTTATAAAAGCCGCCTTCGTCGATGTAGTATTTTAAGTTAGTACCAAGCCCTAAGTACTGGTCTCGACTCAAAGAAACCCAAGGATGCAAAGCGCGGCATGATCCCAAAAAAGAACTAGACGAGCTTTTTTGCCAGCCGCCTATTTTCTCTGGAAAACCTTTTTGGAACCGAACATAGTCAACGTCGAACCAACCGCCTTCATTAGTGTAGGAGGTTACTTCGCGGTTTATACCCGGTTTGAACTGTAGCTTTGACAGTGGCATCTATCACGAAATCTCTTCATAAGTTACAATCATTTTGATGTCGTCAGCAGCCGAAGCCGTTGCACCAAGCGAAGTGTCTTCCTCCAAATAAAGTGGGGTATCTTTTGTGACTATGTCTAGGTTAGCATTAACGGCGACCGTCTTGGACTGAATAAGCTCTGTCTGAGCGCCACCCAAAGATGCTGCACTGTATAAACCTACACTAATGTTCGCTGCGTTCGAACCGTCTGTGTTAACGGCTCGAATCAATATAACTCGCAGCACTTTCCCAGAAGATGCCGCGTTGTTTAGAAGGTTTGTTGCGCTTGCGGTGGTAAGACTTGTAGTGTCGGTCTTGCCAATCATGCTTGTAATGTTGACTATATTTGGCGCGGCCATGTCGTTATCCTATCCGAAAATCATGCTGAAGGCGAGTGCCTTACCTGTTGACGAGAAGTCTGAAAACTCAAGAGTTCCTGACCCGTTGGTTGTTACTGCTTGCCCAGAAGTACCGTCCGATGTTGGTAGAGTAAACGCTGCGACAAACGCCTGTAAGTTAGCGTCAAAAGCTAACACATCTGTGCCAATCGCAACACCAAGGTTCGTTCTTGCATCCGAGGCCGTACCACCACCAGTACCACCATCGGCAACAGCCAAGTCTGTGATTCCTGTGACTGAGCCGCCAGTAATCGTGACATTGCTCATTGCTAGAGCGTCCGTAAGGTTTGTTACCGCCGCACCCGCACCCGCACCGTCCGAGTAAATAAAGGCATTAGTGCCGTCAGCAATCGTCACGTTCGCGCCAGAACCCTGCGTAAAAGTACAACTCTGACCTGAACCGTTAACCACAAAGTAAATGTGCTGACCGTCGCTCGGAGATATTGTAATTGTGCAAGCCTGTGTCGCACCACTTAATACTAGCGTTTTGTACTGTCCATCAGACAACGACCCGTCAGATGTCAAAAGAGTATGAGCCGCGCCAGAACTGGATAGGTTAATCGTACCTATTCCATTAGTGAGGCGGTCTACAATATTCAAATTGTTATTAGTCGTTGTACCCCAAGTACCCGACTTCTCACCGTTTCTGATGAGCTCTATACCACTGTTCGTTGCATATGTACTCGGCATGTCGTTCCCTACGCAGCTACTATTTCTGTCCAGAGTGTGTCTTCGTCTGGAATAATTCTGCCCCAAACTACCACAGTTCCAACTCGACCGCTACCCTCAACACCTACTAGGTTTATAGTCGCGGTCCCCGTAACTGTGACTGACCCGGATTGACCCTGTGCCTGCGGGTCAAACGTGATTGGAATAACCGCCGTGGTGCGCTGAGAAACTATACCCACCGCTGCAGTGGCTGACAGTCCAGTTTGCGGCACGTTTGCATCGCCAATAACCTCAACATCATTGAGTTCACCGTTAGCAGTCACACCAACAATAGTGGGTTGTACGTTGATAACAACGCTAACAGCGTTGGTTGAAGCCGTCGCTTGTACGCCCGTTAACTGAACAACTGCTGCACCAATAACCTCAAGATCGCCCACCGCACCTGTTGCGGCTATGCCCGTAATGATAGGCTGTACGTTAATGATAGCCTGCACAGTTCCAACCGCAGAAATGGCTTCACTGCCACCCGCGATAACAAGAACCCCTGAACCGCCGCCTGCCGCCGCCGTACCAACTGTGCCTGTAGCGGACAAACCTGTTTGATTCAGGTTTTCATCCGTGACCAGCGTTACTTGGCCCACGGTTCCTGTTCCGGCGAGGCCCGTAACACCCACGCGAGTTACGGACGCATCATCGCCTATCGGTACTTGTGCTATGGCGACTGCGCCGAAGAACATGTTATGAGTCCTCTAAAAAAACCATAAGTCTAGCATTGCCATAAAAACTGCCTGAAGGGGTGCTAGCAAATTCTGATTGAGAAATAATCTTTAGAACCTCTCCCGCCCCCATATACCAGTAGTCTGGACCTAATGACTTTGTGCCTTCAGCGCTCTGGGCCAAGTCGTAAATTTGATTAGCGTCAGGTGTTGTGTCTACCGTGCCATTCCTTGACCAGTCTTGGTTCATTGCAGACATTGTATAGTCATATCTGTTAGTTGTACTACCACCTACGGCAAAAGAAGAGCTTCTATAATCCATTGGGTTGTACCAATGTAAAGATGAAGCATCTCCTGTATCACCTCTATAAGATAAAAACATGTGTTTTACCCGTGAATTAGTTCCTTGGCTATAAAACAAAACAGAACTGTTATTAAATGTGGAGTCAGCAGATTGACTTAAATGGAAGCTGTCAAATTTAACTTTGGCAATCTTACCACTTGGAACGGTGTAAACAGTATTACCTTGTAGGTAACTATTGCTGCCGCTGTTTGTATAAGTAAACTCTTGGTTTACAAAGCTATACGTTGTCATTGCGTTACTCCTTTATGATCCAAAGCCGCTAAAAGGCGCACCCGCCGATATTGTTGTCCATGTTGGTGCGGCACCAGAGCCGCCAGATGTTAGAACTTGTCCTGATGTACCGTAGTTGGCACCGCTTAGGCCTATCTGACCAGAGGAGCCAATGCGCATTTTCTCAACGTCATTTATGCCAAAGTGTACTGAACTCCCTGTCATTGCTATAGGTTTGTACGCACTACCTGCACGATAATAACCACGAAGAGTTGGCCCTGAAGCGAAGCCTGATGTAGTATCTATTTCTAGACCAAGAGAAGTTGATGTGTTTTGAACACTTGCTTGTGTTGCTGGCGAACTCGTGCCAATTCCAACATTACCCCCAATAGTCGCCGCACCATCAAGGTGAAGGTTGTTAAAGGCGTTGCTTGCTGAACCAAGAGAAATCGCACCGTCCGTCTGTGGAGACATCAACGTGCTGGTCACGTTCAGAATGTCAGTGCCGTTCGACTGAACCGTGAACGTCCCGCTCGTCGCGTTGAAATCACCGCTCACGGCTATCGTGCCTGTGACCGAGGCTCCTGTGCTGGTGGTGGCGAGTTTGGTTGCGTTGTTATAACGGAGTTGAACATACTCTTGACCGACTGTATCACCGACAAGCTGAATATACATCTTTGAACCATCTGCATTTTCAAACTGATGTCGAGAAGCGGCTCTGTACTTAATGTTTCCTGTGCCTTGGTCACTGACGTAACTATGCTGCCCATCATGGTAAATCTGTAGGTCAGACCCAGCGCCAAGCTGGATCTTCTCGTCGTCACCAAGATTTAGACCGTCAGCCGTGACTGTCTCGGCTATCGTGCCGTCTGAGATAAAATCTCCTAAGTCTCTTGCTTTGGTCATGTTACGTTATCCTCAAGGTTTAGTGGGCCAATCGGCGTCTTCTAGGTTAGGCCAGTTCGTGTGTGTAGTTATATCACGAAGTGCCTGACGATAGGTAGTCATTTCGGAAGTCATTGTAACATCGGACAAAGCGTAAAAGTCTGTCTCGGATATAAGCCCATCACGATTACCACGATTAGACAAAGCTATATTATCGTCCCATGCCTGTGTCTCTTCAGCGGTCTTGCTTACGGTAGTCCATCCAACAGTCCACGCACCGTCAACCAAGGATGGTGAGCTTGCCTGCTCTGCCTTCTGAGTACGGTCATCAATGCTAGGCACGTCTGTATATACAACAGTGTATACGCCGTAGCTCTCAAGCATCTCATCTGGGATTTGCTTGGGGAATGATGTATTGGGGTTTTCACGGCGTAGTTGCCCTACGTTGTAGGGGTATGTGTCTACACTACCGCTTGTGATTTTGACGTGCATTTATTGGCTCCTTTAATATCTAAGCAATGATTCCACGCATGGCACGAAAGTACCAATTATAGTTATCGGTATTTGCCCTATAGACAATTAAACTACAGTCTTGAGCAGTGTTATACGCACCGGGAGTCCCCTTCATATGACGCCGACTGCTTGCCGAAAGTATGTTTGCAACTTCAACATGACCAGTATCGTTGTAGACAAATTGATATACATTTAGTGCGCTGCTATTAAACTCCTTGTCTCCAAAGCCAATGACATTTCCTGACGCACCCTCCGTAAAACTAGCATTAGCTAAACCCCCTGATATTGAAGTGGTATTGTCTGTGCCAGAACTAGAAGGGTTTTGACTTAGACTTGATGTACGAGAAGTGTCATTGTCATACGTTCTATAGTCAGCGTAATCACTACCCGTGCCATCAGTTTTATAAATGTGAAGTTTATCTCGCTTGTTGTCCCAACCAGAAGCAAGGCCAATATCACTGCCTGTTAAAATAGGCTGGGCGCTAACCATGTCACTATTATCATATGAATTAGTTGACACTAGGTTTGCATAACGGCCCAATAAGTAAGTGTCATTATTGTATACACCCATGTCGTATGTTGGATGATCCGCTGTGTCTGTGTCGTTTCTTATTATTCTATGTGCGGTATTCTGGTCCCCCGTCACACCCACCCCTACCCAGTTATATGTACTCCAGTTATTATTATTATAATTCTGAATCGTTCTAACCTGTCTTTCTCCATTGCTTCTGACAGTGTTCTGGATAAAATACTCGTTTTTCCAGTGCATGAGAATGTTTTGACTTCTGTGAGGCTTACGATAACCACTACTCCAATTGCCTAAAGAAGCTGACTGATTTGATGTTATCTGGCCGTTGGCAGTATTGACTTCAATTTGATACCCTTTAAAATTACCACTGGTATCTAGTTTTAGACATACAAGTTTTGAGTTTTGAGGATTCCACGCAATGCCGCACCCATAGTCGGAATTGTAATTATTATCCAAGTGTTCAGTATCTCTAAGAACAGCGGTTAAATTTGAACCATTTACTTGTACAATATGTAAATAAACATCTCTAGTCTGATGCACTGCAAGGACAGCAATAAAGTTTGTATTGGGAATTTCAACACAGTTTGCAGTGTGAGCGTGTAATCCCTGAGTGGACGAAACCTCACTTCCAAACTCCGCTGGAACTACACCACCAGAACCCGCAGCGCCAAGCGTTGTAAGTTTGCTTGTTACACTCATGCCATTGCCGCCCCGCCTTGGAAGCCGTACCACGTGGTACCGCCATCGTGAGTAATGAATACAAGCACGTTAGTCTCTCCACTTGCAGGTGCATCAGGTGCAGCGCCGCCAGCCCAATCTACAGAGCTAGGCCATGTCAGACTGTGTGTGCCACCAGCCGTTACCTTGAGAGTAAAGCCATAAGCTGTGCCAGATGCAGGGGGATTGGTAAATGTGAAGGTGGTATTGCCTGTAGTGGCAAGCGAGAACACGTTACCTGTCTCACAGTTTACCGTTGGCGTTGTGCCAGACAGTGCAGAGTAAGTTTCGTTGTAGCTACCTGCTTTCAGTTCGTTTACAATGTTGACATCACCGCTGCTGTCGATGCGCATACGTTCTGTGGCAGAAGTGAAAAATGTCTGAGAGGTAAGACCCCCACCAGCAGCTCCATGTTTTAATTCACCACTAACAAACTGCATGGCATTTCTTGCATCACCACCTGCATCGTGAAAAGCAATAATACCGCTGTTAGGTAAAGTTAAACTACCACCAGTAAGCGTTGTTGATGTTACTCCCACCAGTAAGTTACCGCTGCTGTCGATGCGCATACGTTCATTGTTGCCATTGGTTTTGAACACAATACCATCTTGGCTTTGTATTCGTGCGCTTTGACCTGTACCAAAGTTATCCGTACCAAACTGTGCGTGAACAGTAGAGCCAACCATAATGTCCAGTTGCCCACCCCAAGAACCCTGAAGGCCCAGTGTTGTTCTGTTGCTATTGTTGACTGGCGAACTCGTGCCAATCCCAACATTACCGCTGCTGTCGATGCGCATAGATTCTGACCAAGAAATTGCACTTTCTGCTGTGCCTGATGCGGCGTGGTCAAAACTTATAGTGCTGTCGTTCATAAACATTCTGGCTGCTGCACCAGTTGTAATGTAGCTATCTGTGCCTGACGCATTGACATAATAGTTAGACGCAAACATCGCATCTACGGCGGTATCGGATTTACGAGCAAGAAGATTACCCGTGCCTCCAAACTGAACGTGCTGCCAAGTAGAGCCACCGGTTTTAGGAACAACCCCAATCCCAACATTACCGCTGCTGTCGATGCGCATGGCTTCTGAGTTAGCGGTGAAGTTGTAAAATCTAAATGCGTTGGTTCCGTCACCTAAAGCTTGCACAGACCATTTTAGCGCACTGTTAACTGAATAATTTATCGCGCTGTTGTAACCTGTAGTTGAATCAAGTAGTAAAGCTTGGTTACTGGAACCTGAAGAAACAATCAAACCATCAGTAGTTACAGTACCCGTGATGTCTACGCCTGTGCTGGTGGTGGCGAGTTTGGTGTTATCATCAAACCTAAGTTGAACTGCACCACCATCACTGGCAAGGATGTATGTTTTTGTTCCTCCACCGTTGTTAATCTCAATATTACTACCTTCAAGCTTGAGATTGCCAGTACCAGTTTCTTTAATGTGACTTGCTGTGCCACTATGGAAAATCTCTAGATCTGAATCAGCCCCCATGATGATTTTGTCGTTGTCACCGAAGTTAAGATCACCAGTCATGGTATCGCCAGCTACATCAACAAACAAAGCGTTTGCCTGCGCTTGGGTGTAGGTGTTTCCCACAGATACAGTTCCGTAGGCGATTACATCAACGGTATCTCCCACGTTCGCGCCAGAGGCCAACACAACGGAAGTGCCATTCGTTGCCGTGAAATCTGCCGCAGAGAGCTTGGCTCCGTTAAGAAAAACCTCAACAAGCCCCGCCGTATACGATACTGTAAACGCCGTTTGCCCCGCCGTGGCCGTAAAAGTGGTTGATACATAGGTAACAGGCTGAATGTCAGAGGCGATTGCAGAGACGAAAACAATAGCATCCCCTGACAAGTTAATAGCCGAGCCGCCGCCGCTACTCTCGGAAGGAGTTCGAGACAGTGTTGTGCCGGAAGCGGTGTATGTTCCGCTTCCAATTTCCCAGTTAGAAGTGCCGTCCTCTATGACGTATCGAACAGAATCTCCGTTTGACACCCCCGCTGCGGCAAAGGTCTGGTATCCGTCTACGACCGAACCCAGTGTAATTGTGCCCGTCCCCGTAGTCGAGGTCGTCATCTTGGCACGATTTACCAATACTACCATAGCGGCGCTCCGAACTTAGTGTTTATGCAATACGGATGATAGCGTTTGAAGCATCTGCCGTTGGGAAAACAATCTGGAAATCACCGGAAGTAGATGACTTGTCTGAACCAAAGTCCAGAACGATTACAGATGGATCACCCGCTGCTGTGTCGTTGTAAATCAAAGCACCACGCGCCGTGATTGTCGCTGACGTAAACGTAATGTCCGCAAAGTCTGTCAACGCTGTTGTGCCAGATGTTGTCGGAGTTACGTTTGTCAGCGTACCACCACCCGCAGTGTATGTACCTGAGTTTGCAACCTCGTTAGTTGCAGTATACGCTGTAGTAGATGCGTCAAAAGAGGCGCTGTTATCGTACAAAGCTAACTTGAAGGTGTTAGCTCCGTTAGTGAAGTTATGCGTAGCTGTCATCAATTCTTGTTTGAACGATGTACACATGAAGTTGCCGCTAAATGCCATTTTAAAGTCTCCTTATAAGGTCGGCCATGTCAGGGTGACCTGCGTCTTTGAGAGCATTATACACAGAAGTACGGTCACTGTGAATAGCTTGCCTCATATAATAGGCCACCAGTTTCTCCAGATGCCTAGAGAAGGCACGAGCCTGATCCCTGATTGCTGGATGCGCTGAGTCTGAAACTGCGATGATTTTCTCTACGCATTGTTCAGACAATTCATCGGGCGTTAGCCCACGGTTATCTGTTGTTTTAACCTGAACTAAGGATTCAGACTGTGGAACACTTAAATCTAATTTAAACATTACTGCTTCTCCCTTATAACTTTACCTGTGCGGTACTCATCTGTTGTTTCCTTTGCTTCGCCTAGCATCTTAATACCAACAATCGCTTCTTGGAACCTCTGAGCGTACATAGCCATAACATCTTGTTCACCCTTCATGTAAATATACGCCTCAATGAGAGCGCCGTACAAAAGAGCCATTTCCGCGTTTTCACTAAGCCACGTTGTATTATCTTCACCATCAAGGGTGATGCTGCGAGGGCGGTAGAAGTAATGAAGCTCGGCAGTGTATGACAGGTCCGGTGTTGGTGCCATCAAAAAGTTATCTACATCAAACTGACAGTAATACTTCGGCTCTCCTGTGGTGGTTGAATCAGGAGTATATGTCTGAACAAAGCTCGGCTCTTTAAACTCAACAAAGAATTTATCCCCATTTGTTCCTGTCATGCTCAACGAAAACGGCGCAAGGAAATCCGTAGGTACTTTTATATACTGACCTGAAGCACTCGTTAAAGCCGTTGCGTTTTTGCGAAACAAGCTGAGTTGGACATTCTTTAATATCCGCTCCTCAGACAGCCGGATAAACAATGGTATGTTTCTAACAAACCCCGCCTCTTCGTACTCTGTGTAGTCTTTAACAGCCTGCTTTAGCTGCGCGTATGTAAAACTCATGTCGTTACCACCGTTACTGTTCCAACGGCCCCTTGAGCGACCAAGTTATCTGGAGGGCTGATGCCAGGTATGTAGGCAAACCCTACTGGATTCCATCCCCACTGTAGCGCCCTTTGCTCGGCAAGGCCAGACTCAGGACGTGGGTTCATCAACGCTTGGGGGTCGGGGAACGCTTTCGGCGGAAACAACTGAGGGTGTTTTTTCTCGAACTCATCGGGGCCAACCTTGGCACCAGTCCACTCTACCTTCATCTCACGAAGACGGTAGCGGCGACCAGACCGATCAGATATTCCCCAAGCATTTTTTCCCGCAGCGTAAGGCATTAGAACCTCAAATAAGCTAGGCTAGGTTGCAGTTTCAACGGAGTACGGCCCTGATCCTCGTCCGCAGCGCGTTGAAACTCTTCTTCGTAGATAGTCTTTAGCATTTGAATCCGATCCGGAGCGCGTTTAATTGCCATATAGTATGCCAACCCCGACACCATACAAGGATAAAACCGGAAAGGCATGTCAGTTGTGTTTACCAAATCGTCCGCATCCTCAATCCTACGCACATAGTAGTACCGAATCTGGTCGGTTGAGTTTTCTGGAACGGACCAAAGGTACAGTTTCGGATCAATCTGTCGATCCAACCAGAACTGGCTGGGCCTGCCCTGCGTTGTTTTGTTCG
>Ga0307984_1001036_pt1 | contig 11783 bp, 6 predicted proteins | sample EllFjometageno78_FD_203169 | JGI IMG/M metagenome (GOLD analysis project Ga0307984, IMG submission 203169) | Marine microbial communities from Ellis Fjord, Antarctic Ocean - #78 | ecosystem: Environmental > Aquatic > Marine > Unclassified | place: Southern Ocean | collected 2014-10-09 | reverse complement strand
TATTGGCTGAATAATACCATCTCTCTATTTGTAATATTTTGGAATATTGTACTACTGAATTAGTTTTATAAATTATAGCGTATAAACCATATAATTAATTAGAAGTATTTAAACAATCAACTAAACCCGTTTTTATGAAATACAACTTTATAAACAGCATATTTTTATCTTTAACAGTCTTAGTGTTTTCTCTGACATGCATCGTTTCTTGCGAATCAGCCGATGGTATTATAGATGTTACAAATCCGGAAGTTTCTAATTTTTCGGAAAGCATTTCTTCAGCGCCTGGATTAGAATTTAAATTTGAAGGTGAAATAACTGATCAAATAGGGATCGCATCCGTAAATATCTATTATGCAGATTGGTTTCTAGACAAGGAAATCGTGATGAATGAAAAGCCTAAAGAATATACTTTAAATTATAAATTTGAAGTTCCTGAAGATGCTATTCCTGCTTCATCTCATACTGTAAAAGTTGATATAACTGATTTAGGAGGAAACATTGTTTCTATGGATGTTTTAGTGACTTTAGATGTAGATATTACCAATCCAGTTCTAGCATTTATAAACCCAGTAGCAGGAACCAAATTTGCTATTGGAGATGTAATGTCAATTAATGTGAATGTAAGTGATGATTTTGAACTTCAGTCTATCCAAGTTAAAAGCGAACTTATACATCTAGAGGATGTTATAGATATGTCAGCCGGAGAAAACACATATAGTTACTCGAAAGAAATAGAAATACCAGCTGGTTATGAGGGATCTGTGATTATAGAGGCAACAGCAACAGATATGCAAGGCAATGCAGAAACTGAAACAGTAACTGTTTTAGTGGGATCTAGTAACCAATTTACAGATGTATATCTAGTAGGGGGTTCTGTGTGGTACGGGTGGGATCCAACAAAAGCAACTAAAATGTGGCAAGATCCAAATGATGACAATTGGTTTGTTGGGGAGTTTTATTACAAGACCGGCGATGATATTAAATTTATTGGACAACTAGATTGGGCTCCTCTAAACTGGGGGTTAGATCCAAGTGATAGTTCTAAAATGATAAATTCTCAGGATACTGGAGCGATTGGTTTTCCTGATGGAGATGGCTATTATACGGTAAAATTTAACCCATATGTACTTGAATATAGCTATGAAAAAATGACAGTTGATATAACAGAAAAAGAGAACATGTACATCATGGGGAAAGGTTTTGTAGGGTATAACCTAGATTGGAATCCTGCCGATGCCATTGCAATGATTAAAGATGGTCCTTATGTGTTTAGCATGGAAGTAGAATTTTCAGAAGCTGTTGACCTTAAGTTTATTGGGCAAAATGATGGCTGGGGACCCTATGATTCTGGTTTTGAAATAGGTGGTGAAATGTTGCTTCCACTAAACTATGTAAAAGGAGTAATTGGAGATGGATCACCTGACGTGAAATTTTTAGAACAACCGGGTAGGTATAAGATAACGTTTGATTATTTTTTATTAAGAACTACAATTCAACCACTATAAAATAAAAACAAGTATGAATCTAATGTTTGACAAAATCTCTCATTAGACTTATTCTCTTACAAAAATAGTTTATCCATTAAACTGATTATTTAAATTTAGAAATACATGAAAACAATCAAAATATTTATATCTTCATTAATACTCTTAACCTTTGTGTCTTTGCATGCACAGCAAAAGAGTATTACTGGGATGGTGTCTTCAAACGAACTTCCAATTCCGGGAGTAAATGTTACCATTAAAGGAACTTTTATAGGAACAACAACAGATTTTGATGGTAACTTTAGTCTAGAAGCAACTTCAACAGACATTCTTATTATTTCTTACTTGGGATATAAAAATCAAGAACTTCTTGTTGGAGTTAATACGATCATGAACATTAAGCTTGTTGAAAACACAAGTCAATTAGATGAAATAGTAATCGTAGGATATGGAAGTGTAAAGAAAAGAGATTTAACAGGTGCTGTATCTGTAGTAAAGGGTGAGGAGTTGACCAAAAGAAATGTTGTAAATATTCAAGATGCCATAGGGGGTCAATTGCCTGGTGTTCAGGTAAGTTCAGGAGGAGGTGCTCCAGGGGCAGAAGCTACAATAACCATACGAGGGTTTTCAAGTTTAAATGGAAACGGTCCGCTATATGTTGTTGATGATGTTCCTTTAGATGATATTGGTTTTTTATCGCCAAATGATGTAGAAAATATTCAGGTTTTAAAAGATGCATCTGCTTCCGCTATTTTTGGTTCGCGCGCATCCAATGGTGTTATTATCATTACAACAAAAAAAGGGAAGGTTGGTAAAACGTCTGTTTCTTTGAATGTTTCTTCAAGCATACAATCTGTTGCTAAAAAGCCAGAAATGGCAGATGGAACCGAGTATGCAAAGACAAAAAATGCAGCTAGTATAAATGATGGAAATAGTGCTTTATACGCAGATCCATCAAATTTTGGTTCGGGTACAGACTGGTGGGATGAAATTACCCAAGTAGCTTTATTTAATACTGCAGCATTAAATATTTCTAGTGGAACTGAAAAGTTAAAAATATCTTCTGGGTTTTCTTATCAAAATCAAGAAGGGATTCAAAAAGGAGGCGGTTTTGAAAGAATTACGGCTCGATTAAACACAGAGTATAAGCTCCTTGATAATTTAACTTTTGTGCAAGATTTTAACATAGGAAGTTCTACAACAATCAATGGGCCTAATTTAATTTCGGGTGTACAGCGCCTTGAATCTATCACAGACCCTTATTTACCTAGTTATGAGTTGTCTTCTGATATAAATGAATTCAGTATTTTTTCTCCTACAATTACTGATGTTCCAAATGCGGTAGGTAATTTAGCAAGAAATTTTAGTGAAACCGATTATTTAAGTGGTACGGGTAGTATTTCTCTTAATTGGGAAATAATTGAAGGACTATCATTAAAAACGCATTTCACTACCTACTTTGCCAGTTACGAGAACAATTGGTTCGCACCAAACTATACCATAGAACCAAATGATGAAAGACTCGTTAATTCGGTTAGTAGACAACATAATAACAGAACAAATATTACTTGGAATAATATACTTACGTATTCAAAACAGATAAAAGAGCATCGCTTTAGTGTAATGGGCGGTATTATTACAGAAAGTAGAGAACATAGAACACTGAATGCACAAGGTTTAAATATACCAAGTAATGAACCAGCATTAAGATATTTGGATGCAGGAGAGCCTGAAAAATTTACTGCTTCGGGAAATAATGAGAATTATAATCTATTATCCTACATAGGGAGATTGAATTACTCATTCAAAGAAAAATATCTTTTAAATGCAACCATAAGAGCAGATGGTTCTTCATTATTTCCTGAAGGAAATAAATGGGGTATTTTTCCGTCAGTTTCTGGAGCTTGGGTGGTATCTGATGAAGACTTTATTAGTGATGATGGTGTGATAAGTTTTTTGAAAATAAGAGCTGGTTGGGGCCAGATAGGGAATGATAACAGAAATGATTTACCAGTTACTGCTAGATTAACAACGATCGTAAATGATTTTTATACAACAGGTTCTGAAGGAGCATTAGCAATAGGAGGTGTGCCTGGAAATGTTGGAAATCCAAATATTAAATGGGAAACCGTTGAAGACATTAATGTAGGAATAGATATCAATTTATTTAGAAACAAACTAGGAATCAATTTAGATGTGTACAAACGGAAAACCTTTGATATGCTAATGCCTAAAAATATTCCAGCGTACTTAGGTTCAGGTTATGATGCTCAATGGGCAAATGTTGGAAATTTTGAAAACCAAGGAGTCGATTTAGGAATCAATTTTAAAACCCAAATGGGCAATGTAAAAAGTAATTTTACCTTGAATTTATCTCATTATACAGCTAAAGTATCAAACCTTGCTGATGGGACAGCAATCTTAGATGGAAACCACCAACGCTTAAATTTTTTAGCTCGAACTTCTGAAGGGCAAACACCAGGGTTATTCTACGGGTATGTTACCGATGGTGTTTTTCAAAATAATACAGAAATTAATAGTCATTCTGATCAGTTTGGTACTATCATTCAGCCAGATGCACAACCAGGAGATTTTAGATTCAAGGATTTAAATGGTGATGGAGAATTAACTGATGATAAAGACAGAGAGGTTATAGGAGATCCTACGCCAGATTTTACTTTTGGTTTTAAAATGAATTTCGAATATGAAAAATTTGATTTTAGCGCTTTGTTTAGAGGTTCTTATGGGAACGATATGCTGAATGCCGAAAAACCATATTTAAGTAATGGTGGTGAAATTTATAACTCTTATGCCGGAACCTTAACCAATTCTTGGAGTGGAGAAGGATCTACAAATACGGAGCCTAGATTGACAGTTGAAGATCCAAATAGAAATTTTAAATATTCAGATTATTATATTGAAGATGGTTCTTTTTTAAGATTACAAAACATTCAGATAGGGTATAATTTTTCTAAAAATTTTTTAAATAAAATTGGGATGAGAAAAGCGAGAATTTATGCTAGTGCAGAAAATGTATTTACGTTAACATCATTTAGCGGTCTAGACCCAGATGTAGGTGGCTCAGCAACTTTAAGAGGGGTAGAGTGGGGAAACTATCCACTTCCAAGAATTGTATCAATGGGTTTAAACATAAGCTTCTAATAAAAAAACAATGAACATGAAACATATTAAATACATAATATTCTTATTTATAAACCTTAACATTATTGGATGTTCTGATTTTATTGAGAATGAAATAACAGGAGTGCAAACGTTAGATAATTATTATTCAAATATAGAGGAAGCAAATAAAGCTATTCTTGGCTGTTATGCTTCCTTAAGTCCGCAAGATTGGTGGCAAATGGATTTCTTTAGGCTGGTTGGAGATATCTGTTCTGATGATGCTTTTAAGGGGAACACAAATGAAGGAGATCAAAGAGATTTTGGTAGTCTAGCCGATTTTAACATCAACTCTTCTAACGAATGGCTAGAAACACAATGGCGATTTGCATATCAAGGTATATTTAGAGCTAACTTGGCTATAGAAAAGATTCCACAAACACCCATTGAAGAAAGTCAAATAAATGCATTTGTAGCGGAAGCAAAATTTTTAAGAGGGCTGTTTTATTTTGATCTAGTGAGAGACTTTGGAGGGGTGCCATTGCTTACGGAACCACTTTCGGTTGAAGAAGCAAATTTATCTCGTGCCACAGCTGCTCAAATTTGGGCTCAAATTGAGTTAGATTTTACCGATGCCAGCCTTTATCTTCCTAATAAATCTGAACTTGACGTTAAAACCATAGGCAGGGCTACTCATGGTGCAGCTATTGCCTATTTAGCAAAAGCATTACTATATCAAAAGAAGTTTATAGAAGCTCAAAAATATGCAGAGGAGGTTATAAACTCCTTAGAATACAATTTAAATGATGACTTTGCAGCTGTTTGGAGTATCAATAATCCCAATGGGAATGGATCCATTTTTGAAATTCAACATTCATATAATGATACTCAAGACTCTGGTAGCGCATTGCCTGTCCTTTCTGGAAGTAGGTCTGATGGTGGTTGGGGATTCTGCACTCCTAGTAGTCATCTAGATAATTTTATGGGAAATGACCCGAGGCGGATTCATACAATTATTAGGCAAGGTGACAATGTTGATGCCGATCATACATCATACGATACAAGCCCTTCAGAAAATATGACAGGTAGAATCAATAGAAAGTATTATTTGTCAATTGAAAATAGAGCTGAAAACGATGCACACAAAAGATCTGGACTAAATCATATTCTGATAAGATATGCAGATTTATTATTGTTGCATGCCGAAGCAGCATATAAAAATGGAGATGAAGCGAGTGCTCGTATCTCTTTAAATAAAGTAAGAACCAGGGTTGCATTAGGAAATGTAAGTGCCACAGGAGAGCAATTGTTAGACGCTATTTATAAAGAACGACGTTTAGAATTAGCCATGGAAGGACATAGATACTATGATTTAAAACGAAGTGATAGATTAGATTCAGCTATGGCAGCTTTTCTAGATTATAATGAAAACACAAGTACAGATACCTATGATGCAGGGAATGATGAAGGGAAATTTTTTAATCCTTCTTTACACATAATTTTCCCAATACCACAATCAGAAATTGACTTGTCTAATGGTGTAATAACTCAAAACGAAGGATATTAAGAACCCTTTTTATTTTAAAATAGTAGTAGAATAATACATATGAAAAACTTTAAAATGCAAATTATAGCAATCCTTTTACTAGTAGTTTTTAATACAAGCTGCAGTATTGACAGTTCTGATGGTGGTAATGGAAATGGAGATGAATATCTTGAAATCACACTCAAACCAGATAGAGTATACCAAACCATTCGTGGATTTGGTGCATCCGATGCCTGGAGCACTCAGTTTATTGGTAAAAATTGGCCCTTAACAAAGCGTAACCAAATAGCAGATCTATTGTTTAGTGATGCTTTTGATGCGAATGAAAATCCAATTGGAATAGGATTAGGACTATGGCGATTTAATATTGGAGCAGGGAGTAGGTCTCAAGGGAATAATAGCGGAATCGATGATGAATGGAGACGCGCAGAATCTTTTATGACAAATAGTGGATATGATTGGACTGCACAAGAAGGGCAACGTTGGTTTGTAGATGCCGCCAAAGAAAGAGGTGTTACTCAATTTACTGCTTTTTCAAACAGTCCACCAATTACAATGACTAAAAACGGAAACGCCTATTCTTCTGGTGGTTCTTCAGCAAATTTAGAAGAATCAAAGCATGCTGAGTATGCAGACTTTCTAGGAAAGGTATTAGAAAATTATAAAAATTTATACGGTGTAGAATTTAACTATGTTTCTCCTTTTAACGAACCTCAATGGGATTGGAAAGGTGGTCAGGAAGGAACTCCTTGGCAAAACACTGAAATTGCTAGTATAACAAGATTGTTAGATGCAAAGCTTCAAGAAAAAAATTTAAGCACAAAAATTGAAATTGCAGAGGCAGGTCAGCTAAATTATTTATATGAAAACTCAAATAAGCAAGGAAGAGCAAATCAAATACAGGATTTCTTTGATGCTAGTTCTTCAAATTACATTGGAAATTTATCGAAATTAGGGCATAAAATTGTAGGACATAGTTATTTTACAACTTTTGACACTTCTTCGTTAATTGATGTTCGCACGAAACTTAATGACGAAATTAATAATATAGATTCTTCTTTGGAATTTTGGATGACAGAGTATACCATATTAGAGAACAATATAGAAATTAACGGAAGTGGAAGAGATTTAGGGATAAATCCAGCACTTTATATGGCACGTGTTATTCATGCAGATTTAACAGTTGCAAATGCAAGTTCATGGCAATGGTGGTTAGGGGTGAGTCCATATGATTATAAGGATGGCTTGGTTTATATAGATAAGGATAAAAACGATGGGCAAGTATATGATTCAAAACTTTTATGGACATTAGGAAATTACTCAAAGTTTATCAAAGAGGGATATCAAAGAATTGGTCTTTCTAGATCTGACAATAAATCCGTTGCGCAATCCATTAATGGTCTTTTGGTTTCCGCATATAGTAGCAATGTAGATTCTAAATATATTGCAGTAATTGTGAATCAGCGAAGTACTGAAATTCCTTTAAAATTAGGAATCACCGGAAAAGAAAATTTCACAGCAAAAACCTATCAAACCTCAGGTTTGTCAAATGAAAATTTAAGTTTTAAAGGCACAACCACTCAAAATGATATTTTAAATATTCCTGCAAGGAGTATCGTAACATTGGTTCTTGAATAGAACGATTTCGAAGCTAAAAAAGCAATAGATCTTAGGTCATTGTATAGAGCAATCATTTCGCGAAAATCATACCTATAGAAAGTAAATAAAAATAGAATTCTATGAATAAAAATGTATACCTAATTGTTTTTTTGTTGTTGGTTGCCTTAAGTGTTTTAGGACAATCAACAAGTAAGAATGACTGGGAAAACCCAGCTGTATTTAGCGTTAATACTATAAAACCTCAGAGTTTAATAGTTCCTTTTGAATCTTTAGAAAATGCTAGAACCTATGATTTTTCTAACACACCTTATTATCAATTGTTAAATGGTTTGTGGAAATTTAATTGGAGTAGAAATACACATAAAAGACCAGTTGATTTTTATAAAACAGATTATGATGTCTCTAGTTGGAATACGATTAAAGTTCCAACCGATTGGCAAATGGAAGGATATGGAGATCCTATTTATGTAAATGTAAAGTATCCGTTCAAAGTTGATCTTCCAAACATTCCCGATCAATACAATCCTGTAGGATCCTATAAAAGAAATTTTACAATCTCGAAAAAATGGAATGGTAGAGAAATTATATTACATCTTGGCGCTGTGAATTCTGCTTTCTATGTTTGGGTGAATGGTGAAAAGGTAGGGTACAGTCAAGACAGTAAAACACCCGCAGAGTTTAATATCACCCAGTATTTAAAAAAAGGAGACAATTCAATTGCTTTAGAAGTGTATAGATGGTCTGATGGTAGTTATTTAGAGAGTCAAGATATGTGGCGTTTAAGCGGTATTGAACGAGACGTATTCTTATATGCAAAACCCAAAATACATGTAGAAGATGTTTTTGTAAAAGCAGGTTTAGATAAGAGGTATAAAAATGGTGTTTTAGACATTGCGCTAAATGTTAAAAATGCATCTACAGAAGCATCGGAAATAAAGGTAAGAATAACTTTATTAGATAGAAATACGGGAGAAAAAACGTGTCAATTAAAAGATTCTAAAACATTATTAATAAATGAAGAGCATCAATTTAATTTTATAAAAAAAATAAAAAAGCCCAAGAAGTGGAGTGCTGAAAAGCCTAATTTATATGATTTAACAATTGAATTGTTAGATGAGTCGGATTCTGTACTAGAAATATTTTCAAAACGCATTGGTTTTAGAACATCAGAAGTTAAAAACGGTCAATTTTTAATCAACGGTCAATATGTTTTAATAAAAGGAGTCAATAGGCATGAACATAGTGCTAAAAATGGTCATGTGATTTCAGATGAAGAAATGCTTCAAGACATTCTTTTAATGAAACAATTTAATATCAATGCGGTACGCTCTAGTCATTATCCAAATGATCCTAAATGGTATAATCTATGTGATGAATATGGTTTGTATGTAGTTGATGAAGTGAATATAGAAGCCCATGGTTTAAATACAAAGTGGAATGGTGATTATGGCTATCGTTTTAATACCTATACGTCAAATGCTGCTGAATGGAAAGCTGCACACGTAAATCGAACCTTAAGAATGTTTGAAAACAATAAAAATCATCCATCTATTGTTATTTGGTCACTTGGGAACGAAGCTGGATTTGGCGATAATTTTAAACATACCTACAACTTAATTAAAAGTTTAGATGCATCACGTCCTGTACAATATGAACAGGCTTGGTTAGACCCCTATACAGATATTGTTGCGCCAATGTATCATAAAATTGCAGATCTTGAAAAATTTGTTAAATTAAATGATGAACGACCATTGATAATGTGTGAGTATTCACATGCGATGGGAAATAGTAATGGAAATTTGGTTGATTATTGGCATACTATAAAAAAACACACTTCTTTACAAGGTGGCTTTATTTGGGACTGGGTAGATCAAGGTTTAGAAAAAAAGACAATTACTGGTGAGAAATATTGGGGGTATGGTGGTGATTTCGGACCGCAAGATGTACCTAGTGACGAAGATTTTTGTTTAAACGGATTGGTTTTTCCAGATAGAAAACCAAAACCCGCACTTTGGGAACTGAAAAAAGTGTATCAAAACATCAATTTTGAAGCAGTAGATTTAACCAAAGGAAAAATTAGAATTAATAATGAATATAATTTTACGTCCTTAAACGAATTGAATCTTTTTTGGGAAATAAAATCTGATGGAAAAATTATTAAGAGTGCTAAAATCAATTTAGAAAAAGAAGTACTTCCTGAAAATTCTATAGAAATTACAATACCAGAATTCACAAAATACCTTACTAAAAGTGATGGTATTGAATATTTTTTAAACCTAGTTGCAAAGGCTAAAGTAGTATCAGAAATATATCCAAAAAACTATAAAGTAGCTAGCGAACAGTTTTTAGTGCCGTTTTCGTCTCCAGTTTTAAGTAAAGATTCTTCAGATTTAAATAGTGTTTCTTATAAAAAAACAGAGAACGACTTATGTATTGAAGGGGCTGATTTTAGTGTTGTTTTTGATACTAAAAGCGGAAATATGAAAGAATATATCTATCAAGAAAAATCAATGCTTAAAAAGCCATTAAGTTTAGATTTTTGGAGGATTCCAACGAGTAATGACAAAGGGAATAAGATGGGTAAAAGGCTTTCTATGTGGAAAAACATTGAAGAGAAGAAAACACTTGAAAGTTTTAAGTTTGAAAAACGAAACGATCAATCCCTAAAAATTGAAACGGTTTCAAAAATTACGAAAACAAATTCTATTGTTCATATGAACTATATCGTTTTTGGAAATGGAGTCATTAAAGTTGATTTTGATTTGGAAATTAATAATACAGGTCATTCTGAACTTCCGAGAGTAGGATTAAGTTTAGCAATTCCTAGTGCATACGATAATATGTCATGGTTTGGAAGAGGTCCGCAAGAAAATTACTGGGATCGAAAAACAGGTGCTCAAATCGATTTATACTCTGGTAAAGTTATAGACCAATATGTACCTTATGTAGTTCCTCAAGAAAATGGAAATAAGACAGATGTCCGTTGGGCAGCATTTAGAGATAATTTAGGAGCTGGATTTATGTTCATTGGAGATATTCCATTAAATATTGCCGCATATCCTTATGAGCAAAATAAAATAACTGGATTAAGGAATGCTGTTGATGTTTCTTTTCAAGATCTTATAGAGGTGCATATAGATTATCAACAGATGGGCATTGGTGGCGATAATAGTTGGGGAGATCATACCATGGAGAAATACAAACTACTTGAAAAAAAATATCAATATAGTTTCCGTATCAAACCATTATCAGCAAAAAGTAATGCTGTTGAGCTCTCAAAAATTAAGTTTAACTAATGCTATAATGCGAATTATATATTTCTGATAGTCTTAAATTTATAAAAAACGACAGCAAATTAATTGCATCTGGAACACGGGAGGATACTGATAAAAATAAAGACATCTTTTTTAACAGCTCTTTAAAAGCTAAGTTTTTTAGGTTAGTGGCATTAGAAGATTGGTCTGGTGGCAGTTTTACAACAGCAGCAGAAATTCGTGTTTTTGGTAAAAAGACTAATGAGTTAGGGGATACATCTACAGAAGCTTCTGATGAAATTCTTGCTATTAATGGTAAAAAGTTGCTAAAGGATTATAAAGTTTATCCTAATCCTACGAACGACTACTTAAATAGTGAAAATTTAACAGGTGCTTTTTGTAAAGTATATGTTTATAACCCACCTGGTAGCTTATTAAAAAGTTTTGAAATAAAGGATTCTTATAAGTTTGACATGTCTATTTTTACAAGTGTTATATATTTTTTAGAATTTAAAAATAAGTTAGAGAGTGTTTTAGAAACTATTCGAATAATAAAAATATAAAACTTCATAAAACGGTTGTAGTTAATTCCTGTGGTTGTAAAAAGTGGACTTATTCTTCTTGATATGAGTAAGCGTTCGGTAATCTACATCTCTCTTTTTTTCCAATTTTGAGGTAACAATTGGTCTAATTTATTTGCTTTATGTTCTGTGATTCTATTAATGACATCAGATAACCAATGGTATGGATTTATGT
>Ga0307984_1001035_pt1 | contig 11795 bp, 28 predicted proteins | sample EllFjometageno78_FD_203169 | JGI IMG/M metagenome (GOLD analysis project Ga0307984, IMG submission 203169) | Marine microbial communities from Ellis Fjord, Antarctic Ocean - #78 | ecosystem: Environmental > Aquatic > Marine > Unclassified | place: Southern Ocean | collected 2014-10-09 | reverse complement strand
TTTGGTTCGATTAATATTGACGCTAGTACAAGTTGTTCAATCATTTTTACCCCACCAATCTAATGCTTGACCACAATACGAACAATAAGAATATACTTCTTGTTCTCTAGAAATAGAATATTGGCTTCTACATTTAGGACACTCTTCGTTATTGTTTGTAATTTTTATTACCATAGGTGTGTGCAAATCAACTAACTCTTGTAAAACAGTTGTAGCAGATATAACTAACGAAACTTCGTTGTTAAAAAGTGTATCGTTTCTCATATCTATTTCTTGTATCGTATTTCTCATAACATTTAATGCTTCTTGATATTTATCCATCTTTCTTCCTCCTTAAACACTAAAGTTAAATCCATTGTGCTTGACAACCCAAACGTTCCACTTCTTTTTAGAGGTCTACCACTTGGTGCTAATTGTCCATCGTAGTTTGTTATAAAATAATCTACATAGAATGAGAATAATTTACCTTTAAATCTATAACAACTTAAAATTTCATATGTTAAATTATTATAACAAAATTTAGTACCTACTTTATATTGCTTTTTCCTAAAATAAGTATAAACAATTTCTTGTAATTTATTAGGTAACCAATTAAAACTTTTCCATAAATCGTTAGCGTTATTTGTGGTGTTTGTATCAACCTCATTTAAATATTCTAATATATCATTAATTTTTTTATTCATCTTTCTTCCTCCTATTCTAAAAAGCATCCACAACCACCTATATCAAATAAATCTAGTTGTTCAGGTCTTTTTAAGTAATCTTTTTCTAATTGTTTTAGCGTGTATGATTTTCTTATATTATTTCTACTAATCTTTAAATAAGAATAATCTCCTATCTTTTCTCTCATCATTAATTCAAACTCTTTCATTTGTTTAAAACGTTTAGGCAAAGTTTTTAAAACATTTATCCAATGCCCTTGTCCAGCCTTTACACATCTTGCCCCACAATTATTATGTGAGAACCCAAGAGAATATAACAAAGGTATTTCAATATTGTTGTCTTTCAAATATTGTAATGCTACTTTTCTATCATAATCTAAATTATCAATTAACGGTGCTATTACATTGTTAGGCTTCCAATTACGTCTAGGTGCTTCAATTCTATGTGCTTCGCTCCAATCAATACCTAATACAAATGTCCAATCAGTTTTATCAAATGGGTAATGTTTTTTACCTTTAGTTATTAAATTTATAATTTTATATCTTTCTCTCAACAATTTATAATCACGATTATTAATAAATGCTTTTGCTAATCTCATCTTTAAATAATGGGTACAGTTTGCCATACGATTATTATATAATACATTTTCTTTAATCATAAGTTCGAGCGGATTAAATGGTGCTTTCAAATAAACAATATCAATTCCAAGATGTTCGATAGTTTGGTCGATGAATTTGTATAAACTTTCATCTTCAAAATTAGTATCGGTAAATAAAGCAACAACATTATCTTTTCCATATTTATCAACAAGAACTTTAGTTGCGTAAAAACTTCCTAATCCTCCTGAGTAAAACACTAAATATTTCATATTTTTCCCTCCTTCAACTACCTATAAATACTCGGTAGTTCCTCCTAATCTAATGTACTATAATCAAACTCTATAGCCTTATCTTCTTTATCCCAACTGTAACTATTCCTCGAACCTCAGCAATATCCCATCTCTGAAATACAGTTCAGTTGCTTCTTTTATAAACGCCACACGCCTACTAACACTAGACTGCGACATCTTCAATAATATTCCTATATCCTTTTGCGAATACTCCTCGTTCATCAATTCGTGTATCTCTTCGTATACAGTTCCTTGCATCGCCTTTTGTAAGTCAGCCAGTTGGACATCGGCAAAAAATGTAAATTCTACATCTCTAGTCATATCCTCTAACTTTTCCAAGAACGTCTCATCTACCTTGCTTGTGATTGGTGCGTCAAGCGACATAGCCTGCTCAACCGACCCCCAGCGTATTTGCTTACGGATTATATGGTAGAACCGCCACTTAAGGCTACGTTTTAGATATAAGCCAAAGAACTGATAATAGTTTTGGTTAAACGAAGCCAAAGTGTTTAGGAATACGAGGTTTCCCTCCTGCATACAGTCGGCATACGGTATAAAGTCACTTACCCTGCTTAGACGTATTTGGTTCTTAATGACTGGGTGAAACTTGCGGTATAATCCTTCGGTGTATTCAATCATTAGTTACTCCTTTATTCCGTCTATATACGCAACTCCAACAGCATACGCTTGCCATATATCAGCCTTAAAGCCGTAAAACCAACTAGGGCTATCTTTCTTCCCTTTGCCACGATTAGGCTCGTTAGGTGCAAACCTATTCGCTAGGTAGTTGATAATACTGCTGTCGTTTGTTACCTTTTCGCCTTTAGGTAAATCTTTGTTAAACGCCTTTTTAACGTCTTTACGATACATTAAATCAACTTCCCAATCGTTTGCTTCAACAAATCTACCAACCCAAACGCAAGTATCGAACACAGTTTGACCAACTGCCATTCCATACGACGCCACCATTTCTATAACGGTATCAATTTGATACTTGGAACTATTGATGGCATTAATATATTCGTCAATAAATTCTAGTAAATCAGTATTATGTACTTTACCTATTGTCAACGGCTCGTATGTTTTAGTATCTATAACCACATAGGCTGAAAACTCACTACCTGGATCGATTGCTAAAACTCTACCTTTTAAATTAGCCATTAGAACGGTGAATCATCGTCGCCAATATTAAGGTCAGTGCTTTTAGTATTAGTAAACATATCTTCAATCTCTGTTACTGGTTTCGCTTTTACTATTTCAGTTTTTCTACCCGTGTTATCCATTTCGGCTACATCTTCATAACTGCTATCTCTTGTGTCTAAGAATTCAAATTGAGTTACGTTTAATTGATGTGATGTAACCTTGTGTGGTTCGGAACACGACTTACACTTAGCGTCATACGACTTAGTTTCAATTTCACCAATAAGTTGTAGTTTGCTACCTTTTTTCGTATACTTAGTAATCGTTTCAACACGCTTTGGGTTAAACAATATAATGTCTAAGAATATGCTTTCGTCTCTCCAATTTTTCCACCACACTGTATTTACTGCGAACTTACCTTTACTTCCTTCGATAACTTTCCAATCTCTTGCCAGTCTTACTATTTTAATAAACATATTATTTCCTCTTCTCTTCTATTTTTTTTTCTAACCACGCAAATCTAGCGTCTATACGAGCCTTGATTAAACGTGCTGAGTCATCTTTTACTTTTATGAATCTCATTCTCTCACCACTTTCAAATTAGAGTTAGCCACGAACCAACTATCACCACTATGATTTGACTTGAACTTACCATCCGTAAATCTCACTAGGCAACCGTGATGTGCAACTTGTACCACAGTACCTTTAGCCCCAGCATCATAAAACTCCTTGCCGTGATTGATAACTATAATCTCGTCACCTACATTAGCCTTCATTGTTTACCTCTTTCGGCATATGGAAAAATAAATCTTGTGTCATTCCGCCATTGTGTAAACTTTCGCTTTGCATCCTAATTTTTTGCATAACCTCTAAGCATTTTTCCTTAGAAGCATACTCGCCCAACTCCACTTCGTTTGTATCCACCTTACAGCAAATCATATGCTTGTTTTCGGCAAAAACTCCTGTAAATATGATGTTGTTATCGTATGGTATATCTATCGTTTTATCTTGGCTTATAATTCTCATTCAGTACCTCCATATGTTTTTTTATAGTATTCGCAAAACTTGTTAACGCCACAGTATTTAAGGCACTTGGTATCAGAGCCAAGCCTAACATCAACCGTGTACTTATTCTTATCGTCACGGAAGTTCATAGCCGTAGCGTGTTGTTTAGCATCATCCTCGTTGTCGTGTACCTTTAATGCTCTTTTGGCTTTACCTTTCATCACAGCATAGCCGTTTCCCCTATTCCACCTATCTTCTAGTGAACACAGCGGTAAATTGTCGTTAGCCATCTTCTCTAAGTCGTGTATCTCGTTGAATTTCTCTTGCAACTCTTGTCTTATCTCTCGTAAGTCTCTCAACTTGAAGTCAACTGTTACAATTGGACAAGCAGGATAATCGGGATTGCGTAGTTTATCGTTGGCTTTCCAGTCTTTGATAACACATATAATTTGCCCGTTTCCAATCCATTGTCCAGTGTTAACCCAGTGTAGATACGATCCATACTCTAGTTGCTTTTGCCACTTGTCATAATTGGACTTGTATATAACTCCATAGACCGCAGTGGTTTTGTAGTCAACGTTAATTTCATCGACTGTATTTATGTAGTCTAAGATACCTGATAACGTGTAAATAAACCCATTCACTATAAACGGAGCGGTATAATGTTTCTCTACTAACTCCCCTTCTTCTAATGGTATATTTTCTAGCATACTGTGGATTGAGTTACCAATTAATAAATTTACGCTGTCAGCCACATCCATTGTGTACTCTTCGTGTGTGTTAAACCTACGCTTAAGCATCATCTCTCGACTAGCACCAATAATGTTAGTGATAGAATATCGTTTATCCTTGTAACTGTAATTGTCGTTAAGACATCTAACGAACTGTGATGGTAACTTTAATAAATTTGTAATTTTAATTTTGACCACTCCTTCTATTTTTTTGGTGCTTTCAAGAATACTCTCTCGTGTGTCTTAGCATTTTTAATAGCCAAGCCATCAATGTTATCGCCATCGTAAGTAATCTTCTCTACATAGAACTTGTCATATTTACCTTGTAATTTGTTTGCTTGTACCCAAATGAACGGACCAGTGTATAACTCTCTACCAATAGACCAGCAAAATCCTGCTCTTTTGAACGAATCCGAACTTTCACCTTTTTGTTTCTCGGTGTTACTTTCCGACCCAGCGTCCCATTTAATAATCCACTCACCAGTACTGTCTTTGATTGAAATACCACAGTATATTACATTCTTTAACTCTTTATGGTCACGTTTCCAACCAAGTTGTCCAACCGTTTCATCCAATATAGCCATATCAACTCTAGCGTTCTTGTAAAGCAATAATGAAGCACCTTTACCCTCTTTGAAACTACCAACCCTCACTTCTATTTCATCGGCTCTTAACTTTCTAAACTCTAACTTTTCCATCTTATACCTCTTCCTTAATGTGTTTCCACGTTTTTCTAAGTAATATATTGTTTATTAATTGTTTGCTAACGTTAAACGCTTTTGCTAATTCTACCCCAGTACGTACTCTACCAAGTCTGCGAATTGCAACAATGTCTTTATCTAGCAACTTAGAATTATAACGGTCTGTTCCAGGATGATTTTTACTTAATCCTGTTTTAAAAGAATGACGTATGTTTTCCTTTGCAGTACACCATTCTAAATTGTTTACGTCATTATCTGTTTTAACCCCGTTTATATGGTTAACTTGTGGTTTGTTTAATGGGTTTTCAATATAAGCCAACGCTACGAGCCTATGCACCTTCTTTAATATTTTCTTTTTATTAATAAAGAGACCAACAACTTCGTACCCATCTTTGTCTAAATTTATAGCCATTATAAATTCCTTTTTGTTTGCTCTTGCTATTAAACTTTTAACATTTCCTTTATTACTTATTAAATAACTGTTTTTGCAATTTGCTATGTCTTTCCATTTTTCCATCAATTCATCTCCTCAAATACTAACCCCATTGATACCAACTCTATTAATATGCCTAACTTAAAACATTTTTGGCTTTCAGTACTACAATAAAAACTAATATGTCTCGTGTCTTTATGTATGTCTAAAAAATAACCGTTGTGTAGTTGTAACATATAAATATCTAATTCTTCTACAAATTCGAAGCCTAATACATCTAATAGACTAAACTCACCCTTATAAATTTGCATCATTTTCCTCCTTCTATACAATCAGGACACACTATTGCCCCATAATCGCCATCAATTTTGCCAAACGTGTCTACTGCATCATCCTCGTGTACCACATCACCGCATACATCACACAGCCACAACTCGTCTAACACGTCCACATACTGCTCGTAACTTAGCGTTTGCCAAGATGTAACCTCGTTCTTCAAGTAACTCATAAACTTTGCTATTGTGCTGTCACTTAGACTACAATGTACTAGGTAGCCAATAACCTTTAATTCCATATGTTTATTCATTAGTTACCTCCTTTACACTTATAATATCAATGCTTTTATCTTTTCTTAATATATTTAGTTCAGTTTCAGTTACAACTTTTGCAATAAATGCTTCTAAATAGTAATACTTTACTCTATACTTTTTCATTAGCCAACATCTCCTTCACTTTTACTATATTCCAATCGTTTATCGCCTTAATCCTCATTATCGACAAGCCGTACATCTCAGCAATCTCTCTCAGCGTTTTGCCGTTAAGATAATACAATATAGTTATCTCACCTCGTGGTAACTCGTACAAGTAATCTCGTATCTTTTCTATTTCTTCCTTAGACGTTTTTCTATCAGCACAATATGTATAATCTGGTATAACATCTAACATTGTAACATCCACCGCAGTTGATTTGTCCACCTTGACCACTTTGTCCAATGAGAATAATGGTTGTTTACCTTTAACGAACTGCCTTTTAGTAAGTGTTATCGCCATATTCCTGCAAGCCGTGTTAAGTAAAGTTGTAAGTTTCCCTTTAGTGGGATCAAACTTCGCCACACAGTCCATAAATACAAGCCCATACGTTTGCACAGTGTCATCATATGTGTAGTTGATTATTGGATATTTACTCGCTAGTTTCATCAACCAACGTTCTTGTTGTATGTATAATTCATTGATGTCCATAATTTTATCCTTTCAATGTGTCTAGTATTGCTCTAATATAACTTAGAACTGATTCTATTTTATAATTGTCGTTTTCTATATCAATTAGCATTTCTTCAAACATATTTAAATCAATAGCGTCAATCCTATCTAATCTATTTAATTTTTCTTTTAATTCTTTTTTAGTAATCATATATATGTCGAGTTCAGTCGTTGTTTCTTTAACTGTGTATTCACCTATCAACCTTGGATTAATGTTACTAACCTTAAATTTTAAATCAATAGCGTCAATCTTTGCTAGTCGTTCTAGGTCTTGTTTTATTATGTTATATGCCTCTTTTACTTTTTTTGGATAAGCAGGGATACACCCATACTCTCCATCAATTTCATTTGTTAGTATACCTAACGCTTCTATAGCATTACTCATACTTTCTTCCCTCGTCTCCTTACGCTTGTTATAATCTTTCGCTACATCATAATCTTTCTTCATAAATTCCGTAAACTCTTTCATTATATCTTTGCTCATATAACTGCACCCCTTCTCTTTCCTTCTATATTATAACACGGTTTTTCTATTCTTAGTCGCTAACTACCCCTATACCAACTAGGGTTATACCAAATGTGGTTTTATCTATTTTCTATTTTTCTATTCTCCGCTGTATAAATACACATTTTATTTAGTATATATTATCCTTACTATGTAACGTATACACGCCTGCTCACCTGCGAGGATTTTTTTCAACTACTGTGTAAAGTGAGGTAGTAAAAAGCCGTCGCTTCATTTTAACAAATTTTTTTCCATAAGTCAAGCCTTTAAAAAAGTTTTTTTCATTTGGTCGGTTCTGGTGTATTTAGTTATTAAAGAACTACAACGATATTATAAACCCTATATTAATATTTTAGTCGTTAGCGTGTAAATAGTTACGAAAGTTTGCGAAAAGTGTTGACATAGTATTTAATAGGGTATAATATGTAATTAGAAAACAAACAGGAGGCAATATATGATTAAAACAATTCAATACGATAGTGATTGGGAATTATACGAAATAACTTTAACAGATAAAGATAACAACGTATTAACATTAGATTATTATATCAAACCGCAACACAAATTATATTATACACATTTAGAATTTAGTAACGGTAAAACTTGTTCAGGTAGATTATTAAAAGCAAATAGAACAACGCTAAGCAACGAAGAACATAACACTATAAAAGAGTTTAGAAGTTACATAGATACAATGACAAGCAATAACATTATACTAGAAGCATAATAAACAAGGTTAGGAGGGTAAACCAAAACCCTCCACCAAAGGTGGAAATATGAAAGAGTTACACGTGTATCATAGTCTTAACGGTAAATTATTAGGAACTTACAAAGGCGTTGCAGAACTAAAAGGAATTCCAGCAGTATTATATATAAAACAAAACGGCACGCTAGTTGTAGCACCTATAAACACTGTAAAAGTTAAATAATTAAGGTTAGGAGGGTAAACCAAAACCCTCCACCAAAGGAGTACAAAATGAAAAACACACTAAGTTTATACGATTTTACAAAAGCATTTAAAGAAAGCGATACAAGAAAAAATCAATTCAGTTATAGTGCTTTAGAAGTATTATTCCATTATTTAGAAGATATAGAACAACAATGTGATATGGAAATTGAATTTGATATGATAGAAATATGCTGTGAGTATACAGAATTTGAAAATTTAAAAGAACTGAATAAACAATATTCGAATGAATATGAAACTATTGAACACTTAGAAGAAGATACAACTGTAATAATGATTAATGCTGATTCATTCATAATATTAGACTTTTAATAATAGATAACTGAGGCAAACCCTCAAGGAGGAACAATATGAAAAAAAGTAATATATATTTAATAGCAGTAAAAAGACAAGATGTTAATGGTAATACATATCATAGTATTAAAATGCAAGGCGACCAATTAGAAAATGCAATCATCATCAACAATACTTATGGATACGGTAATCAATATTACTATACAGCGGTTAATTATTTAAAAGATAGCGGGATTCCATTTAAAAGTATTATCACGTTAGCGGTTACAAGCACAAACAAAAAAAGTGAGTTAATCATATGTTAAACATTAAATGGATAGGTAAAAAACAACAATATAGAGTTATATGCAATAGTATTGTAAAATGGTTTACACAGGATCAATTTGAGGAAATGCACGACCTAGTTACATTAAAAAATAAAATGGAGGAAACAAAACAATGTTAATTATTAATAAAGAGTATTTAATATCATATAATAAAGAGTACGACCAAGCGGAATTACCTATTGGGCTTGTGTATCAGCGTAAAGACTTGCAGGCGTTGTTACAATGCTCCAAGGCAACAGCAAACAACCTGTGGCAATTAATACGACTTGAAGAGTCTTTCACGTTTAAGGGTGTAAAATATGATAGTACAGAGATTAAGGAGGAGCAAAGAAAATGTTAAGACGATTATTAAAAAACATAACAACAAACAAACAGGCATTAACGTTTAGCAAACAATTTGGGTATGATGAGTGAATCTTTTTAGATTTAATTGAGTTTTGGGAAATTATGGTAAGTGAGATAAAAACAGATAAAGAATATTTTAATGCACGTCTAGGTCAATTTAAAAATCTTGACGCTGTTAGAAAGTATGTAATAAAAAAAACGAAAGAGGTGGAGTAAAATGAAAAAGTTAATTATAGTAAAAAAGGAAAATAGAGAATTAATTATAACTTGTGATGAAACTTCAACAGAAAATAAGATAATAAACTTTATTGAAGATTTGCCTTATGATTTAGCATTAGAAAAAATACACACGCAAGTAGAAGAACATGACTTTGATATATGGATATGTGAAAATATTATTATCTACTCAATGGAAAATACTTATTCAATAGTAAAGGATACAGTTTCGAATGGAAAAGGTGGATAAAAATGAAAAATATAAAATATCCTTTAGGGCTTTTAAAGTTAGAACTGTTACACTTACAAATTAGACTTAAAGAAAAAATCACAAAAGGTGAAAAGAGTTTAGTAAACGGAATTATACAAGAACTACAAAATGCGATAAAACAATTAAATATAATAGAGAAGGAGGAGCAAACAATATGAATAATATAATAAAACAACGTTTAAAGAATATTAAAGCAAACACTACCCGTGATTATAACAAGAAGGTAAAAGCCTTTACAAGTGATATTAAACATACTGAGGCTGTATTATTAGGTATGTACTTAACATTACAAAACACCAAAAGCCTAAGACTTACAATTCATAATAACTGTAGTGATGATACAGCGCTCTATACTCTGGAGAAGTGGGAGCGTGAGTTCAATAACAATATTAAAGAGTGGGAGCAAGAAAACAATAACAAGCGTGCAAGCCTGGATCAATTAAAAAAGGAGCGATTAAAATGCAAAATAAACGTGTAAGCATACAAGGGCATTTAACTAAACAGGGGACACCTGAACAGTTAACAAGAATTAAAAACATACTAGATATTGTTAAAACTTATAAAAAAAGTAAAATAACAAAAAGACACCTTGAATGGTTTGCTGAACATAACCACTTGGAGTTTGAATTTTACATTAAAGAAAATTTACTTGAAAGGTTAATCTTTAAGTTAATGGAATTAGATCCCGAGTTAATAGACACAAGATATTATAAATATGATTTTAAAGAAAATCAGTTAAACATAGTAATATAATCATACATAAAGAGCCTGTAAAAGGGCTTTTTTTGCTTGTAATCCAGTTACGGGACATATTAGCCGTATTGTATCATTAGAGTGGTAATCATACTCATTTAACGTGTTTATGGTGTAATATAAATATAAAATACACATCTTTTGCTATATAAAAACCCAGTGGTAGGCGTTCCGTGAATAAATAGTCATCTGAGTGTATATATAATATATAGGGGGTTAGGACGTTCGGGCGTCCGTTATAAAATAATATCTCCTTGAGTAGTGCAGAGCAAAGCGATAAGCAACGTATCAAGAGAGAGCATAGGATAAGTGGATGAGGGGGAGACACTTTAAGTTATAAAGTCTTTAGCCCTTAAGCATCTAAAACATATCACCTCCTCATCAGTATCATACACCATATTGCAAGTTAGAAAAAACATATTACATTCTTTAATCATTATTATCCCTTAAGTGTTTAAATACATTATAAATCGAGTAAGGTGGTTACTTCAACATAGTACAAGATCATTAGCATAGTAATAAACCATAGTGTAGAACATAAAAACATAACATAAAAATCATAGTGTAGAATCAAGTTCAAAATCAAGTTATTAAGTACTTGAATTGTATTTACAAGACGGCAACTCTTATGTCTACTAATCATTTGGTATAAGAAGACTGTTACAGTTACGCTTATTGCTCCAGTACAAGGGCTATATCACTGCTAATCGACTACGTTATACATTATAGCATACTTTACCACTTTATATTTTAACGTTGCTAAATACGGTAATAAACGCTAGTATATTCGCAAGTGCTGAGACGCTCCAGGTTACATTGTAAGACACGTTAAGCCTGATCATACGTTATACATTCATAGACTGCTATATTATTCGTTAGGCGGGTATATGGTGGCTGTGTGTAGTGGGGGGGTATAGGGGGAGAAAGGGATGAAAACGGGTGGGTGTCCTTATTCAAACTCACTCTAAAACAAAGGTTCGTACCACAAACTAATATAATTGATATAGATATAGGCTTTCCCAAAAAAACTCGGCTTAAAAACTAAAGATTATTGTTGTATAAGAATACGGCTCGGCTATATAAAAGTTACGGGGTTTTCAGTATAATAATAATGTACTAATAAATATACAGTATATATACAATAGGTATATTTACTAGGTATAAAACAACCTATAATACCTAGTCGCAAAAAGCACACAGTTTATACGACAAGCGTAAACCATTTGGGAACAACATTGTAAACCATAACGTAAACTATATATATGCAATAATGGCATACATACATTATAGAGATAA
>Ga0307984_1001034_pt1 | contig 11803 bp, 9 predicted proteins | sample EllFjometageno78_FD_203169 | JGI IMG/M metagenome (GOLD analysis project Ga0307984, IMG submission 203169) | Marine microbial communities from Ellis Fjord, Antarctic Ocean - #78 | ecosystem: Environmental > Aquatic > Marine > Unclassified | place: Southern Ocean | collected 2014-10-09 | reverse complement strand
ACTTTATTTCGGATCGTTCAACCCGATCCATACAGGCCATTTGGTCATCGCACAGCATATGTGCTCACGCCATCATTTAGATGCGGTGTGGTTTGTCGTCACGCCTCAGAATCCGCACAAGGTGGGTGCAGCTCTATTGAACGACGAGGAGCGGCTTGAGATGGTGCGCCTTTCAGTTGCAGATCATCCCCAGTTCGAAGTGAGCGATGTGGAATTTGAGTTGCCCCGCCCCAATTTCACGGCAAACACCATGGACTTGCTCTCGCTCCGCCACCCAGATGCAGAATTCAACATCATTGTTGGCGGTGACAACTTGCGCAGTTTGCAGCATTGGGCGCGTTGGAAATTCTTGGTCGACCACTATGTTTTTCTCGTCTACCCTCGCGCCTTCACTGAGGGTGAGCAACCCAATCCAGAGGGCACCCTCGCACCGGACGGCGAGCGCATCATCTTGTCACCGGCCCCGATCATCAGCATTTCCTCGACCTATTTGCGCGAGACACTGAATCGGGGGGACTCCACGCGCTATTTGCTTCCGGAGGCAGCCCGGAAGTACATCGAGGAGAAGGGGTTGTACGGTTGGCCGAGGTGACCTGATCCGAGCCCTTATTTTTTGTTGAAATCGGACATGGTCTGGGCCAGTCCGCGGAAGACAAAGCTCTGAACCAAGTCCACGCTTTTTTTCATGCGATCGTCCATCGTGCCGAGTTCTTCAATTGAAAACTCGCCCAAGACATGCTCGCTTTGTCGCCCCTGAGAAAACACGTCGCCCACACCGAACTTTAGTCGTGCGTAGGCAGCTGTGCCCAGGACGGTCTCGATGTCGCGCAGACCGTTGTGGCCACCGTGGCTTCCTTGGGCTCGCAAGCGCAAGGTGCCAAATGGCAAGTGAATATCATCGCACACAATCAAGACCCGCTCGAGAGGAACTTTGGCTGCATCCATCCAGTATCGAACAGATTTTCCACTAAGATTCATAAAGGTACTGGGCTTGACCAGTGTCAGCCCTCGCCCCTTGTAACGCAATTCGGCCACGGCCCCGAGTCGATCTGTTTTAAAGACCGACTCGGAAGCCGTGGCCATTGCGTCTAATACCATGAACCCCACGTTGTGTCGGGTCCGCTCATATTCCGCTCCAGGGTTTCCCAGACCGACAATGAGGTACTTCATGATAATAGCTTAAACCGATGTCCAGAGGACAGGATTACTTCTGATCGCCGCCTTCAGCGCCTTCAGCACCTTCTCCGCCTTCAGCACCTTCTCCGCCTTCAGCACCTTCTTCGCCCTCCTCGCCTTCACCTGCGGCTGCAGCAATGGCAGCACGGGTACGACGGACAGCGAGCACAACGGCCTCCTCATTCAAGGTGATTTTACAACCATCTACTTTCAAGTCACTCACACGGAGCGAGTCACCGAGGACCATCTCGCTGACATCTCCTTCGATGGCTTCAGGGATTTTGTCAGCCAATCCGACCACCGGCAAGCGGCGATAGATGGTTTGCAAACGACCTCCATCGCGTACGCCCGCGGCCGTGCCCATGGCACGTACTGGGACTTGGACCCGGATAGGGGTGCCGGGAACAATTTCGAGCAAATCCAAATGCGTAATGCGGTCGGTCACAGGGTGAAACTGCACCTCTTGGATGATGCAATCCACAGTTTTCTCTCCGAGCTCAAACGCTACGCGGTAGGTATCGGGGGTGAAAACGAGTTTGCCGAGTTTGATCTCGTCGGTGGAAAAGTGGACTTGTTCCTTGCCGCCGTACAATACGCCGGGAACACGTGACGCAAGGCGCAACGTTTTGGCATCCTGTTTTCCTACGCTCTCTCTAAGAGAGCCGCTCAATGATGCTGACTTCATGGTCTATTTTTTTTTTTATGATATCAAGAAATGGGTGCTGATACTCTCGTTGTTTACCAGGTTGCGGAGGACCGACCCAAAGAGGTCCGCCACGCCCAAGACACGAATTTTATCGTGGGGTTTTGTTTCGTCCAGCGGTATGCTGTCAGTGACGATAAGTTCACTCAATGAAGAGTTGGCGATCCGCTCATATGCGGGACCGCTCAATACGGGATGGGTGCAAATAGCACGGACACTGCGCGCGCCGTTCTCAAGCATTACCTCAGCGGCTTTGGCCAAGGTGCCGCCTGTGTCACAAATGTCGTCTACAAGGAAAACGTCCTTACCAGTCACCTCACCGATCAAGCGCATGCTGTCGACCTGATTGGCCACTTTGCGCTGCTTATAGCAGATGGCCATATCGACGCCGAGGAACTTGGCGTAGGCATTGGCCCGTTTGGTTCCGCCTGTATCAGGCGTAGCGATCAGCATGTTCTCGCGATCGAAATTGGCCTCCATGTAAGGAAGAAACAAGGTGCTGCCGTAGAGATGGTCAACGGGGACCTCGAAGAAGCCCTGGATCTGATCGGCGTGCAGGTCCATCGTGATCACGCGCTGAACACCGGCCACAGTCAGCATGTTAGCAATGAGCTTGGCGCCAATGGCCACGCGAGGGGCGTCCTTGCGGTCTTGACGCGCAAATCCAAGGTAGGGAATCACCGCAATGATGCGCTTGGCTGATGCCCGCTTGGCAGCGTCGACGATGAGCAGAAGCTCGAGTAAATTGTCTGCAGGAGCGAAGGTTGACTGGACAATCACCACTTCCTTGCCGCGTACGGTCTCCTCGATGGTGACGCGAAATTCGCCATCGCTGAAGTTCGTGCGGACCACTTCGCACAGCGGCGCACCGAATGAATCGGCGATGCGGCGGCCTAAGTCCTTGGAGGCTGAGCCAGCTAAAATGCGGATAGAATCTTCTTGCATGATGCTCAAAAGCGGGTGCAAATATACTGCGTATTTTCACGGCGTGAATCGCAAACGTACCAACCTCCTGATTGTGGGCCTCGCCTTCGTCTTAACCGGGCTTGTCGCGCTCCAGTTTTCGTGGGTGCACACCACGGTGCTCATGCGCGAACAGATTTTTGAAAAACACGTCAAGACGGTGCTTGAGAGCGTGAAGGAAGTCTTCAATCAAGTCAGTTTTTCCTTGAATACCGTTCCTTCGGACAGCACGAAGACCAGTATTTCCGTTGGCCTGCTCGGCGCGGACGATATGATGCCAACAGTAGACAGGAATGGCGAAGACGTCTTGTCGAGGGAGGTAGAAATGCAGCAGATAGACGAATTGCTCTCGAGAGCGTTTGCGTCCCATGGCATCGAATCAGAATTCCGAACGGCTGTTTTTGATCGCTATGACCAGCCGGTTTTTGTCCGAGAAACGGACGAATCATGCATGCAGCAATTCCTCGACGAGGGCTTTCACATGAACCTCGGCCAACGATCGAACATCGATGAGATTCAGCTCCTATATGTTTGGTTTCCCAACCGAATTCTCAATCAGCTATCGGGGCTGTGGCTACAATTGGCATTGAATGTCTTCTTAATGGGGTTGATGGTGATGCTCACTTTTTACACGACCACGGGGCTGCGCAAGGCCCGGCGACTGAATTCATTGAAGGCCGATCTGATCAATAACATGACCCACGAGTTGAAAACACCCATCTCAACGATCGGTCTTGCGGCAGAGGCGCTAAGCGAACCGGGCGTGGCAGAAAACGATGAGGACAGGCAGTATTATTTGAAGATGATTCGTGCTGAGAATCGGCGCTTGACTGTGCTGGTCGAAAACGTGCTGAGTGCGGCCCTCCTTGATCAAGGCGTACTGCAGCTAGTCATCGAGCCGGTCAATATCCACGATCTGATTCGAGAAGTCATTCGGAAGCAGGCCATCGCCATCCACAAGTCCGGAGGGCGCGTAGTCCAGCATCTCAATGCGGAGGAACCTCTTATCGCAGGCGACCTTACACATTGGACCAACGTTGTATTTAACTTGGTAGACAACGCCATGAAGTATGGAGGCGATAACCCCATCTTGACTGTCAAGACATGGAATGAAAACGGAACACTGAACGTGAGCCTCCACGACAACGGAGTCGGAATCTCGAAGGAGCATCTATCCAAAATATTCGACAAATTATTCAGGGTCCCGACGGGTCATTTACACGATGTGAAGGGCTTCGGAATTGGGCTGAGCTATGTTAAATCTGTTGTGGAACAACACGGGGCACTGATCGAGGTGAAGAGCGAATTGGGGGTCGGAAGCACTTTTTTGCTGAAAATCCCGTTGATGAATCTGAAACCAACGCACTAACTTAACTGAAGACATGAGCAAATCACGCGACATCCTATTATGCGAGGACGACCCCAATTTGGGCAAACTCCTCAGCGACTACCTAATCCGCAAGGGCTACAACACGACTTGGGCCCAAGACGGAGCCGACGGCATGCGGAAATTTCGTGTGGGGTCGTTTGACTTCGTCATTCTCGATGTGAACATGCCGGTGAAGGACGGCTTCCAGGTGGCCCGCGAAATTCGCGGTCTCGACCGCCATGTGCCCATCCTATTTTTGACAGCCCGCAGCCAGCGAGAAGACACGTTAGAAGGCTTTGAGGCGGGGGCCGATGACTATATGGCTAAGCCCTTTTCAATGGAGGAACTGCTGGCCCGCATTGAGGCTATTCTGCGCCGTACGGCTGCCTTGCCGGAGGGTGGGGAGGACGTGGTCCAGCAGAAAATCGGCAACTACACATACGATTACAACCGACAAACGCTCGCCTTGGGCGAGGCGTCTACGCGGTTGACCACCAAGGAAAATGAGCTGCTGTTTTTGCTGGCGAAGGAAGCCAATGGACTTCTCGAGCGGGATTTTGCCCTGAACGCCGTGTGGGGAGATGCCAATTATTTTAATGGCCGCTCCATGGACGTGTACATCGCCAAGCTGCGCAAGCACTTCAAGGATGATTTGCGCGTAGAAATCTTGAACGTCCATGGAAAGGGCTTCAAGCTGCTGACGAACTGATCTGACTACAGGCAACATTTTGCCGGGCAGCTAACGAGGCGGCCGAGCGGATTTTTGCGCGACTTTTGTAGCAGAATAACTTTGCCGTGATTCCAAAGCAAACCGTCGATGCCATTATGCAAGCCGTCGTCATCGAAGAGGTGGTGGGCGACTTCGTGCAGCTAAAAAAAAGCGGTTCAAACTTCCGTGGGCTGAGCCCATTCACGAGTGAAAAGACGCCGTCATTTTACGTCGTTCCGTCCAAGGGGATTTTCAAGGACTTCAGCTCAGGCAAGGGGGGCAGCGCTGTGACCTTTTTGATGGAGCACGAGAAGCTGTCTTACCCCGAAGCGCTCAAGTGGCTGGCTGGCAAGTACGGCATTGAGATTGTTGAGCGCGAGCAGAGCGAGGAGGAAGTGGCCGAGCGGACTGAGCGTGAAAGCTTGGCTGCGGTGTCTGCCTTTGCACAGAAATGGTTTGCGGAACAGTTGTGGCAAACCGACCAGGGCAAGAGCGTGGGCTTGGGGTATTTCCGCAGCCGCGGTTTTAGTGACCAGGTTCTGGAAGAGTTTTTGATCGGCTATGCGCCGGAGGGCAACCGTCGATCTGCAGGCTTGTTTGCCTCGGCAGCTCAGGCCGCGGGCTACGAAAAGAAATGGCTGCTTGCCTCAGGCCTTTGCAAGGAGCGCGAGGACGGTACGCTTTGGGACTTTTTCGGCGGCCGGGTGATCTTCCCCATCCGTGACGTAACAGGCCGAGCAATCGGTTTTGGCGGGCGGACGCTTAAAAGCGACAAGAAGATCGCCAAATACTTCAACAGCCCGGAGAGCCAGCTTTACGACAAGAGCCAAGCGCTGTACGGCATCCATATGGCGAGCCGCGCCATCTCTCGCGAGGACCACTGTATTCTGGTCGAGGGCTACACGGATGTGATGGCCATGCGCCAGGCCGGGGTTGAGCATGTCGTCTCGTCTTCTGGCACAGGACTCTCCTCTCGGCAAGTTCGGCTGATCAAGCGATTCACCTCGCAAGTGACGATGCTATTTGACGGAGATCCTGCCGGATTGAGAGCCGCTCTGCGCGGCGTGGACATTGTCTTGTCTGAGGGACTGGATGTGAAGGTGGCCGTGCTGCCTGACGGTGAGGACCCCGACACCTTTGCCAAGGCCCGCACTTCGGAGGAGCTGAACGCATGGCTGGCCGAACACGCCACGGATTTCATTCGCTTCAAGACCGATTTGCTGACCGCCGAAGCCGGGGAGGATCCGATGGCCCGAGCGGCACTCGCTAGAAGTGTAGTGGCGAGTATTGCTGCAGTCCCCGACGCGTTGAAGCAAAGTGTCTTGCTGCAGGAAAGTGCAGCCCGGCTCGGCCTCAAAGAGGACGTCCTTATTGAAGAGATGCGCCGCGTGGCGGTCGATCAGGTCGCCCAGAAGAAGCGGGATGCTGCGCGAGCAGAGCGGGCTTCGGAGGGGAGAAGTCAGCAAGCGTCGGCCTCAGGTGGCGCGGCGATCGACCCAGACTTAGTGGGCCAACCTCCAGTTGACGACCCGTTCACAGTTGGGCCTCGCCTCGCAGGCGAGACCGGACAGCCCGCACGAGAAAAGGACTTACTGCGCTTGCTGCTGCTCTATGGTGACTGCAAGGTGATGCTCCCGGGTGACACCGTGGGCGAAGGCGAAGACGTGGTACCGGGCCCTCCGGTCGAAATGACCTTGGCGGCCTGCCTTTTTGAGGAAGTCGAAGCCCTGGGCATTGAAATTTCGCACCGCACGGTCCGCAATGTGATGTCGATCTATCAGTCGGAATCGGACGCCGAAGGGAATTGGGATATCAAGTCGCTGACAAATAATCAGGACATGGAAATCGCAAAGCTCGCAACGGACTTGCTGGTGTCCCCGCATGCTTTGAGTGAGAACTGGGCGCGGCACGGAATTCACCCCTCGGAGGAGGGAGGTCGCTTGGTGGAAGCCTTACAGTCGGCACTTTATCGCTTGCTACTAGACGAGGCCCGGGCGGAGGCGGTGACGATTTCGAAGGCCTTGGATGGTGCGGGCTCTGAGGGAGATGACGTGACGGAACTGCTGATGCGGAAGATGAAAATGCAACTGCGCATCAAAGAGCTGAGCTTGCATTTCGGCAGCACCATTTTGAGCAGCTAAGCCGCTCGGATTTCTACTCAGGCCACCAGTCCTCGATGGTCACGCGCGGCTTTACTTCGCCCCGATACGTCTCGCTCTGCACGTTGAATACCGCGGTGAACTGCGGGCAATCGCGCCAGGCCTCAAAGCGGTCGCCGAAATGAAAGGCAATCGTCTCCACAGGATATGGCATCGAATCGTTTCCGAGCCCGACCCGGATATGTTTGCCTTCTTTTCCGACGAGTTTCGGAGGGAAGGCGTGCCGCAAACCCCGAGCGAGAAAAACGGGGGCTTTGGCGCCAGGCCCGTAGGGTTCGAACTGCCGAAACTGGCTCAAGACAGAAGGCTTGAGTTCAGAGAGCTCGACCTCCATATCGTAATACCGCGGCTCGGCGAGGGGGACGTCGGACCGCTGTTTTTTGACTGCAGCATCTAGCGCTTGCGCGAACAAGTCCTCGCAGCCCGTCTTGATGGTCAGCCCCGCCGCCATGGCATGCCCGCCAAACTGCTCGAGGAATTCGGCACACTCCTTTATTGCTTCGTGGATGTCAACGCCGGCAACAGATCTTGCGCTGCCCACGAGTTCCCGGTCCTCGCCTTCGGAAGTCGATGAAATGTCGTCGGAAATGACCACTGAGGGGCGGTGCCGATGCTCGATCATCCGGCTGGCGACGATGCCCACTACGCCGCGATGCCAACCTTTTCCCCACACCACATTTACATGGGGGTACCGGTCGTGGCTGTCGAGTTGGGCGATGGCTTCTTGGGTGACGGCGGCGTCGTATTCTCGGCGCATGTCGTTGAGACGGTCGAGATCCGCCGCCATCTTGGCACATCCGGCATTGTCCTGAGAGACCAATAATTCCACGGCTTCCATGGCATGGCTGATCCGGCCTGCGGCATTGATGCGCGGAGAAATTCGGAACAAGATGTCCCGTGTGGTCAGCAGATCGGGATAGCAATGCGCGCGGTGGAGCAGGGCGCTGATGCCGGGCCGCGCCTTGGTCGCAATTTTTCGCATGCCGTGATATAACAGCACCCGGTTTTCGTCGGTCACCTCAACGAGGTCTGCAGCAATGCTCAAGGCGACCAAGTCCAGGCCATCGTAAGCCGACGCCTCGCTCAGCCCCCGCACATCAGCCAGGGCCTGGGTTAGCTTAAACCCCACCCCGCAGCCACTCAAATGCTTGAAGGGGTAGGGGCAATCGCTTTGCTTCGGGTTTAAAATAGCGTAGGCAGGCGGCAGCTCTGGACCAGGCAGGTGGTGATCGCAGACGATGGTGTCAATGCCTCGATCGCGCGCCTCGCCAATCAAGTCGCAGGCCCTGATGCCGCAGTCGAGCATCACGATGAGCGTGCACCCTGTAGCCTCGGCGTGGTCGATGCCTTTGCGGCTCAAGCCGTAGCCCTCCTTGTAGCGGTCCGGGATGTAAGGCTCCACATTAAACCCGTTGTTGCGCAAGAATTCGCTCATCAGCGCCACTGAAGTGGCTCCATCCACATCGTAATCGCCGTAGACGACGATGCGCTCTTTATTGGCCCCCGCATTTTGAATCCGCTCAACGGCCAAATCCATCCCTTTCATCTCCCATGGATCGTGCAAGTCTTCCAGTCGGGGTTCGAGGAATCGGTCGATTTGTTCAGACGTGTGCATTCCACGCAAAGCCAAGAGCCGTGCAACCACTGACGAAGGCGCGGCGTTGTCTGTGGGTACAGGAGCCAAATTCCGCAGCGTCCAAGAGGATGCGCGTGATGTGTGGAGGGATTCCTTCAAGGCCTTAATTTGCGAAGTGAAATTTAGAACAATGCAAGCGAATCTTTCATCCTTTGCCCGGGTCCTTTTCGGCTTCTCCATACTGGCTCTTTTGACCGGTATGACCTCGTGTTTAAACGACGACAATAAAATTCCGCCGAACTGTTTCGACGGAATTCTCAACAACGGTGAGGAACTCATCGACTGTGGAGGACCAATTTGTCAGCCGTGTGACCCCTGTGAAAATGGCCAATGGGATGCGCTTATCGGCGAGCAATGGGTGGACTGCGGTGGAGAATGTGCGCCCTGTGATCTGGCCTTCAACGGACAGATGGATCCAGGTGAAACGGGCATCGATTGCGGGGGAACAACGGGAGTCGCCTGTGGCGAGCTTTGTGGTGATGGCCTGCTGAACGGCAATGAAATTGACGTGGATTGCGGAGGTCTTGACTGTGATGCGTGCCCGACGTGCACGGATGACGAGATGAATGGGGAAGAAATTGGCATTGACTGCGGGGGACCTGATTGCGCACCTTGTGCAACGACAGGCGACTGCACCAACGGCCTGCTGGACGGCGACGAGCTGTACATTGATTGCGGAGGCAGCACTTGCCCGGCATGCGAAGGCGTGATGGAATGGAAGGCTGTAGGACAGGAGTACGTAGCCGACTTCTCAACGAGCTGCACTTTGTCCGGCGGAACCTTGACCATCAACGGCGTGTCGATCACCACCGATGAGGTGGCCTTCACCTTGGAGGAGCCCGATCTCGTGGGATGGCAAGACGGTGTGTCGATTACGCTCAATACGACTTCGGCCCCAGGCAGCGTGGCCACCTACGACGCGTCAAGCGGAGGTTCATTTTCAACCAATGTGGCCGGTGCAAACTTCAGCGTCGAGATTATCTATATCCTCCCTGAAGTGGGCGGCATTGTGGTCGGCACCTTCTCGGGCAGCTTGCTCGGCACAGGCGGATCGGGCGGTATCACCCTCTCGCAGGGCACGTTTACCTTGCCAATAGAGTAAGAAAATTCGTTTCGGCTCAGTCCTCGAGGAGGTCGAATAGCTGGTCGAGTTTAGGCGCGAGAATGACTTCGATGCGCCGGTTTCGGTCGCGATCTTCGGGATCGACGGGATGAAATTCACTGCGGCCTGCTGCGCTCAACAAAGTGGGGGCCAGGGTGCTATTGGCAGTGAGGATTTCAACCACGGCAGTGGCGCGCAAGACGCTCAGTTCCCAATTATTCTTTGGAGAAACCGCAGAGGAGAAGGCGACATCATCGGTGTGCCCTTCGACGACGATTTCGAAATCAGTTTCAGATTCGATGGCATGGGCGAGATCAATCAAGGCCTTGGCGCCTTCGGGGTCCACTTCGGTCGATCCTGAGGGGAACAATAGTTTGGCAGCCAAACTCACGTAGACCTTGCCGTCGCGCTCTTCGACCTTCAGGCCCTTGTCGCGGAAGGCAAATAAGGCGCTTGCCAAGCGTTCTTTTAGCAGCCGGCTCGCCTGGCTTTGGGCGTCGACCAAGCTCTGAAGTTCGTTGACGCGCGCCTCGCGGGTTCGCAAATCCCGCTCGAGCTGGAAAAGGCTGTCTTCTTGCAATTGAAGGGCGACGCGCATGCCTTGTAGTTCGGTGAGCAGGCTGCGGTTCTCCTCTGAAACCTCGGACCGGAGACGGTCGCTGCGCTGGGTCAGCAGTTCGTTTAGCTCGTTCAGCTTATCGTATTGGCTTCTCAAGCGCCGAAGTGAAGTACCCATCGAGGTGGTGTCCATCACCAAGTTGCCCATGCGCCGATCGAACTGATCGAGCTGCGAGGTTTGCTCCTCGTCCTTGAGGCGGAGCGCCTGATTACGCTTGGCCAGATCCTCGTTCTCGGTCAGCAGGCCGGCGTGTCCCGTGCTCAACTCGTCGTACTGTCGAGCCGTTACGCAGCTGCTGAGGATGGATGCCAATAAAAATGCGCTACTCAGCAAGACGAGTGAGGACCGAAGCGGCGAGGATTGTGATGGAGGCGTCATGCCTCAAAACTACAGCGAGACAGGGACCGATTTGGACGCCTTAAATTCCGATGCAAACGTTTTGCTGTTCAGTGAAGAAGCGCATCGATTCGAATCCGCCTTCTCGGCCCACGCCGCTGCTTTTCGTGCCTCCAAAGGGCGTGCGCAAATCGCGTACGAGCCAGCAATTCAGCCAGACCATCCCCGTATCAAGGGCAGCGGCGACACGGTGTGCGCGCTTCAAGTCGTTGGTCCAAACTGAAGCGGCAAGTCCGTAAGGCCCATCGTTTGCCGAGTCGATGGCGTCGGCCTCAGAAGAGAAGCGCTGCAGCGTGGCGACCGGTCCGAAGATCTCCTCTTGGTTCGTCCGACACGACCGGTCCAGCCCCTCGATCAAGGTTGGCTTCACGAAGAATCCGCCGGCGATCCGATCTTCGGTCGGTCTGTGGGCCTCGCCCCCACAGAGCACCTTTCCGCCCTCTTCACGGGCGACGGCAATGGCGGCCAATACTTTGTCGCGATGGCCTTCAGACACGACGGCTCCCATGCGCGTTTTGTCGTCGAGAGGGTCGCCGATCTTCATCGCTGCGACCTTGGCGACGAGCCGATCTCGAAACGAATCATAGATCGAATCTTCCACCAAAATTCGAGAGCCACAGAGGCAAATCTGGCCTTGGTTGGCGAAGGCAGCTCGGGCAGCCCCTGAGACGGCCTCATCTAAATTGGCATCGGCAAAGACCACCGTGGCGTTCTTGCCCCCCAGCTCCAAGGAAACCTTCTTGAAAACCGATCCGGCACGGGCCGCAATCCGCGCCCCCGTGGCCGTACCACCTGTAAATGAGATTGCCTTGACTTTCGGGTGGTCCACCAAAGCTTCACCCACTTCTGGGCCAAGCCCGTGGACCATGTTGAACACGCCGTCTGGAATGCCGGCCTCTTTGAAATATTTCGAGAAGAGAAACGCGGTCAGAGGCGTCACTTCACTTGGCTTGGCGATCACACAGTTTCCC
>Ga0307984_1001031_pt1 | contig 11814 bp, 25 predicted proteins | sample EllFjometageno78_FD_203169 | JGI IMG/M metagenome (GOLD analysis project Ga0307984, IMG submission 203169) | Marine microbial communities from Ellis Fjord, Antarctic Ocean - #78 | ecosystem: Environmental > Aquatic > Marine > Unclassified | place: Southern Ocean | collected 2014-10-09 | reverse complement strand
TTTTGAAATCCTATCTGAGGCGATAGAGCAGGACTATATCTATGAAAGAATTAATGAGAGTATTCAAGATTTAATTAAAAACAGATGATAAAGGTAAAAGCAAATAAATGGAAACGAACATTTACTATAAGAAAAAACGGTTCGAAGTACCGGACAACTAAACTCGCTAGAGATGAGTTTGAGGAGATGGAGTATATGACTGAAAATGATTGGCGGTGGTGGCTAAGAAATGAGCAAGGGTCTTACCATATAGTTAAGCCTTGGTTTAAGCATAAGCCATTCAATTAGTTGGGCGTTCGCCCAACTGCGCCCAAGTAGCCCAACTTGCATATCTCTATGCGAGTTTTGGGTGGTATAAACCATTTAAATTATTAATATGAGCAATCAGATAGAAGAGGCAAAAGAACTCTTAAAAAAGAACGGCTACTCTGTAGCTAACCTATGGCATAAAAGTGATGTCCAAGGGTATTACGAATGCACAGATGAGCAAGCGCAAGAGGTGTTGTATCAAGCGTTAAATAACGAGACGAGTATGGAGCAAATATGGTTTGCTTTGCATTTTCACTCAAAAGAAAATGAGTTGGCAGAGGTTAACAAATGCTTAATAATTAACTTTGCGGACAGACCTAAAAATCTTGATATAATCTGCAATAAGTACGAGACGATGGCAAGTGAAGGTGGATTAACTTACGAGGATTGCGCTAACTACAAATCAGAGGTTGAGAAGATAGGGTATACTTTAGATTATGGCTTAGATTCAGAACCTTGTAACTTACTAAAAATAGATTAATATTGTAGGTCGCAATTTGCGACCTTATACCCGTAAGGTATGATATACCACATTAACATATATAACACCCCTATAGGGTATAATAATCATAAACAACAAACAAAACTATTTTAATTATGAAAGATTTTATTGAAAGACAAGAGGCAGAGTTAAAAACTCAAATTGGTTACATTTTTAGATGTGACGATAAAAAAAGACCAAAAGAATTTACACCTGACACCTATTTTAGATTATGGGAATTTGACAAGGTTTCTGAAACGGTTAAAATATTTAATAAATTAAAACTTAATTACGATTTAGTAATACAAGAATTTAATATAAAAAATGATGTTATAGAATACGATATTAATATTAAAATAGATAACTGGCGTAATGATAATTAAGCCTAACAACAAGATAATTGGCGTTTAAAATGCTAGTATTAATTTTTAAACAAAAAAAGAAAATGGAAATAGAAATAAGTAAAATATGGGGGCAAATATATTTATTACCCTTCATAAAAATAACGCACGATAAATACCTTTACGGTGGTTATGAACTCATAATCGGTTGGCTAAAATGGGAGCTAATTATAATAATCTAAAACCCCCGAATTATGGGGAATTAAAATAAGATACTATGGAAGCATATAATGTAAAATACGGTACAAAAGTAATAGTAACCGATGAAAATGTAAAAACACCACCTGCAGCAATGCCAATAAAAAAAGGTGATGAAATCACAATACATAGACTGGATGGGATGTACTGCAACGGAGTAGATAAAGATGGTAATAGAATTTATATTGCTGGATGGACTGAGGTTGAACCTTGTACTTTAAACTAAATAAAAGCTATGAAAAAGCAAAAATGGCAATACATTAAAAGTATTCATATCGGGGTAAAAAACATTTATCAGGGGTAAAAAACATTTTTAATAGGTCAAGACTAACCCTAAATTAGGGGTGTTACTTACCTTAATAAATAAAATTATGAAAGCAAAAGAATTTTTAGACAATAAGCAGAATGCACATCTAAAAAAGTTCGGAGTATATGCAGATGTTAATAGCAAGATTGCTGAATGGATGGAGGAGTATTCAGAGTTCGCTAAAGCTATTAAAGAACAAGACTTAATAGATTTAAACTTTGATAAAGTAAATGTATCTGAAGAACAAAGCGGTGATAATGCTTACTACTATTATGTATATGACATCGGTTATTTATCATTAATATCAGACACTAGTGATAATATTAAAAAAAATAAATGGGCGATTCAGTTTTTAGATTATGATGATATAAACATAAATAAACGTGAAGACTTAGCTGCACTAATTAAGATACTTGAATCAAACATTCACCAAAAGTTATAACCTTTGGTGATTATATTCACCAAAAGCACACTTAAAATGGAAATATATAAAAATTGGAAAATTGAGAAAGCAGATTACGGATACTATGAAGCTACAAGTCTAAGCGATTGCGATGCTTATCAAAAGCACTCAAAAAGTAAAGAGGATATTAAAAAAGAGATAGACGAAGAAAAGTAAATTAAGTCCTTTACTTTAATAAAAAAAAATAAACATATAACTTTACAAAAATGGAATACGATAATTGGAAATCCCAAACTGTGATGTTCGACGAAGAGGTTAGTTCCTGTTGCGGTACAGAGGGAGATGGGTATGAGTGCTCCTCTTGCGGTGACGAGGTTAGCTACATCTCAGATGCTGAGTACAAAAAAGAGGCGATGTATAGTTGGTCTGAAACATTAAGAGATTGAGGAGTATACTTATAAGCTTTTGGATGTTAATCGCATTTGAGCATCCTACCGCAGTAGATTATGTCCTTGAGGACACTACCGTATGTATAGACGTAGACTCTTGGGGTAACTTTATCCAAGCAGTAATCAACGTTGAGTCTATGGGTAACGACTCTGCTTTTTGTAAAAAAGAGAACGCAGCAGGAGCACTACAGATTAGACCAATAATGGTAAGGGAGGTAAACAGACAACTGCGTAAGTCAAAAATCGACTTGAGATATACAAAGGAAGATAGATGGAGCAGAGATAGGTCTATAGAGATGTTCGAGGTAATGGCAGAAACCATAGAATGCTCGGACACGTTATCGTTCACCGGGCTATGTGAGGTTGTGGCAAGAAGATGGAACGGTGGGCATAGAGGCGATAGGAAGAGAGCAACGGTTGGGTATTGGAATAAAGTTAAAAAAGAATTAAATAAAATAGGTTATTAATTATAGAATGTACAAATTTTGTGTTATTTTTGTATAAATCAATAAATCAGATGATAGAGAAGGGTACAGATGTAAGATACTTAGGAAAGACCTACGAGGTTAAGGATGTAAGGAAACTGCACCTAATGACACTCGTGGGATTAGAGTTAAAAAAAGACAAGCTAACCCATATTTGGATTGGCGAGGTTGTTAAAATTTAAATTATAAATAAAGATGGCAAGACTAATTAAATCAAGTGGAGAAATAATCCAAAACGTAGACATCTCTAACCTAGAGAGTATGCAAGCTTTGGTAGGTGGGCACGTAGAGTTCGTATACCTAAAGAAAGGAAAGATACTAATATGTAACGAGGAGGGCTTGTTGCGAGACTTTAAGCACAACATAAAGGCTAGTGAGATATACGGTCACCCGTTGGTAGGAGATATTGTTGAGTGTTCATCATCTGAGGTTAATTAGTATGAGGAGCATAATGAACGAGCACCTTGTTATACTAAAGCTTGACCCGTCATCTACGATGGACTCAATTCAGAGGATGCAGCAGGCTATTGACTCAGATAGCTATGGCGCAGATGAGTATAGACGCACAAGGGTAGAGATGACTGCCGATGAGTTTATATACCAACATAACAAAGCCTTGGAGTTTGACTGCGTTAGCGTGTACAGGTACTTAGGTATGAACTACATCCAAGTTTTGGAGAACCAAACTTTTTGGTGGTCAAGCGAGGATGGCAAGGTACACAAGCATAGCACCAAGCTTATCAAGCTAGAAAAGGAAATGTGCAAACATCTTTTTTCAAAATAAATTGTCCAAAATTTGTACAAGTAATATAAATAGACTATATTTGTAGTCAATCAAATCAAATCAAAATGTCAAAAACATCAAGACTCTTTTTAGAGGAGCAAGAAAGAAGAGGTGACTTTAATAGCTACCTTGACGATGCCTACCAAAAGGCAGTATCGAAAGAAAAAATCTCAATAAAGTTTGAGCTAGAGAAGCTGTTTGAATCTTGGGGCGAGATTTACGGTAAAAAGAATTTCACCAAAAATAAGAGCGATGACAGTAAAAATATTTAATAGATATGCAAATAAGGTGTGCTATCTATTTAACATAGATAAGGATACTCTATTCACTAAGAATAAGCGAAGGGATATCGTAGATGCTAGACATCTTCTATACTACCTATGCTCAAAGAGACCAATAAAGACCGTGTATATACAAGAGTATATGTCATCGAATGGTTACCATACAGCACACTCAACCATAAACCACGGTATAAGTATGGTTAGTGGTAAGGTCACCAACAAGGATAAGGACTACGTTACAACTATAGATGGTATACTTGCTGATGTATAGTATGCAAGATGTGTTTGAGCAGTCGGTAGCTGATGACTATGCTATATCCCTAAAGGGTGTGGGCTACGAGTCTATACTTCTTCACGGAATACAGATTGTATGTGACGATAAAACCAAGGAGGTGCAAATCGTTAACACTCATAGGGGTGGCGATTACTACACAACGCTTAGAAGCGATGAGTGCGAAGATTTTATTAAGGGAGGTTGGCGTTATGGTGTGTATACACTAGCGTTATCAAACTACAGGCACAAGCTAGATATAATTGAGTCTAGAATTAAAGTTGGGATTCAAGAGAAGTCAAGCTCAAAGCAGATATTAATGCTAAAATCAGAGAGAAGTCGGGTACTAGAGATGTACTCAAATATAAATTTTAAGTTAAATCAAATAAATCAAATCAATGGCAACATTAAAAAAGGAAACAACCTTTGAAAAATTATCGAAAATAAACGTGAACAAGTTTGCGGAAAAGAAGAATAACCTGACGTACCTACCTTGGTCGTTTGCGTGGAGCGAGACTAAGAGAGCTTGTCCCGATGCAACATACGAGATTGGTGAAACGGTATACGACAATGAACTAGGTATTATGTGTAACACCTCTGTAACGATTGAGGGCGAGACGCTAAGTATGTGGCTACCTGTATTAGACGGGGCTATGAAGTCAATGCGGAAGGTGAACTATAAGTACACCACTAGATATGGCGAGAAGGAGGTCGCTGCCGCAAATATGTTTGACATCAACAAAACATTAATGAGATGCTTGGTAAAGAACCTAGCGATGTTCGGGATGGGTATATACATCTATGCGGGTGAGGATATGCCAACTACACAAACTGAGGAGGTAGAGGTTAAGTCGCCTGCCCCAATAAATAAAACAAGGGAGACGTTAAGCGTAACGCACCCAAAATGGGAGGCAATGGCGAATTTCTGCCTAGAGAATAAGACGTTAGGATACAAGAAGCTTACAGATAAAATAAGTGCCAAGTATACCATAAACTCTGAGGCTCTTAATCAAATCAAAAAAATAATCAAGTAGTTATGTACGAGCCAACTAAAGAGGTCTTAGACAGACTACGAGATGACGAGCAGTACTACGGTGCATTCGGAAAGCAATACCTATCCAACTCGGATATAGGTACGTTACTAAAGAACCCTATGGAATTTAGAAAGCCACAGGAAGATAACCCAAACTTTCACAAGGGAAGATACTTCCATCAGCTAATCCTAGAACCGGAGAAGGCAATAGACACTAAGTTTGTTGACGTGGGGTCAAGGAACACAAAGGTGTACAAGGAGATAATTGCGGAAAGTTCCCAAGAAATAATAATGCTAGAGAAGGAGGGTCAAGAGATTAGAGACTGCGTGTCATCTATGATGGAAAACTTTTCTTTCTTTGAGGGCGTAAGACAGGAAGGGAATGAGTACGAAGTACCTGCAATTAAAGAGATACAGGGTATGCTTTGGAAGGGTAAGGCTGATATTGTGTGCACAGACAAGTTGATTGACCTAAAGACTACAGGTAACATAGCGGACTTTAAGTGGTCAGCTAGGAAGTACAACTACGATAGTCAATGCTATATATACCAAGAGTTATTCGACAAGCCATTAGTCTTCTATGTGGTGGACAAGACGAGCAAGATGCTAGGTATATACCGCCCCTCTGCAGAGTTTGTAGAGCGAGGTAGAAATAAGGTTACCGAGGCTATAAAAGTTTACAAGAGATTCTTTGACCCAAGTGCTGAGTTTGATATAAACGAATACTTTGTGGATGAGATGTTATAATTTTTTTAATAATATACGGGTGATGTGGTTCAAAGTTCCAATGTGCTGCAAATCTCGTGAAGATAAGGATGTCCTTATCTCAAATATAACTAACAAGTTGGAGCGAACAATAAAAATTAAATAGTATTATGGAAAATCAAAAACCAAAAGTCTTTGCTGATGGATTCAGTTTTAAGAAAGGCGAAAACGCACCCGAGTGGGTGATTGGAAGACAATCAATTAAAGTAGACGAAGCTATCGTGTTCCTACAGACCCATCAGAAGAAGGGTTGGGTTAACATAGACATCAAACAGTCTCAGAAGGGTACTTACTACTGTGAGTTAGATACTTGGGAAGCAAAACCAAAGGTTGACGCTCCTGTAGCGAAAGCCATTAAGTCAGCTCCATCAGATGATGTTGAAGTGCCTTTCTAGGCAGTTTATATTAAAAGGTGTCTTTAGGGACACCTTTTTTTTCCTTTACCTACTGTTGAAATCACAAAATACCTTGTCTCTATACTCTCTCTCTTTATTTATTATATATTTTTTTTATTTACCTATATATAGTAAAAAAATTAACATTACCAACAGAGGCTCTAGTAATCAATTAGTTATAAAAATTAAATCTACATAAAATCTACACAACAATGAGCAAAGTAACATTATTCAAAAACATTAAAGAGACCGAGACCCCATTCTATAGGGGTATAGACGTTGTTCTAAAGAGAATTAAGGATGGAGCATCCAAGCATTTGGTTAAAAGAATACGAACCGAGAAGATTAAGGCAGAGCGTAACGAGCTAAAGAAACTGCTACCCGCTATTTGTTTCAGTGGTCTCTTCAACAAGAGACTAGACTCCGCAATCAATGAGCATTCGGGATTCATCTGCTTGGACTTTGACGGATACGAAAAGAAAAAGATACTTCTAGAGCACAAGGAGAGGTTAACTAAAGACGGATATGTATACTCCGTGTTCATATCCCCATCGGGAAATGGTCTAAAGGCTATAGTAAAGATACCATCAATCGCAGATAATCACGTTAGCTACTTCAACTCACTAAACAAGTACTTCGACTCCACATACTTCGATAAAACCTGTAAGAACATCTCTAGGGTGTGTTACGAGTCATATGACCCGCTAATCCATATCAACGAAAACTCTTTGTTGTGGGATACCATATCAGAACCTGAGTACACGGAGGTTGTTAAGCATAGAGACGCACCAACCATTCCCATAACAGATGAGAACAAGATTGTGGACATACTTGTTAAGTGGTGGACAAAGAAGTACCCGATGGTAGAGGGACAGAGAAACCAAAATGTTTTTATCCTAGCTATGGCGTTTAACGATTACGGAGTAAACAAGGCACTGGCGGGTTTTATACTTAACCAATACATAACCAAAGACTTTAACCAAGGTGAGATTTCAAGGACAATTGAGTCGGCATACGCCCACAGCGCAAACTTCGGAACAAAGTACTACGAGGATGAGGATAAGCTTACGGTAATCAAGAGCAAGATTAGAAAGGGCGTATCAAAAAAAGAAATCCGCCTTCAACTTAATGACTCGGGGATTGATGGCGAGGTAATAGAATCGGTTATAACTAGGATTGAGGACGAAAACTCTAAGATGACATTTTGGGAGAAGAGCGAGAAGGGTGCTATTAAGATGGTTCACTTCAGCTTCAAGAAATTCCTAGAGGACAAAGGGTTTTATAAATACTGCCCTGAGGGTGGTAAGCACTATGTGTTTGTGAAGGTTACTAACAACCTAATAGACCACACGTCTGAGAAGGAGATTAAGGACTTTATCCTAAACTACCTACTAGAGTTAGAAGACTTGAGCATATACAACTACTTCGCAGACCAAGTTAGATTCTTTAGAGAAGAGTTCTTATGCCTGCTATCCACGATAGACATATACTTTATTGAGGATAGTAAGGACTCAGCATACCTATACTATAAAAACTGTGCCGTCAAGATAACCAAGGATAAAATTGAACCTATAGACTACATTGACCTAGGTGGGTACGTTTGGAAAGACCACATCATCACAAGAAAATTTAAGATGTGCGATGACATAAGCTGCGACTATAAAACATTTATATATAATATATGTGCAAATGATTTGGAGCGGACTAAGACTATGGAGTCAACAATTGGCTTTATGATGCACGGGCATAAGAACCTAAGCTACTGCCCCGCAGTAATACTAAACGATGAGGTGATATCAGACAATCCCGAGGGAGGTACAGGAAAGGGTCTGTTTATGAACGCCCTTACTCAGATGAAGAAGCTAGTCGTTATTGATGGCAAGCAGTTTGCGTTTGAGAAATCATTTCCATATCAGTTGGTGTCAGCAGATACGCAGATACTATGCTTCGATGACGTTAAGAAACACTTTGACTTCGAGAGGTTATTCTCTGTAGTTACCGAGGGTCTTACGTTGGAAAAAAAGAACAAGGATGCTATTAAAATACCATTCGGAAAGTCACCTAAGATTGCTATTACTACCAACTATGCCATAAAAGGGACAGGTAACTCATTCGCTAGAAGAAAGTGGGAGGTAGAACTACACCCTGCATATAGCAAAAACTTTACTCCACTAGATGAGTTTGGTAAGCACTTCTTTGCTGATTGGAACGAGGGCGAGTGGTGTGTGTTTGATAACTATATGACAGCCTGTCTTCAAGACTACCTATCAACGGGATTAGTTAAGAGCAAGTTTGTAAACGTAAATATTCGTCAGCTATCTGCCGAGACATCTCACGAGTTTATTGAGTGGTGTGGATTAGTTCAAGGGTATCAGAAGAATGAGAACTTAGTTATTGGTATGAAGACTTCTATGCAAGACCTATACTACGACTTTACATCAGAGTACCCTGATTACGCACCAAAGGCTAAGATGACCATCAGTAGGACCAAGTTCTACAAGTGGCTAGTAGCATACGCCAACTTCACTACAGGCACAGCACCCGAGGAGGGAAGAGATGTTAGTGGTAGATGGTTCATAATAGTAAAGCCAAAGAACGCTAAGGTGGAGCAAAAGAGGCTAGAAATATGATTAGAGTCCCGGGATATTCAGACGAGATGATGCACGAAAAGTGTAAGCTAACTCACGATATAGTTTTTAGTACCGAGGATGTGAAGGAGGGAAGAGGAAAAAAATCTATAATTGTAAAAAAAAGAAAGTACTCCTTCACGTCAGATATTGAGGAAGAAACAATAAATAATTTAAACTACTACACAGATAGGATGAAAAAAAAATCAAGGGTTACGCTCAGAGACTACCAACAGAAAATTGTGATAGCGGGAGCAGAGGTGTTAATGATTAACAACTTCCTGTACTTAACGATGGAGGTGAGAACAGGTAAGACCCTAACGAGTATGGGCATATCTCATCTACTTAACTGTAAGAAGGTATTATTTATAACCAAGAAGAAGGCTATAAGTAGCATAGAGAGCGACTACGAGTTGCTTTATCCCGACTTCAAGCTTACCGTTATTAACTACGAGTCCTTGCATAAGGTTGAGGACACGTCTTCATACGATATGCTAATACTAGACGAGGCACATAGTATGGGTGCGTTCCCAAAGCCTAGCAACAGGGCGAAGCAGGTTAGAGAGATAGCTAAACATAACCCATACATAATACTACTATCGGGTACACCAACCCCCGAGTCGTATAGTCAGATGTACCATCAGGTTTGGGGGATAAAGAACAACCCGTTTAGTGCGTTCCCAAACTTCTATAAGTTCTCAAAGAGGTATGTCAACGTAAAGCAACGTAAGATAAACGGTCTTATGATAAACGACTACCAAGACGGGAGAGTGGAGATACTTTCAGAGATGAATAAGTATACCATATCATACACACAGAAGGAGGCGGGATTTAAGGTGGACACTAGGGAACATATCGTTGAGGTTACGATGTCAGACTTAACCTATAAGCTAACATCTAAGCTAAAGAAAGACTTAGTGATAGAAGGAAGGGAGGATGTAATACTAGCAGATACCCCCGTTAAGCTGATGATGAAGCTTCACCAAATGTTTTCGGGTACTGTCAAATTTGAGTCGGGTAACTCAACAATCCTAGACTTATCTAAGGCTGAGTACATCCACGACAACTTTGGATTATCTAAGATTGGTATATTCTATAAGTTCAAGGAGGAGCTAAATGCATTAAAAAAAGTATATGGTGATGATATTTGCACAGAATTAAGTATCTTTGATAGTACAAACAAATCCATAGCACTACAAATTGTATCGGGGAGGGAGGGTATATCATTACGAAAAGCTGAAGCTTTGGTCTACTACAACATTGACTTTAGTGCCACTAGCTATTGGCAGTCAAGGGACAGGATGACGACCAAGGAAAGGTTAGAGTCCGATGTCTACTGGATATTCTCCAAGGGAGGTATAGAAAAGGATATATACAAGGCAGTAACAAAGAAAAAAGATTATACATTAAATCACTTTAAAAAACAATAATTATGACAACAGCAGAAATAGTAATAGAACAAAAGTATATACTAAATGAGATGAGAGAAGAGGTAGGTTCTACAACACATAAACCTTCATCGTTTCTTCACTCTGTATGGTTTGAGCCTACATCGGGGAGATTTTTATTTGAAGATAGTCACATACCATACGAAATAATTGAACCTCTTATTTATAATAATACATTAACATATAAAGGAATAGAAAATCATCAAGCAGAAAAAATGTTAAGGTATATACTCGCAGGAGTATGAAGACTGTAATCCATATAAATCAGCATATAATAAAATCAAACGCAAAGAAGAATGAAAGTTTTCCTGTGATAACCTGTAAGACTTACAAGTCAAATGACTACGGGAGAGAGGTGATACTATATGGACAGGACGGTAAGGAATCCGCAAAGGTTGTGTACTCACCCGATAAGCCACTAAAATGTGGTGCTAAGGTTTGGATAGAGACAATCAATAAGATAAATATAATAAATTAAATTATGAGAGAGTTAATTTTAGAACACTACGGAGATAGTAATGATATCTTATTTGCTGATGGGTTCGATGATTGTATCATTGGATTCGAGCCTAACTTATGGAAGGTGGTTTACTCTAGGAATTTATGTATCAAATTGATGACAGACGAGTTAAAGGATATAGAAGAAGGTAATAATCTGCCTATTTTAGAGGAAGAGGCTATTGAGTACTTAGAGTATAATACGTTTGGTGCATATATGGGTGATAAGACTCCTATATGGGTTGAAGATTTTAATTGGAAATAAATATGAGATTTGAAATAACAAAATATAGCTACGAACTTGTAGATGGTAAGCCAAAGATTATTATATCAATGATTAAGGTGCTAGACAAGGAAGGGAAATACATAAAGTTTGCTAAGTTAAAGGAAGTAGAAAAATATCTATCTTTATACCCTGTAACATTTAAGTAGATGAAAGATAAGGTTGTTGAGAGGGTTGTATCTAAGTACAACAAGAGGTCAGAAATGGGTATCGAGAAGTACAATACCACCCTAGAAAAAAATAACCTGAAACTAAAAGAGTGGCTTGTTCACTTGCAGGAGGAACTGATGGACGCTACTCTTTATATCGAGAAGTCATTATCTAAGCTGAATGATAAATCACTCAACGACCTTAAATAATAGGGTCATTGAGTGAGAAAAGATACGAACAAATGAC
>Ga0307984_1001029_pt1 | contig 11822 bp, 7 predicted proteins | sample EllFjometageno78_FD_203169 | JGI IMG/M metagenome (GOLD analysis project Ga0307984, IMG submission 203169) | Marine microbial communities from Ellis Fjord, Antarctic Ocean - #78 | ecosystem: Environmental > Aquatic > Marine > Unclassified | place: Southern Ocean | collected 2014-10-09 | reverse complement strand
TTCTTTTCGTTCATATACGTAACTAAGACGTCAGTCGTGAGGTCAAGTGCATCTGGAAATTTATTGAAATGAGTCAACACATCCTCTATCCTATCGACTCCGAAACTGATCCCTACCCCACTCATTCCAGACCAACCAAATATTCCCGTTAAATCATCATATCGACCTCCTCCACAAATACTTCCTACCGGAGAATCCGTTACGCGAACTTCAAAAATAGCCCCCGTGTAGTAATCCAATCCACGCGCAAGCATCGCATCGAACTTTATTTTCGGAGCTTCAATACCGTCTGCAGATGCACGAGACAACAACGTTCTCATGTCAGAGACCCCCTTCATTCCTTCGCTGTTGCTAGAAAGAACAGACGCGATGTTTGAAAGCACATCCAAACTGTTTGAAGCTGAATTGATCTCGAAAAGCTTTTCTATTCCTTTTGCGACATCACGATCAAATCCCCTGACCTCAAGTTCTTTGATCACCCCATCAACACCCACTTTGTCGTATTTGTCAACGGCAACCGTCCAGTCCGTCAATCTGTCGGCACCGACACCCATAGACAGAGCTACAGCAGCGAGGATACGACGGTCGTTTATTAAAATCGTATAACCAGGCACACCTAAGGCATCTAGGGCCTCAGAGAACACTTGCACCAAGTCCAGTTCACACAACGAACTTGTACTGCCTATAATGTCTGCATCACATTGAGTGAATTCTTGATATCTCCCCTTTCCAGGTCTGTCGCCTCGCCAAACGGGTTGAATTTGGTATCTCCTAAATGGAAATGTCAATTCATTCCTATTCATCACGACAAATCGAGCAAAAGGGACTGTGAGATCATAGCGCAATGCCTTCTTGCTTATGGTCGGAGTTAAAAGCTTGCTGTCCTTAGAAATCAAAGCTTCAGCGTTTGCTTTGGACAAATAATCTCCATTATTGAGAATTCGGAAAATTAATTTATCTCCCTCTTCTCCATATTTGCCTGTTAATGTCTGCAGGTTTTCAAACGATGGTGTTTCAACAGGCAGGAATCCATGCCTTTCGAAGACGCCACGAATCGTCGAACAGACCCATTGTCTGCGGGCCATAGCACGTGGACCAAAATCTCTGGTACCTTTTGGAATTGAGGGTTTACTCATGTGGCAACAATTATACTTAATTAATTCTATCTACTTCAATATGTTTCGATATTTTATCAAGAATGATCACCTTGTGTTTTGTTACCAAATGATCGGCGTTTGATCGGAGTCTTTTAGGATGTCATTCACATTTGAAAAGGGCTTCGATCCAAGGAAACCTCGATATGCAGAAAGAGGACTTGGATGAGAAGAAATAAAAACGGAGTGGCGGGAAGGATCAATGATGGCTTCGAAACGCTTTGCATACTGACCCCACAGCAAAAAGCATACATTGCTTTGCTTGTCGTTTACCGCTTTAATTAAATCGGAAGTGAGCTCCTCCCATCCCCAGTTCGAATGTGAACCCGGGTCTTTATGCGCAACCGTTAAGACAGAATTAATCAGCAACACACCTTGTTTGGCAAGATCTGACAAGTCAGAACTTCTAGAATCAACATCCAAGTCGTTTTTCCTTTCTTCAAAAATATTGCGAAGAGACGGGGGGATTTTTGTCCCTTCTGGCACAGAAAAAGCGAGACCATCGGCTTGATTTATTCCGTGATAGGGATCTTGCCCAATGATGACCACTTTCACATCTGAATACGGACATAATCTGAGCGATCTGAATATGTTTTCAGGGGCTGGAAAACACAATCCTGTCTTATATGCATCGATAATACGTGCTTCAAGTGGGCTCCAATACGGTTTTAATGAAATTTTATCAAAAGTTTTCCCCCAATCACCTACCCCTTCATTAACACTCAAAAGACCCCCTAAAGAACTTATTAAGTGTCCTTTAGGTGCTTCAAAGTGATGGGGCTCAAAAAGTTCTTTTGACATCTTTTTTAATAATCGTTCGGAATTAATTTTTGACTAGGCAAAGTAAAAGTTATTTTTGTCTTTTCCCTATCAAATTGCAGACTACTATTCTACCCTCCATGGATCCTAAAATTAAGGCTCGACTTCAAAGTAAGAGTGGGAAAACGCTATATGGCTACCAGAAGGACGCCATAGATGAAATGATGGGTAAATTCAATGACAAGTCAACGAATTTCAACCTTCTTTTCCAGCTGCCCACGGGAGGTGGTAAAACGGTCATTTTCTCTGAATTAGCGAAGCGATTCATCCTCTCAACTGGAAAAAAGGTCCTCATCCTTACTCACCGTATTGAGCTGTTAGGCCAAACAAGCAAAATGCTTTCTGAAATTGGTGTACCAAACAAGGTGATCAATGCAAAAGTAAAAGATCTAGACGACGGGGAAGAGCACTGGTGCTACGTGGCCATGGTTGAAACGTTGAACAATCGGATTAACGATGAGCAAATGGTGTTCGACGATCTCGGACTTGTGATTGTTGACGAGGCGCACTACAACAGTTTCCGTAAGCTATTTAAACACTTTCGCGAGCAAATACTCCTGGGCGTAACCGCTACTCCACTAAGCTCGAACATTAAGCTTCCTCTGAACGACAATTACAATGAGCTTATCGTCGGAGAAAGCATTTCAAGCCTTGTTGACCAAGGGTATCTCGCCCGTGCTCACACATACAATTACGACGTAAACCTCAGGGCATTAAAGGTGGGGATAAATGGTGACTACACCGTGAGTTCCTCCGAGCGACTTTATGGCAATTATTTAATGCAGGAGAAACTTCTCTATGCATATGAGGAGAAAGCAAAAGACACCAAGACCCTCATCTTCAACAACGGCATAAACACCTCAAAGCAAGTGCAAGCGATGTTCGAGGAAGAAGGCTATGAGTGCAAACACCTTGACAACACGCATAGTGAAAAAGAACGTGCAGATATCCTGAGATGGTTCCATGAAAAGCCAGACGCTATATTGTCCTCAGTAAGTATTCTCACAACGGGATTTGATGAACCTACCGTTTCGACCATTATCCTCAACCGTGCTACGAAATCTCTGACACTCTACCATCAAATGATCGGTCGTGGTTCTAGATCTCTCCCGAAAAAGAAAAAGTTCAGTGTCATCGATTTAGGCAACAATGCCAGAAGGTTTGGATTGTGGGATGCGCACATCAACTGGAACGAAATTTTCAAAGCGCCTCAATCCTTTATAGACGGCTTATATACTGATGAGGAAATCGAAGACGAATTCGTTTACAAAATGCCTCAGGAATTGTTAGACCGATTCGAAGGTGGCCCAGAGACATCATTCGATATGCTTAAGGTATATGAAGATGTCATGAAGAAAGCTGAGCGTCCGAAAAAAGCAGTCGACATCAGCCTATTACAACATAAAGCGATTATCCAGTTTGCTGCAGACGACTACTGGGATGCTGTTGAAATAATTACTGCGCTCGAAGAAGATATTAATTTTCGTGTTAAAATCTATGCCAAATGCATGGCAAAAACCACGGACAATTATCGCACTTGGCTACAGGACGAATATACGCGTCGCTTAAAAACTGAACTGCGACACGATTTCAACAAAGCTTCTTCTGAAGAATAAGCTGAGCTAAACCCCACAATGTTTGTCCTTTATTTCATATGTATAACAGCAAGTTTAATTGTTGGTTTCCGCATGGGATTTAGTGCCCGTTTAAGCACCACGAATGAGGGTGGGTCTTTCAACCTTTCTGAGAGATACCGAGGAATAAACACTTCCTTCATACAGTTGAGAAAGAGAGCAGACACAGAAGATGAGTTGGTCAAAGCAAGACAAAAAAACTTGCAACTTCAAATGAATCCACATTTCATTTTCAATGCGCTGACTGGGATCCACATGCTCATCTTGAGGAGCGACACAAACCCAGCTTTAACGGCTTTAAATCAGTTTAAAGGACTACTTGTCAGAAGTTGGGGTAGCGCTACAGACAACCCCAGAACCCTTCGTCCCTCAACCATTGCTAAAGAAATAAAATTCTTAAAAGATTATATCGCGCTCGAGTCACTCAGACTTTCGGGTGAAATTAATTTTAAAATTAATTCTTCTGTTCATCCCAAGCACAAAATTTCGGCTTTTTTAATTCAGCCTTTGGTAGAGAATGCGATATGGCACGGATTAGATGGCAGTGAAAAAGGGAGACCCGAGATTACCCTTACATTCAAAGCAGAACCTGAGAAGGGATGTCTCGTCATTTGCGTTGAAGACAACGGAGGTGGTTTGTCACCCTCAAATAATTTTGCAGCGAAAAGACAATCACATGGTTTGAGAATCATCCAGGAACGTTTGAAATTAATCTCCCCATTCGCAAGCTTGAGTTTAGAGAACAGAAAAGACGCACGAGGATGTATTGCGACACTATCTATTCCTAGCGAGGAGATCCGCAAGGCGTGAGTTTTGGCATTCGGGGTTGCGGTGTGTCATGAAGTGTTCCGAACCTGCCCTCAGCAGCATCTAAAACGCCAACAATGCCTATCATGGCCGCATTGTCTGTGCAATAACTGAGTGGCGGTATAAATACCTGCCAGCCTTCTCGTTGACCCAGCGCTTTTCTGAGGCCACTGTTTGCTGACACCCCTCCTGCGATGGCCACTTGGGTGATTCCCGTTTCCGCAACGGCTTGCTCCAGCTTCGACATAAGCATCCCCACGATAGTCGCTTGAACTGAGGCACAAAAATCATGTAAGTTAGACTCCATAAACGTGGGGTCAGACTTAAGTCGTGCTTGTAGAAACCGAAGGACTTGCGTCTTCAAACCACTGAAGCTCATATTAAGTCCGTCTACTTTAGACCCCTTAAATACAAACGATTCGGCATCTCCCAATTGCGCATATTTATCTACGAGAGGGCCACCGGGATACGGAAGACCTATGAGTTTGGCAACTTTGTCGAACGCCTCTCCAGCTGCATCATCAACTGTCGTACCGATGACCTCCATCTCTGAGGAGCTGTGGACATGAACGATCTGGGTATGACCCCCAGAAACTGTCAAACACAGAAACGGGTAATCAGGAGAAGGGCTTGGGGCTAAGAAATGAGCCAAAATATGAGCCCGCATATGGTGAACGGGTACGGTGGGTAAATTATGTGCCCACGCCCAAGATTTTGCAAAAGATGTTCCCACAAGCAAAGACCCACTTAAACCAGGACCTATGGTATAAGCAACAGCATCAATGTCTGCAGGCGAAATGTTCGCATCTTTTATCGCCAAATCAACCGTTGCAGTGATGTTACTCATGTGAGCTCTTGAGGCAAGCTCAGGCACCACACCACCGTACCTGGTGTGTACCTCTTGATTTGCCACAAGATTAGAAAGCACCGCATTCCCTTTTACTACAGACACTCCTGTATCGTCACATGACGATTCAATAGCGAGTATCGTTAAGTTTGGGATTTTCATCTTTTATGAGTTGGCAACGTAAAATAAGTACAACTGCGAAAGTACGGCGCACAAGACTTCTTATCTTGCTTTCACAATCACAGAGTAAGTGCCAAATAATTCACACATATCAAAGAAAACGTATCGCAAGCCTGTGAAGTGGACTTTAAGAGGCTTAATAGGCTTCTTAACCCTCTCTGTAATTCTCACGGGAATCGTGCAAATCCCTTATGTACAGACCCGAATCGTAAATTATGCGACTGACATGGTCACTGAATCTTTGGGGCTTGAAATAGAATTCGGTTCTGTAGAACTATATCTATTTCAGAGAACTGTGACCTTGAGTGACCTTACATGTTCCACAGGGGGTGCGGAGATTTTGTGTGGAGAATTGGACTTGAAGTACAAAGGAACGAATTCTGATGGCGTTTCTGAGTTTGGCGAAATACGTTTAGATGGGGTCCGGTTTTTTGCGGACAGCATAGACCAAATCTATGACGCTTTTTCCAGTGATTCTAAAGTTGAATATTCAAGCCGTAAAATGTTTTTTGAACGTTTCGCAATGACAGACTTTGAATGGCAAATCGGCGATTCGCTCAGTGGTCATATCGCGTTATTCGCACTCGATTCGATATTCATTGAAAGTGGTGAGGTAATGAGCGAAGGAGGGGAAATGAGCGAAGGAGGGATTGCTGTAAACATTGGCGGATATGAAGTCCGTAGCGCCACCACAGATTTGAACGGAACGAACTTGATGTCTGTTGAGACAAGCAACGGAAACGCAAAATTCATCAATAACGAGTACGAGCTGGAAGTGGACGACTTTACAGCTGCAGGAATGGAATTTCGTGGGAACATCAAAAGGTCCAACGATTCGGAATTGGGAGGATCGTTTGCGAGGAATCAACTGCCCGATTTTGATGTCGCGGTCATCGTTCATCCCAGCTTCATTGCACCTTGGGTATACGATGAGGTTCAAGGCATTCTAGGAGAACTTAAAACTGACGAATTAACGGGAGAGATCTTCTGCAAGAAAGGAGAGCTTGTGATCAATAAACTTTCTAATTCTGACGTAACTATTTCGGGAAGTGCCAGCAACGTGGGCGAAGAAATTATTTGGGATCTAAACGTTGATCTAAAGGCCAGCTTATTAAAACCCTGGACAGAAGATGTAAAAGTGGTCCTCCAAGAAAAGTCTCCTCAGGTTAAAAAAATAGCAGACAAGATAGAATCCATTCATCTTTCGGCAAGAGGAAGCACAAATAACATTGAAGGAACGGTGGCTGTCACCCAGGATGTAGAAGGTGGTCTTTCTCTCCAGGTAGATTACACATTGAATTGGAAAGAAGGTGGTTTTGCTGCTGGATGGGAAAGCACGTTTCATCTCGACAGTCTAGAAACTGAATATGGAATCCTAGAAAATTTACATGCACAAATCAATGGCGAAGAAGGGCATGTAGAAGTGAAGTGGGACAACGACATCCTAAAAGCAAAGGCCTTGGGAAGTCGTTGGGAATTGTACTCCCGTTTAAATGGTTTTGCAGAGTGGAATGACGAAATCAGGGGCGGCAAACTCGCGGCAAGACTCAACTTCAGAAAACCCGTGTTAATTAAACTTCAAGACGACGATCAATCAAGGCAAGCTCCAATTAATTTCGACAGATTCGATCTTGTTGTCGCACTTAATCCAGAGAAAAATCGAAATCTAACGATGGAAACAGGCCTTCTAGATCTTCAAGTTGAGTCGGATTTGATGTTAGGGGAAGCTACAATTTCTTTGGATACAGAAGTATGGACAGAATGGCTTGATTTAATGATTATGAGAGTCGATCCAGAGGACAAATCTTCTGTTGCAAATACACTTCTTACGAGTGGTCGTTGTGAAATCCTTCGATCCGAGCCCATTGCTGCGATACTGGGGACGACACTCTCTGTGTCAAAAGGAACTGAATTTACATGGCTCATCGACAATAAAAATACAGAAGCACAAGGGAAAACAGATTGGATAGAATTTGATGACTATAAATTAAATCGTGTCTTTCTTGACTTCAGTGGGCGAACAGATGAAAACTGGATAAATATAGAAGCTGCAGAGCTTTTAAAGCGTGGGGACGTCTATGCCCAAGACATGAATATAGACATTCATGCAGACACGGTTTGGACTGCAGATTGTGGATGGAAAAATTTCGCGGGAATTGAAGGCATCGTCAGCGTAGAAGGACTGCTAGAGCAAGAAGGGTCATGGGGATTCGACCTCTATGAGGCGACCATACCCCTGGGGAACGACACGCTCGAGCTCACGAGGATTCCGTCCTCTTTGTCGCTAAATGCAACGGAGATCTCTAGCGATGGAATGAGCTGGACGGGGGGAGGATTTAAAGCTGACATCGAAGGAGAAGTTGGAGGCGACAGTGCCAGACCGTTAAACTTCTTAATCCATACAGATCGTATAGATACGAGCAGAACGAAAACATGGTTTAATGTACCCGTGAGCGCATCAAACATCAATCTTTCTGGATCACTGGGCGGGACATTGATCAATCCTGTGCTTCGTATATCTGGAGAGGGTGAAGGGGTGTCATATGGAGGAGAAACTATCCCTAAAAGTGAATTTGAACTCACGTATTCAAATCGAGACATTCAAATCCAAACAGATATGACAGGGTTTGGAGAAAACGGAGAGGGTATTATTCACACCTCAGGATCTATCACTCCCCTCCCCTTAGGCGATTTCAACTTGAACCTCATGTCCTATACCACTGACTTTCCTCTGAGTTGGGTCAATACTATTTTAAATGAAAAAACGGCCAAACTGGGGGGAGAACTCGATGCGGCATTCTCCATTCAAGGTCCATATAGAGAACCTAGCGTATTGGGTGGGGGTGTTTTAAAAAAGGCAAAAGTAAAAATCGAATACCTGGGCACTGAATATGATGTAAGCGGAAGATTTGACGTCAAACCTGACGGGATTGAGCTCAACGGAATTGACATTAAAGACAACTATGGAGGAGAAGGGGTTTTGGTGGGAACCGCTTTGCATGAAAATTATGAGAAGTGGAATTTAGATATTTCTATGAGTATAGACAACCCCCATAAACCTCTAGAAGTGATGGACATACCACGTTCCCCAGATGCTTATTTCTATGGGAATGCAAATGCCGTTGGGGATATTAATGTCTTCGGCTATGAAGACAAAATACATATTGAAGCGAAGCTTAAAACGACAAAAGGCACTCAGTTCGTTCTTCCTATGGATGCTGGCACAAGTTCTACATGGTCTTCCTTTGTTGAAATCATTGACCATTCTCCTCAGGAAAACATTGACGCTGAATCCATCGAAGAGAACCAGCGCAAAACCTCCGTTCGCCTTGACTTAATTATTGATGTGGATCAAGAAAGTGAAGCCCGAATTGTTTTTGACGAAGCTGTGGGAGATGAAATCATCGGGAAATGTGAGGGGGTGATACATTTGGCCCTTGATGATTTTGAACGGTTAGAGATGTTCGGATCACTCAAGGTTATTGAAGGTGAGTACCTTTTCACCTTATCAAACTTCATTAACAAGAGGTTCGTTGCCGAACCTGGGGGCACGATAAAATGGTATGGCGACCCATACAAAGCAGAAATAGATTTAAGAACGTTGTACTCCACGCGAACCTCGCTCCTTCCGATCGCTCCGGAAACGTTAGACAACAGCAAACAAAGAGTAGACTTGATTCTAGAAATGAATGGGGACCTTATGAGACCTGGCATCAATTTCGATATTCATCTTCCTGAAGGAGATTCTAGGACCAAGGCTACTTTGGCCTCACTACTGGCGAATGAAGAGGAAATGAACAGGCAAGCCATATCGCTCCTGATCCTTCAACAGTTCCTGCCTCCCCAATGGCAAGCTGCCGCTATAGGAAGCACTGGACTACAAGAAAACAGTACAGAGCTAATCTCAGCCCAATTGGGGAACTGGTTGTCAGGAATCAGTGACGATGTAAATATTGGGATTGATTACGATGCAAAAAACAATTCCGGCAACGAAGCTGCGCTCGCGGTGGCACTTTCCACCCAACTTCTTAACGACAGACTCCACGTTGAAGGCGAGCTCGGAACACAACATCTCAATACCGGATCTTTAGATGATTTACAATTCAAAGAATTCCGTGTTAAATACGACCTCAAAGACGATGGAACGCTTCAACTTACCGGATACTCTACTCAAAGAGCAAACATCCCCGGCCTGGAGGGAGAAAGTGTTCAGGGCGTAGGAATACTTTTTCACCGTGACTTTACTCGGTTCAGAAATTTATTTGGAAAACGAGACGACAGATAATTTTCAATGAACCTGCAAAGGTTCCATGAACACGTTATCTTTATTTTGTCTTATCGGCCTTTCGGATTTCTTGAATGTACTTGTAACGCATCGCAACAGCTCTTGCCTGGTAGGATGAAATGACAAAGCCAACATACCCATCAAGTATCCCTAATTGAAGGAGATAATGTTTTAAAAATCTAACAATTGGTTTAATGACAGTGTGAAAAGGGGTGAGATATTTCACTTTTTTGTCATAGTCTTTTGCTTGCAATTTGGCATATCGCTCAAGTTTGCTGAGGTATGCTTCTTTGCTGACAAATGTGTTGTGAAGTAGTTTGTGATGAAGGATCCCGATTTTACCAGAACAAATTATTTCAGCATGAACATGTTTGTTCTCGTATTTACATTCATCTCGCTTGAAAAGCCGGATTACTTTATCTCCTTGCCAACCACTAAAACGAACCTTTTTACCCATAAAATAATTTTCGCGTCGAATCCAAAATCCACTGTACTCAGTATTTGAATTGATCATACGCACCACTTCGTTTTGCAAATCAGATGTGACACGCTCATCCGCATCAAGAAGTAGAATCCATTCGTGCTTCGCTTGTGGAATCGCCCAGTTCTTTTGGGACGCAGAATTCACGTACTCCCTTTGCAAAATCGTATCCACAAGTGGCCTTGCTAGTTTCACGGTGTCATCCGTACTAAAAGAGTCGACAACCATGACCTCATCTGAAAACCGAACGGATTGAATCGCTTCAATGATGTTGTTCTGTTCATTTCCAGTCGGAATAATAGATGTGAGTTTAGTCATCTAGCAACGTATTATAAACTTGATATAAGTTAGCGGCGATCTTGGGGTCAGTGAAGTTTTGGGCATATTCAAAACCTTTTGAGATCATGGTATTCTGTAAAACATTTGAATGTTGAATTTCGAGAATAGCTTCTTTCATTTCACGAACTGACAAGGGGTCAATGTATTTGGTATAAGAACCTCCAGCCTCAACAAAACAACCTTCTTTAGAAGAAATTACAGGGATTTTTGAAAACAGAGCCTCTAAAATAGGAATCCCAAAGCCTTCAAATATAGACGGATAAATCAGCATTTGTGCGTTTTGGTAAACAGCCGCCATTTCTTCCGAATCAATACCGGTTAAAAAGAGAACTCGATCAGATAGATTTTTCTTCTCAATAAAACGCACGCACTTCATTTTATAGTCTTTCCCATTGCCTATAACGACTAATTTCTGATGTGGCAATTCGTTTAATGTTTTAAGTATTGTTAAGAGGTTTTTACGTTCCTCTATACTCCCAACGCTGAGAATGTAATCCTCAGGCAAGTTGTATTTTGTTTGAATTTCTTGCTTCGTTTTATCAGGCACTTCATGATGAAATACGGTATTGCACCCCTGATAAACAACGTCAATCTTTTCATCAGGAATGCCGAAGAATTCAATCACATCTTGTTTCGTTTGTTTGCTCACAGCAATGATTTTATCAGACCTGACACATGCTGACTTGAATTTTTTGTAATATATTTTCCGATCTATCGCGGGAAACAAATGAGGATAACGGATGAAAATCAAGTCATGAATAGACACGACCGTTTTAATGTTTGTTTTCTCAATACCTAAAGGAAGTTCATGACTTAATCCATGAAAAATATCGATTTTATCGGCGACTAAATCTTTGACAACACGTTTGCTTCTCCAATACGATTTAAAAGCTCTATTAATGAACGACTTAGGTGTACGTGTAACCGTATTTGTGCGACCATTCAAAAAAGACACATTGTGCTTCTGGTGTTCCTTGGGTGTGAATAGAAAAAAATCGGTTTCAGGAAAAAAATGAGAAAGCACACGAATAGCATCACGTGAATAGTTCCCTAAACCTGTGTTGTTTAAAAACGCTCTTTTTGCATCAAATCCTATCTTCATCTCAACGGCAAAATTATAAGTTTGCAAGTTACACAATAGACCTCAGCAGAAAACCTTGCCAAGTTACATGAAGGAGGGATTGGGGAATCTGAATGCGTGGCATAATCGAAGATCATAATAACGTAACTTGCAATATGAAAACCATACAATACATCCTAGGCCTTGTTTCTCTTT
>Ga0307984_1001027_pt1 | contig 11835 bp, 16 predicted proteins | sample EllFjometageno78_FD_203169 | JGI IMG/M metagenome (GOLD analysis project Ga0307984, IMG submission 203169) | Marine microbial communities from Ellis Fjord, Antarctic Ocean - #78 | ecosystem: Environmental > Aquatic > Marine > Unclassified | place: Southern Ocean | collected 2014-10-09 | reverse complement strand
AACGGCGATTTGTATGTAGATGAAGTGTTTTGGATGAACGACTTTGACAAGGTGTGGCATGTTGCCAAGGGCATGGCCAGCCATAAACATTGGACCCGCACATTAATTAGTACGCCAAGCAGTAAAAGCCATGAAGCCTATACCATGTGGAGCGGCGAACGTTACAACAAGGGCCGTAAAGATGAAGATCAACAAGAGTTAACTGCTAACCATGCCACATTGCACGGTGGCCACTTGGCAAAAGACCGCATTTGGCGCGACTTTGTAACGGTGCAAGATGCTGCTAACGATGGTTGTGACTTATTTGATATTGAAGAACTCGAAGAAGAAAACACGCCTGATGAATTTGCCAACCTGTATATGTGCCAGTTTGTTGATGACAGCCATAGTGTATTTAACCTGGCAACGCTATTGGCATGTGCCACTGACAGTATGCATTGGAAAGATTACCGCGAACGTGCAGCACGGCCATTTAATAACCGCGAGGTTTGGTTAGGTTACGACCCTGCCCGTACCCGTGACGATGCCACCCTAGCGATTATTGCCCCACCTGTATTACCGGGTGAAAAATTTAGAGTATTACAACGGCTGTATTTTAATGGCAAAGACTTACGCGAACAGTCGGTAGAAATTGAAAAAGTTACCAAAAAATACAATGTGAAACACATCGGCATTGACGTAACCGGTATTGGTTGGGGCGTTTACGATTTAGTAAAAGTGTTTTACCCACGCGCACTGGCCATACATTACAGCCCTGAAGTTAAAACAAAATTGGTGCTTAAAATGATGGATGTCATTGGTGAAAACCGTTTTGAATACGATGCAGGCGATAAAGACATACCCCAAGCATTTTTAAGTGTGAAAAAGTTTGTAACAAGCAACGGGCAAATTAGTTATTGCGCCCACAGAAATTCAGACAGCGGCCATGGTGATGTGTTTTTTGCTATCTCTCATGCCATTTACAAAGAACCTATTAGCCACAACGGCCGCAAATCTAGTTTATCTATTGCAGCTTAGGAGCCCAATTTGAACACGCAAGACAAACCAAGAATTACAGTACGTAGCAATCAATTTTCGTTTGGTGATCCTGAAACGGTGTTAACGGGGCAAATAGGCGATTACTTAGGGATATTTACCCACAATGGTGATTACTACACCCCACCCATCAGTTTAACTGGTTTGGTTAAATGCACTCGCGCCAATGCTCACCATGGCAGTGCGTTGTTTTTTAAAATGAACATGGCCACACGTTATTTAAAACCTAATACAGCTATTTCTTTGGCTGAATTTAGAAAGTCTGCTTATGATTGGGGCTGGTGCGGTCAAATGTACTTTAGGCAGCGTAAAAACGTTTTAGGCGGCTTTTTACGGCTTGAGCACTTACCCGCTTTATACATGCGTAAAATGTCACCTAAGCATGGTAGCAATCGTTTTTGTATGCTGCTTGAAGGTGCTAAACGTATGGACTTTGAACAGGATGAAGTGATCCACATTAAAGAATACGACCCAATTCAACAAATATATGGCTTACCTCAGTATTTGGGCGGTTTACAAAGCATGTTACTCAATGAAGATGCCACCCTGTTTAGACGCAAGTATTACAGCAACGGTGCACACATGGGTTATATCTTTTTAAATACGTCGGCTGAACTTAGCGAAGATGATGAAATAACACTGAAGGACCAGATCACCAAAAGTAAGGGTGTGGGTAATTTTAGAAGTATGTTTTTAAGTTTACCCGGTGCAGAAAACGAATCGATTAAAATCATTCCCGTAGGTGATATTAGTACTAAAGATGAATTTCAACGAGTAAAAGATATTACGCGTAACGATGTATTGGCCATGCACCGCATTTATCCTGCGTTGGCTGCAGTGATGCCCGACAATGAAGCGGGGTTTGGTGACATTGAAAAAATCAGCAAAGTGAATTACCACAATGAGGTGGTACCGGCGCAACAGGTGTTTTTGCAGTTAAACGATTATTTGCCCGGCAACAAACAAATTGCCTTTGATGTGCCTGAATTTTTGACTGACGAAAAACCCGATAATAGCAAAAGTAAAAAAGGTTAATTTTTAAGCGTTAATTTAAACGGTAATGGTTTGCAGAATAGCGTTGTTTTGCATACCAAACTGCAGGTAATAGCGGTTTGGTTGATGGGTGGGCAATGCTTGGTTATTCTGTTGTTACACCACCATCAAGAGCACTCACCATGCGAATTAATTGCCCACATTGCGGCCAAAAAGCGGTTATTACCAGCCGCGACGAACAATCAACTACGGTAGCTAATTTGTATTGCAGTTGTACCAATACAAAAGCGTGTAGCCATTCGTTTGTTTTTACCTTGTCGTTTAGCCATTCGATTAATCCACCTGTTACTACTACTTTAGAAATGGCCGCTAGTTTGATTAGGTCTTTGGGTGCGAATGAGCGGCAGCAATTGTTGAATATTTAGGGTTTTTAAACGTGATAACAGTTAAGTTTTAAACCATCTCTTAGTCTGCATCCAGTCATTGTTGTTAAATGTCCACATTTACATTTCACTTGGTAAATAGCTTTTCTGTTTTTATTGGTGCCTAAGTCTTTTATTACTTGATAGTCACCAAACAAATCACTATTAGTCAGCTGCTTTCTGCTTTTTAATCCTAACACCTTAATATCTTCGTCACGCTTGCAACCACAAGATGTTCTAACTTTTCTACGTAATTGGCTGGCGGCAACATCTAAAATTTTTCCACAGTCACAGACACACTTATATAAAACGTGTTCTCCATTCGCTGCACCTTTCGAAAGCGAAATAACGGTAAGTCTCCCAAACTTTTCATTTTTGAATACGGGGATGTGATTATTGGCCATTTAGTTTGGTACCTTGCTGGTATTTATACATTTGCAGTACTTCGCTGGCGGTTTTACACGTTGTGGCCAACACGGGTATTTTTACACCTGCTGGTAATCTCTTTCCTTGATCAATTCTTCTAATTTTTCATAGAATAAATCTATTGGATATTTACTGTATATATTGTCAACATCTTCATATTTCATATCGTAATCCTTAGCGGTTTGCTCTATAAAAAATCTATTTCCTTTCATTCTGGTACCTCGCTGGTGTTTTTACCATTACGTTTAAGTGTTTGGTTTTTTCTACTGAGCCTTTCGATATGTATTAGCAATAACAAAATGATGATGATCAAGGTGGTGGTCATGCTGCATCTCCTATGTGTAGTTTTCCGTTGATGATTTTTAGCCCTGACTCTGGGGTAAAAATTGATTTGTTTGGATCAAAGAGTTCGTCAGTTTCTTCAAACCAGTCGTCGTTGGGGTCGTTTATGTGCATTTGGGTAAGTTGTTTGTGCCCATTATCGAATTCGACAATTTTTAATATCTTGTTGCTGCTTTGCCTGATGGACTTGCCTTGTTTTAATCGTTTAATTTGCCCTTTTATAAGCGGTGCTGGGCCACGATTAAGTAAAAATTCGGCTAGGGGTTGGTCTTCTGCGCTTATTTCGTCTAGATACTCTTGGGCTTGCTCGAATACCGGTGGTTTTGGGTAGTTAAAAGCAGGCACAAAAACTGTACCTTTTGATTTTGGTGGCTGCTCTGCATCGTTGTCGGTACAGTTATTGACAGTACTCCAAGGCTGCGCGGTGCCCGCTTCGCTTACAGCCTCACCCGCACTTCGCGCGGCTTTTAGAACGTTCAACGAGTGCGGCTTAGGACTTTGACCTTTGCGGTGCAATGTCCATGTGTCGCCACTGGTAATGATGCTGCCAGTGTAACTTTCAATACCGATGGCTTTGTGTGGCACAGCCTCGTTATAGCGATTAATGATGGGTTCGTCGGGTTTGAGTAACCAAATGGGGCGGCGGTTGCGGTTGGTGTTTACGCCGCCCATTTCCGTTATGTATTTATCCCACTTGCCGGTGTCTGCCCAAAAGCGGCATTTTTCAATTTCATCGTTGGCACAGGCCTTAACCGGACGTGTGTAATTTAGGTAGGCAATAACATGGGCGTTATTGGTTGCGGCTTTTTTTTCTAACACTAATTTAGTGCGCCAGGGGGCTATGTCTTCGCTGTTAAATTTGCGTAGTTCACGCCAAACACTAACCGACGGTTGGCCAAACGCTTGAAATGCTCTAATGCCCCAGCATTTGCGCCATGCTGTAATTCTTTTGGCGGCTTCGGCGGCTGAGTTACCATAATTGTCTTCGCCTATTTCTTTGCCATCTTCTTGGTAACCGTCGATGTTTTTGGATATATATTTGGCAATGTAGCCGGTGGCGCTGCCTTTTTTTGGATCGATATGTACCACGGTAACACGGTGCTTTTTTGCACCTTGTTCGTGGCCATCTATTTGCAGACCATAGTGGTTAAATAAATTAACGATGGTTTGGGTTTGTTCGGGTGCGCAAAACAGCATGTAATGCTGATGCGGGGTTTCGTCTTCGTGGGGCTCTACTACTCTAAACCCATACGGTTTCATTTCTAATTTGTCGAGCGCTGAACGGATTAATGCAAATACGTTGTTCAAATATCGGTTGGTTTCATCGGGTGTGGTGCCATTGTATTTTGGATTGGCAATAATTGATTTTTCGCCTTTCAATTTGCGGCTAGTTGTAGGGTGGCATTTACTCGGTGCGGTGACGGTGATAAATAAACCAGCGTGATCATGCTCTTTGGCAAAATCTTCACATCCGCGCATACGGGTCATTAATTCATGACGGCGTATTTTAGTGTTGGATACTGATTTATCAATCAGATTCAACAGTGGCACTTCTTGTTGGGTTTCCTCGTTATACGCCACCATTTGGCCTAACACTTTTAAACTTTCTTGATGGCGTTTTTCGTAATATTTATAGGTGTCGTTGCTGACATAACATTGTGTACCGCTGTGCACCACACCACATGCAATGGCGATTTCTTCATGTTTTTGGCGGTGTACTTTACGTAATTTACGTAACCACCATTTTTCACATAATAAACGCGCTAGGCCAATGTCGGCATGTTCAACGGTGAATTTTTCGATCGATAAACTTTGGTACTTTTCATAAATACCCATTTGATTGGGTATGGCACACGCCACCTGATACACCCGTTTCATTAGGTCATCTTCTTCAAATTCGTCGCGACCTGCGATGATCAAGCGTTGCAAAAATTGATACACCATACGCACCATTTCAAATGCGTAATCGCGCAATTCATTGTCGCTACGATCCCAAAAATTCTGTAAATCATGGGTGCTTGCTTGGTGGTTGTCTGATGTTGCCAATTTAAGGGTGGTGTGGCCGTCATCATGATAAATAACGCTTGCCTCGTTTTCGCCCTGGCTGCGTTTTACCGGCATCAGTTCTGATACTTGCCAGTATTCGAGTAATTCTAATAAATAGCTATCGTGCTGTTCTTTGGCGTGGCAATTCAGGCCTTTTAATTCCGGCGCACTGCCAAATGTCATATGTAAATATTCGTCATCCACAATCATGTCAGTGGCTTTAAAGATCAGCGGGTTTTGACACAAAACGGCCATTTTTTTAGATAAGTGACGGTTATAAATGCCGGTTAAATATCGATTGGCCCGTTGACGTTTGGCGGTTTCGCCTTTTTTGTCGTTGTCGCTGCGGTACATGTCTTTGTATACCGTGGCCACCGCATTGCCCACTGATGTGGGTAATCCCCGTAAAATTTTAGAACGATGAAACCTGTCGCCGTCGTCGCCTAATTTCCATAAAGCTTTTTCGGCCTGTGTGGCCGACAAATCTAATTTTGTAAAATGGGGTGTACCGTCTAAATTTTTGCCAGATGTGCGCAACGGCCACTGCAGCAAATGTTGGTGCATGGCCGGTATAAAGGGGTCGGGCATTTGGCGATTGGCGTACATGGTTTAGGCTATTTTTTCAAACATGTCATTTTGAACCATTTCAAGCCAATTTTGAGCGCCGTTTATGCTTTCAATTCTTGCAGCCATCACCTTCCACGCCAAGCTTTGTCCGGCGGTGGGTAATTTCCTTTAGCCCAATTTTTATCTATACCAACATTTCTGCCTATGTTTGTGCTATCTGCTGATGAAAGAGGCAATCTAGAAAATATATTAGGGTCAAGCATTCTCAATCCATGTAGTTTACAAGGGGGTTGCCCGTAATCGTTTACAACCTCGTTTAGAGCAAGTCCGATTTTGGCCCACCACTGCTTTGTACCAACTTGCCAAAATGCCCCACTTGAACCGATGCAAACAGTTGGCCACGTGTGGCACAAGCCATAAAACCGCTCAATGCTTTCGTGCATGTGCCATACAGGTGCGCTGTATTGCTTTTCGTGTGGCCATTCATTTATTAAACCATCGTTGTCAATTTCGTCACCATCAATAACATCTGGAATCACAGCAAAGTCAAAACCTGGTGAATCCTTTAAACTTTCAACCCAATCATAAACTGGTTGCCAATCTGTAATTGGATTGCCGCTCATAAAGGCTGGAAATGCGCCATTATCCAAAGCGAAAGATTGGCAAACATCTAAAACAATATCAGTTTGGCTTTTATGCCCGAAACTTATAAATGCGTGTTTTCCAGCAATAACTTGGGTGATGCGCGTTGGTGTTATTGGTAATCCGTGATAGTGAATCATTAAGCAACATTCCTTTCTATTGGCGTTACGCAAAGTTCTGGTAAATTTGCTCTTACTAACGCTTCTGAAAAAACGGGGGGTACAGCATTGCCACATCTAGCGACTTGTTTGGCCTTACTGATTTTTTTACCTTGTTGATCAACATCTATGATGTAGTCATCACGAAAAGATGAGGCGGTGAATAATTCTCTAGGCGTTAGCATGCGCATGCCTATGTCTACAATTTGATATTTCTCACTGTTGATAATAACGATGCCAAAACAATCACTGGTTCTGACTGTGTGCAGTGGCTCGTTTAAGCTTGCGCCTGATTTGTCATTACCGTAATACTTAAGAAGAAATGCCCTTACTTCGCCTATGTGTAAACCACCACTGGTAATAGTGTGCAATGGGTCGTTTAAACTGCTACCCGTGCAGCCATTGCGCATTTTGATGATATGACTAGTGACCAATGCATTGTGATCAATACTGGTGACTGTGGGTAGCGGGTTCGTTAACTTGTCGCCCACTACACCTGTGTAGTACTTTGATAAAAAAGCACATACCAAAGCAAAATGACCGCCTTTAGGTTGGGCGCAAATTGTTCTTAATGGCTGGTTAATGTCCATATTGCGCTGCTTACTTGCATTGGCGTGTTCGGTAATAAAACAACTTTTATCAGCAGGCACTAAATAAGGTGTATTGGTTTCAAACACAAATTTTTGAATACCTTTAGCTATGCGCTTTAGCGTGTTTTCGGCTAATGGTTTTTTACGTTCAAATATAGATGGGCACGGTATGGACCAGTCAATGCATTGTGCCGCTGTTTTGTAGGGTTTAAGTTTTAGGCTTTTTACTAATTCGCTATCTGGCGCTGCATGGGTAGGTTTTGGCCATACTATTTTTTGACTGTCGCACCTGGCAATTAAAAACAGGCGTTTACGAATAGTGGGGGCACCAAAATCACAGGCGTGTAATATTTTATGTTCAACTTGATAACCGTGGCGTTGTAATGCCCTGATAAACGAGGCAAATGTTTTACCTTTATTGATTGGGCAGGGTTTACCCTCTTGAGTGATTGGCCCCCACGTTTTAAATTCTTCAACATTTTCTAACATGATCACACGTGGTTTTACCGTTGCTGCCCAGCGTAATGCTATCCATGCCAAGCCACGTATATTTTTGTTAACTGGCTTACTACCCTTGGCTTTACTAAAATGTTTACAATCAGGGCTAAACCACGCCAATGAAACTGGCAATCCATTGACCGCTTTAATGGGGTCTATGTCCCATACTGATTCACAGTAATGTTGTGTGCTGGGATGATTCATTTGGTGCATAGCAATGGCATCGGGGTCATGGTTAATTGCTATATCAACATGCCTACCTGTTGCTTGGTAAATCCCCTCGCTGGCACCACCGCCACCGGCGAAGTTGTCGACGATTATTTCGTTGAATAAACTAGTCATAGTATTTCACCATAATACTTTTCTAATTCGCGCTGCTCTTTAATGAGTTCTATTTTTGCGCGTGCGTTCATGTTCCTTTTATCAACATCAGTTGACATATGGCTTTTAGGTAAAGGTTCTGGGGGTTTTATAGTGGATGATTTACCGGCAATTACTTTTAGAATTTTGGCTTTTGGCTTTTTTGTACCTGAATATTTACCTGTCGACTCGTATTCTTTTCTTACACACCCGCACCCAAGCACCACACCTAAATTGTATTTAGTAACAAACCGTTGTTCGCCACAAATACAGCGGCATAGATATTTATGATTGCCTTGTTCGGATGCTTCGCTTAATACCAACCAGTTTTTGTATTTTTTGCCTATTTCAACATTCATGTTGTTGGCTCCAATTCTTCTTCGTCTGAGTCGTAAAAATCAGCGGGTACGGTGGTGATTTTTAGTTGAATCTGTATTTCTTTACCTTCAAGCATCACGCGACCTAGTGATACCCAGTTGTCGGGGTAATCACCGGCTAACATGTCGGCTATTAAAGGTTCGATGTTATCAACGGCGGTTTTTGCTACTTCTCTGGCTCCACTCATACATTGCCCCTATTGCACTTTATGGGCTGGAATGTTGGGCATGCCTTGCGACCAGCTTTGCAATAATGCGTTTAGTGCGCTGGCGACTTCTTGACGTTGGCAATTTGAAATGTATTGCATACGGGCTTGCTCGGTGATGGGGAAAACTACCAGAGAAAAACCAATTTCTTTGCCTGTTGCCTCGCGTAAACAGTTGGCTATGTCTTTGGCGAGGGGCTGCAATAACTTTGATATTTGTTGGTCTTGTTTGCTCATGGGTTTACCCCGTTTTTGGCTATGCGGCTAAGTGCATTTTTAACTTCCAATTTGGCAGATAGGGCTGGAAAAGTTTCTGTAAACAACTGCGAATCACTTAATCCGTGTTTACGGCCTTTCATAACTATTAACCTTTGCTTGAGGTTGAATGTTGCAAATACGCTTTGGTCTGGACCACTCGACATGTCTACACCTAACACTTTCGGTTTATCGCACAACTGCCGGTGCCAGTGCATATGCAGGGTGCTAATTTTGGCTACCAGTGTGTCGCCTGCAAAGCTGCGAGGGTTGGCCCGTTCTAGTAGTTCGTTTAGCAGGTTTTCGGCGCTTATATTTTGCGACATTAGGTGGTTTAGACTGCGAATTAGCTGCTCGTTGTGGGCTTCTAATTCGGCAATTTGTAGGCTATTCATGCGTTGCAGTCTCTACACGTTTACTATCTGACCAATCACCATTTGGTATGTTTTGCGGGTTACCTTGTTCTAAATGTTGCAATGCCCTTTGCAGCATATCGTTTAGGTCAATAAACCCTGCGTGGTCGGCTATGCCGCTACAAGTGGTTAATACTTCTTCAGCCATAATTTGGCTGTTGATAGTGGGCCGTCTTTTGTGAAACAAAATGGCTTCGTTAACTTGGGCTAAAATTGCTAGGTGTACTTTGCTGCGTATGCACATGGTGGTGGTTCCTTTTGCTTTACGATTAACGTGGTTTATTTACTACTTAGGAAGTTGCGGCCATTTACCGCCTGTTTTTAGGATTTGTTTCATGCTGTCTTTAGGGTGGTTTACGTCCCAAGCTCCCCAGTAACGGGATACGATCGGCTTTTTTAATCTGGCGTGTGCCATGCCTAAATCGAGTGCTGAAACAAACGCAAAATTTTGTCCGTTGGTTTGGCTAAACGTACAACCACACTTGGGGTGCGCGTCGTCGAATAACAGGTTGTTTATTTCTAGTTGCATGGTGGTGGTCCTATTTTTTGGTGATGGGTAAATGAATATGTTCGTGGCTATTTAAATGCGCGTGGGCTTTTGGGCTTATGTCGGTGCCTATGGCTATTCGTGCATTAAAATATGCTTCTATTAATCCGTTGCCGCTGCCAAAAAATGGGTCGGCTACGGTTTCGCCTGGCTGGGTAGATTGCAAAATTAAATCCCTGTATAAATCACGGGGTTTTTCGGTGGGGTAGCCGTTGCGCACTCGTTTATGGCGTAGCACGTCGCACATGCCTAAGTTGTTTAGTTTGCGTTTGCCTTTTTCTAAAAACATCACCCATTCGGTTTGATTTCGGTAGTGGTAACCCATGCCCATGGCGCATTTGTCCCATGTGATGAATTTCCAGAATTTAAAGCCGCATTGTTCTGCTATGGGTTTGATTAACAGGCCCGTTTCTTGATCGCACATGACGTACATGTGGCTGTTGTCGGCTAGTACTCGGTAGGCTTCGATAAAGAAGTCTAAAAACCGTTCGTTGGGGAATATCTCGAACCACTCGTTTGAACTTGCATCGCTTTGTTTAAGACGGGTGGTGGTGCCTTTGGCGCGGTGCTTTTCTAGGGATTGATAAGCGGGATCGGTAACAATTAGGTTTACCGATTGGTCGGGTGTCATGTGTAGCCATTCCACTGCGTCTTGTTGGTGTACGGTGATGCTATTGGTGATGCTATTGGTGATGGAACTTTGCATTATCCTTGCCTTTGTAGTGGTGGTTCTTCTGTAATTTCGTGCTGTTGGTTATGCAGCTGACGTTGTTGGTCGTAGCGCACGTTTTTAAGTGCGGTAATACGGTCGATTTCTTCTTGTTCGGCTGGCTGTAACGGGGCTCTTTGGCCAATGTTCCAGCTAGCCAGTGCAAATACGCCTGACTTTTGCAGTTGCACAATGATTTGCTCAAAACGCTGCAGGGCAATAAACACTTGTTGGCGCTGTGCACCGGTTAATTCGCTTAGGTTTTTGGATAAGTCGCCACGCTTTAAATGTGCTGCTAAATAAATGGCTTTTTTTATGTTGGGGTCTAGCCCTGCAAAAATAATATTGAGGCTGTTTTGTTTGCCGCTTTGCAACTGCGCCTGCAAGTCGTCAACCCATTCGCTAGCACTTTTGTGCGGTGCTTCTTTGGCAGCTTTGTCACACGACTTTTGCCACAATTCTTGGGCTGACTGTGGTGTGCGAGGTGCATTTAGGGGCAACACTTCCCCGACTTGCGCGGTATTGTTTTGCATGGTGGCAACCTTTTAAGTTAAAAAAGGCAGTAGAGAAACTCTTAAAAACTCTACTGCCAAGGCAGGAAACTATTAAGCGACGCGTTGTTGTTTTTGTAGGTCTGCTAAGTGGGCTTTTCCGTAGCGTTCATGCCATCCGAAACAACCTAGCTTTTTCCATTCTTCAAGTTCGCTTTGCCAAAATGCAACGCGACCTGGGGATGTGTGATGTTTGGGCGGAAATTGACCATTGTTGACCATGGTTTCGATGGTGCGATTTGACTTGCCCACAATTGGCGCCGCTTCTTTTACTGTTACGTGGCGGTCTTCTGCTGTTATTTCTTGGCCACATGCGTTAAGTATTGGGGTATGTTTCATGGCTTAAACTCTTCTAAGTGGGGTGGGAAAATCGCGTACTTGGCTGGCAACTTCGGCGTCCAGATTCATTAGGCAACTGACCATTGCAAATACACGCTGCTGTATAGCTAGGCGCTCGTCTGAGTCGATTACGCCGTCTTTTCTGGCGTCTTTTAGTTCTTTGCCTATGTCGCCAAAGTTTTCTGCCATCAGTAATATTTGGTCGGTCAGTTCGTCATCGCTTACGCTGCCTGCGGGCAAATCAAACAAGGCTTTACCGCGCATTGCTGCCCATGCTTCTAACTGCCTGTCGTCATCTAGCTCGTTAGATAGTGCAATGGCATTTTCGAGGGTTTGGTGATTGGTTTCACATTCGGGGT
>Ga0307984_1001026_pt1 | contig 11843 bp, 15 predicted proteins | sample EllFjometageno78_FD_203169 | JGI IMG/M metagenome (GOLD analysis project Ga0307984, IMG submission 203169) | Marine microbial communities from Ellis Fjord, Antarctic Ocean - #78 | ecosystem: Environmental > Aquatic > Marine > Unclassified | place: Southern Ocean | collected 2014-10-09 | reverse complement strand
TTTCGTCGATGGGCGCAGTGACGACAGCCTCGACGCCCGCAGCGAACTTTGCGACGGCTTGCTCAAGATACCATTCGGCTTCGGCTTCCGTGATTACCATGCCAGCGGCGGGCTTGATGCCGACACCCGCGCGGCCTGTGGTGCCGTAGCCGATAGTCCAGACGCCCGCTGGGCATTTGTATGCTTCCAGCCGCAGCCCCTCAAACTCTTTAATCAGGTCGATGCCAGCTTTGTTAATTCGCATGTTATAGCCCCCTTATTTTTGCGAACGCCAGCGCAACGCCTGCTGTGACGACAATCCAAAAGACGCGCTCCGCAAACCGCAGGCTTGCGCCGTTTGATCCGACGCTGCCCTCCAGTTTGCCCAAACGATTAGATTGCTTGTTTTGTTGTTCGTCTAACGCATCCATTCTGCGGAACAGGGTAATCATGCGCTCATCAAGCCTCGCCAACGCGACAAGCGCCTCCCCAACGCTGTCGAGCTTTGCTTCGATCCGTTCTAGCCGACCATGATCCTCGGCCATCACAGCCAAACCCTTGATGGCGTTGCTGGCGAAGGCTTTACAGTATACGCGGCCAGCGCCTCCACGTCGGCCCGACTGTTGTTTCCAATCAATCGAATGTTCACATGCCACCCGTCGAGAGCTACCATCTCTGGATGCCCCATACCCTCGTCGTCGGTTAGAGTAGCTCCTGTAGGCTCCTGTAGCACCCCTACAACGTCGATAGCGTAGTCAGCGGTGTTACCCACAAACTCGCCTTCTTCGTCGTAAAAAGCAGAAAGGGCTGTAGCCATCGCAGCTTCGCTTGTGAACTTCAGGTAGAAGTCGTTCTTTACTACGTCTTGTTCTTCTATCATGTTGATGCCTCTACAATACCAGCGTCTGTTAAGTCTTCATCCCATACACGGAACTGTCCGATTGTACCCATGAATGTGCTACCAAGGGTTAAGCCACTAGCTGACAAGTCAGGGAGGATTGTAGGTGTTGTGTTGGCTGTCAGAAGTGTACCTTCATGCGCCCCGTTGATGAACGTAGAGCCATGACGGGATGCGAGGTTAAACGGTACGTCAGTGTCGGGGGCGTAAGTGTTGCCACTACCAACAACTGAGTCTAGGCCAGAAGATGCTTGCCTTTGGCTAAAGACAGGCTCCCCTGTTTTGGCAGCGTATGCTTGTACGGTAGAGTTGATATAGTTAGATGAGCTTAGAATCCAACGGTACATTTCAACCTCACTTGAGACTATGCCATCAGCATAAGTCATCTTACCATCCATCTGGATAGACATGTTAGTAGAGCTATACGGCAGGTTAGCCGCAGGGACTGTTAGCAAGTCAGCAGCACGGGTAACTGTTGTACCTGCTGTTGAAATGTACGACGATGGGGTTAAACCTAGCTCAAACTGTGTACCAGCGATTAGAATTACATCACCTGCACTGCAAGTCACTAGACCATCCCCGTTGGGAACCTCATATGACACACCACCAGAGCCAGAGGCTGCGGCGGCGGAAGCCCAGCAGAGCCACCAACCATCACCATAGTCAACCATCCCGTGGTCTACGATAAGAGATTCTTTAGTGCCTACAACGCCATTCTGTAAGTCAAACCAAGCTTTTTCATTGCCTTTGCTTGTGTCGTAAATGTTCAAATCAAACCAACCAGAACCAGCGGAATACTTGACCAACGCCCAGCCAACATAAGTGGAGCCTGATGAAATGGTTTTACCGATTTGATACCGCTGTGCGCCACCCATGTTGTTACTAGTACTGGCAGGTGAAAGCGTACGATAAGTGCCGAAAGGTGAACCAGAGGTCACGGAGCCACGATACATTGCGCCTGCCCAACCCGCAGCAGATAAATCACCACTGTTAGTCACTAGGTTAGTCCGAGCTTCACTCTCATGTAGGATGCCTTCGTTAACCCAAGCTGTGCCATCATAGATGTGGTGGCCTGTCCGTGGAACGTTGTTACCTACTGTCACAAGAGTACCAGAGCTATTTACCAGAGTGGCACTAGAGGCCCGTGTGTGAGTGATAGCCGACCCAAGCGTAGTAGCCGTCCCCGCTTTTTTGTATGCGCCTCTTTTGAAATCCAAAACAAATTTTGGCTCAAATCCCAGTATAGCGTAGACAGAAGCACCGTCACGCAAACCAAATGGAGTGCGGATGCCGGATAAAGGCGAAACAATAGAGCGCATAGAAAGCCTCCTTATGTGTGGCTAACCATTACGATTCCACCCGTGGGGGCGTATGCATAGACGCGGGTCGCCGCGATCCCAAGAAACACGTCTGCCAGCAAAACTTTTCGCTCGCCTTGGCCTGCGTTATATCGGATTGAACCGCCATCATCGGTTGGAGTAACCGCGCCAGCAGTTCCTTTGACAAGGATGTAATTGCCAGATTTATTTTGGAAGGTGATCGCCGTGATGTCGGCATTGGAAAGCAGTGTCCACGCGCCAATCGGCAGGTCAATGTCAGTGTTTTGTGCCATATCGGCCCCCATTCATTTAGAGTATGCCGAACGATAGCACAAAATTGATTACGTTTCCACTGGCCAAATTACGCTATCTCCAGTGCAGCCACACGAACCTTCAGTTCAGCGATTTCAGTTAATGCCTCTTGCAGTGCAGCAGTCAGAATAGGTGTGAGCGAGGCTGTGTGGGCCAGATGATGTTTTCGGGGAAGCCTGCCTGACTTGTAATGTTCCGCAGCGCCTGCCGATAGTCGGCCCACGCGGCACGATCAACGGGGGCGTCGGCAACTTGTGTCCAATCTGATGCTGCCAACAGGCCGTTGCGTCCTTTGACGTGCGCGCCTGCTCGGTGTATCGGTCGGCCCTCTTGCACAGTGCCATCGCGGTCGATCAGGTAGGTATAACCAATGTCCGACCACCCACGGTCCTCGACGTGCCAGCGTGTCACCTCTTTAACTTTGGTCGAGGTGCGCTGGCCTTTGCGCCAGTCTTGCGGCGTGGCTGTGCAATGGATTATAATCTCGTTGATGTGTCGCATCTTGGCCTACTCCTTGAGGCTGCGCAGGATGTCTTTTATGTCCGCGCTGATTTCATCAAGTCGCTTGTCGGTGCGGTCGCGGCTGTCTTTTGCCAACTGCAAATCCTCTTTGCGCTGCGCCCAAATGCGACTGATTTCTGCCGCGTTGGCAATGCCGCGTGACTCCAGCCGTGAGAACCAAACAACGGCGGCAACGCCTGCCGCTATGATGGCCCAGAGTTCGCGGATACTTTCGCCCATCACCCGCCCTCTAAGTCTTTAAGCCTCTGTTCCAACGCCTTTACGCGGTCCTTTAGAAGGTGGCTCTCAGGATAGCTGGCCTCTGCCTCGGATTCCTCCTTGGTGTACTCTTTGGGCCGGACGAACGGCTTTACACCGTCAGACACTAGCGCGTCAAAGATTTCACCAGAAGACAAAACCAATTCGTCCGTGCCTCCATTTTCGTCGGTTCGGACCACCTCGATATGGTCGTTGCGATTAAAAATGGCCCTGCTGTATTCGATGCCGTCAATTTTCATTTTCGTGTTCCCTATCAATACATTCTCGTCATCGACCCATAGATCGCCGCGGCGCTGGACGTGTTATTTACCGATATAACGCCGCCGCTTTCCGTTATGGTTATCCCAGTGCCAGTGTCTAGGTATCCAATGGATCGCGTCCCACCTGAATAAGTCACAATAGCCGCTGCGTTCGTTGCGTTGGATGAATTTGTTGTCCTATGCCCGATGACCAAATACATTCTCCCCTCGGACGAGGATGACACGGTCATGTCTGCCGAGTTTGAAGACCCATAGCCTCCGGAGACTGCCGCAGAGCGGATGTAATCGCCAACAAGGCCAGCAGCGGTAACTTTAGAGCTCGCCACAATATTGCCCGATGCGTGTATTCGCATACGTTCTGTGGCACCAGTGTAAAAAGCTAAAGTGTTCCCACCATCTGTTGCGTTAATAGTTCCATAAGAGCCGTCACCCGACTTTATTGTTATCCTAGAAGTTCCACTGACGTCACCACGTTCAAATACTCCTGTGTCGGAACTCCCCGAAGATAAAGAATGCAAGACTGCGCTAGGCGAACTCGTGCCAATCCCGACGTTCTCAGAGGCATCAATCGTGATAGCTGTAGAGGTTGCGTTGTCGTCAATGCCCGTCGTTGTGATATTCGCAAACGTCGGGTTTGATGTAGTCGTCACGTCTTGATTGATGTATGAAATCCACGCAGAGTTTGCCTCATTGCGGATTTTCAAAATGCTGGTTGTCGTGTCATACCAAAGCTGGTTCGCATACATTGTCGCAGGCTCGGTCGCCCCAGACGAACAAGACGCAAGCGCCTGCAATGCCGAGTTAAGGTCTGACCGCGTTGCGGGAAAACCTTGGTTCGCGATGTTGTAATCGTTCTGGCTCATGTTAGCTCCTTGCCGTAGCCCTTGGCTACATAATCAAACGTCAGCGGGTTTGTGCTGACCGACGCGCCCGTGTAAGTTGTGATCGTGAACCCGCTGCGGCTTTTGCTGCTTATAGCATACCTGTCGCCGTCTGCCAATGATGCCGACACGCCGATGGCAGGGGCAACCCTGAACGCGGCGGGGAATGTCACCACCGACGTTCCGGTGTAGGTCAAGTCGTCTTGAGCTTCAACGCGATCTGGCATGTCGATACGGGCGCTCAAGCCGCGAATGGCTGGCGACGCGCTGTCACTGGACGTTGACATGATAACGCGGAATCGCACGGCCCGCGCCGCAACATCGCCAACAATAAAGTCGCGCCAGTCTGTCCAAGTCGCCTCGCCCGCGGGGTCGTCATTGGTTGTCGCAACCTGCGTCTTGGCCGACGTTGTGTCGAATTGTGTCGGGTCGCCGTCGAAGTCGCCTTCTCGCGCGTCAAAAGTTCCCGCCGCGCTGTCGAAGTCTGTTGAATATTCAAGATAGCGAATGTCCATTTCTGTCGATACGCGTGAAACGCAAAGATACCCCAAGTCAAGATATGCCGCGAAGTCATAAATGCCAGTTGACGCCATGACGCCACCAGAGCCACCGCCGTCAAACAGGCCAGCGCCATCATCAAAATCGCCTGACGTGGCGTCAAATTCTGTCGTCGTATCAAGCGCCAGATAGTTAACGCCGTCATCATTCAGCAGAACAACAGACGACTTAGCACCAGTGAACGCCGGATTTTGTGTCAAGGTTTCTATAACATTAAGGCCGTCAATGTCGGCTGTGTTTATGTCCACGACAATTGACGCAAATCCCTCGCTGACCATGCCCAGCTTGTCTACAGCTTTGATAAAATAAGTCCCAGTTTGTGCAGGCACGGTAATCGAATTTGCAGGGCGCGAAACCTTTGCGACAAGGTCGCGCGCGTTTTGATAAGACGCGCCCGTCTTTTCCGTCGCATATCTGATTTTGTAATGCGACAGGTCCAGATCGGAAACAGGCGTCCAAGTTAGATGCACCGTATTGCCGACCACGTTCGCCGCAAAATCATCAACATCCTGCGGCGGTGTCGCGAATAGCGTGGCATAAAAACTTGACACAGTTCGCCAAGGACCGCGAACGCCAAGCCCGTTGATCGACCTAGCCCGTGCGTCAAAGTTCCCGTCAGTTATGCCAATCGCTTCAAATATGTTGGACGTTGAACGGCCCAGCGATATGAAATTTGCGTCGCCTGTCTTGCGATACTGCGCCTCAAACTGGTCTACCTGATCCGATGCGCTGGTCACATCGACAAGCAACGCGCCCACAACCTGCTCGTTGACCAACCGCAACTCGGCTGACAGCGACAGGCCGACCGTAGGCGCGACGTTGTAGGCTGGCAAGTTTGTGTCGTTTGATATGATTGCCTGTTCCTCGGCATCCCAGCCGTATGCCGCCGAGCTGCTTTCGCGCAACGTCATGCCAACGCGGACGCCGCCCGTGTCACTTAAAAGCAGCTTCCAAGATGCGACCTCAAATGTCTTTGCAGCCCACCCGTAGTTGTCAATTGTCAAGTCGATCACGTCGCCGACCTCGACGCCCATCGCAGCCAACCCAAACTCGGCGCTGAAAATCATCTGCTCACGCGCGCGGAACAATGTCTGCTTTGCAATCCGCTGCGCCCGTGCACCGTTCGTTACCATTGGCAGCGGCAGATCAATCGTGTTTTCGATGCCATTGTCTTGCGCCAAGAAAGTCGCGCTGGTGATTGCAGGATAGTCGGCCTCGATGTAGTCGCTGTCCTCATCAATGAACTTGCCGACGACCTCGTTGAAAATATCGCGCCGCGAGTTGCGCGTTGGCAGCGTAATGTCAGAACGCAGATCATCAAGCGTAAATGATTTTACTGACGCCTCAAAAACTCCGACTTTCAGCTTCCACTTGCCGCCGCTGAAAAACAGCGTTCCGTTACATGCTGCAATCATATCTTGCAACACGTTGCCAATTGTTGACGCCGAGTTCACAACGCCGTCGATTGTGTAGCGCGCCTGCGTTCCACCGCCAGCTTTTGCCACGGCTTCATCGCAGTCGTTTGCAGCCGATGCAAAATATGTGTCATCAACTTGGCTGTCTGCAAGGCCATATGCCGAAGTTATATAATCGCGGATGCACAGCGCTGCGTTTGCCGAGTGAGCTGTTGACGAGTCTCGCGGGTCAAAAACCTTTGCGCCTTTTACGATAGCCGTAAACGTAGGGACGCCGCCCGCGAAAACGTCTGCGTCGTATTTCATTCTGACGTATAGGTATGCGATGCCCGCCCCGATAAATTTACTATTTGCGCTGGTCGCTCGCGCCAAGCCGATGTCGGCTGACGTTTGCGAGCCTGTATATTTCTTGATGCGGATCGTTTTGCCATTGTCTTCATCCAGCCACCGTGCCGACGTAACGTCGCCGCTGCCGTCGATGCTGACAGTTTCGTCGTTGATGTAAATTGTTGATATTTCGTCAACCGTATTGCCCGCCACGGCAATCAGCATGTGCAAGAATGTGTTGTCGGTTCCGGTGCTGTCAATGAAAGCAATATTGCCGCCCTTGCGAACCGTGCCGTAGACGTATTCCTGCGGCCCAGTCGCACTCCGGCTGTTGACGATTGTGCCTTTGTTCTCTACGCCAGCAGCGCCGCCGCTTGTGCTTGTGCTTGGCGCGAGCGCACGCATGACTACCGAGGTCACGGCTGTTACTGCGATATATCCGACAACGTATGCGCCAGTGATGCCAAGAACCGATGCAGTTGCGACCGCAGCGCCCGCCGACCCGAACAAGCCAAGGATAGCCGTGCCGACAACGGCTGGCATACGTGGCGCAGTTTCCCACATATTGAAACGTTTTTTCAAATTCATGTCCACGCTCCGTTAATGTCTTCTGTCGATATGTGTATCACACCGGAGCCGTTAAGGAAAACAGAAGTCACACCGCAGCAAATGCCCAGCGCGAACCCCGTCAAGTATGGCTGCGCGTTTTTTGTTATGACCAGCGCGCCACGTGGCGGGAAGCCCACAACCCGCGTCAGGCCAATATCCAAAGCGTCAGGTAGCCTGACCGCGCCGAACGTTTCTTTCATCAACCGTGCAAACGCCTTTGGGCCAAGGCCCGCATACTTGCCAACAAATTCGTCAGCGTATCCCTTGCCATGCATTGCCCGCCACGCGCCATTTGTAAAAGTAAAGCAGTCATGCTTCCCAAGGTCAAAACACTTGCCGCGCTGCGCTAATAGATAATCATGCATTGCGACCCCAGAGCAATTCCTTGTCTGCGATGTCAGTCACGTTGGAAAAGAAATCATCATTCGGATGTCGCAGCGTGTGGTTGGCCTGCGTGTATCGCCGTATATTTGCCGACTGTAATCTGACCAACTTGCTTTCGATTGTTAGCTGCACGGTCACACTCGCGCCGCTGTGCTGGATCGTCATCACATCCATCAGGCCCGCAAACACTTCAACAAAATCATCAACGTCAGCAACGCCAAACAGAACGCGCGCCGTGCGGCCTTGATACGGCTCCGACAGGGCGAGCGATATGATGGAAGCGTCAATGCCTGAAAGCGAAATGCTTGCGCCCTTGGCCCCCAAGTCGCCAATTTCCTCAATGCCAGAAATGTCCAACAGATTACCCGTGCCGAGGTAGGTTTCACCGTCGATTGTTCTGTCGCCGTATCCGGTCCAGAGACGCACGGAACCGCCGTCAAAGTTCATCTCGACAGCGTAGAACGGCGACACCTCCGGCAGGGCCAGCGCAGATACAATCGCAGCGGGAATTGTCCGGCTCATGATATAGCCTCGATTGCGCTGAACGAAATCCCGTAAAGGCTGGCCTCGCTTACAGACCAACCCGTTTCGTTGCCAGACAGACGCCAACGGCCCACGGTATTTACCACGGTCACGGTTGCGTCATCAAGCGGCGATGTGCGAATGCTAGGCCATACCGTCAGCGTCACGTTGCCAGACCCGTCGCTGTCCGCGTCAGCTAGGACTTGGTGCAGCGTTGCCGTCGCGGCAGAGCCGAGCTGAATGTAATCGCCAGCTTTTAGCCATCCCGTTTGTGATACGGTTGCCCCGTCGATGTTCAAATCCTGTCCAGTTTGCGATGCGCCTTTGACAACGGGCGAACCGCCTGCCGATCCGATAGCCGTCGCGCCCATCTGGTCGCCCATCGTAAACGTTCCGAACTGGCCGCGCAGGCTTGTCAGCCACGCCACCCAGACAGCCGCCTCAGTGCGGCGCATCGGCGGCAGCATCATATCGGCACCCCACATCTGACCAGCGCCCGCTTGCGCTTGGCCTGCAAATGTGAACGGGCTTTGCTCGTATGCAACCGCGTTGATTTGCCGGAACGATATGTTGCGGATTTGCGTGACCGTTGGTAGTGCCAGTGGATAAGAAATTGCCATTGTTATCGTCCATTCACGCTACGGCGCTGCGCGTCATAAACAGCGGCCTTTGATGCCTCGACTAGCTTTGGCAACATCCCGTTAATCTCGGCACGGTTGACGCCGTTGCCGAAGGTGTTGTTCTGTATGACGGTGACGCCAGAGCCGCCGCCAGCAACCGCCGCCTGTGCTTGGCCGACCGAAAGGATGCGCCCGTTCTGCGCGGGGATGAATGGCTCCGGCCCGTTCTCGCCAACCATATAACCGCGCCCGCCTGATACCGATCCGCCGGATGCTCGCGTTCCTAACATTGGTATTGCTGGCGCGCTGCCGCCGCCGACTACGAAACTTTCAATCGCGCCAGTGATAAACCCTGTGATCTTTTTCACGACAAGAACGCGGTAGAGTTCTTTGATGATATCGGATGCCATCGCCTTGAACGCATCCGAACCTTTTGTCGTCCCGTCAATCATCGACATGAACGCATTTTCCATGCTGCTTTCGACGGTCCCCATGATGCCATTGAATGACTCAGCATCAACGCCGAGCTGCGATAATAACGGCGATAGCTCTGCGACAACATCCACAACGTCCGCGATGTCACTAGCCGCAGATGAAGACGCAGCTGAGACTGCCTTTATCGGTGTGAGTATCGTACTCGCTGCAATCGCGGCGGCCTCATACTCATCACCGAGCGCCTGCGCGTCGAGCAACACCTGAGTGCTGGCCGCGTCGAATGTAGCGCCCGCGTTCCCGATCATTGCGCTGTCGATGATAGATTGCTTTTCTCTTGAAATGCGTTCGCGCTCTGCGGCCTCTGCGCTTATACCCCTAAGCCTCGCAAGCTCCGTCGCTGCTTCAACCCGCGCGTTAGCCGATGTAATCCCATCGGCGGCCCTGTCTATTTGGAGAAGCGCAGCGGCAGCCTCCGCAGCTTCGTCGGCTGCGGCCTTTGATTTGTTGAGGCTGAAATTGACTAGAGACAATTCGCCCCGCAGGTTTTCGATTTCCCTTGTGTCCATTACGAAAGCCAACTTGTCCATCACGCCGAGGTCATCAAAGCTGCCACCGTCAAGCAGGTTTGTTCTTGCAAGGTCAAGTTTTTCTAGGCTGGTGGTTAAACTATCGGCCTCGGCCTGATCCGCGTCTAAGTTCATCTGAACCGTTGAAACGCCATCAGCGCCAATGCTTCTAAATATTGTCATAAAGTCTGCCGCCTTTGCGGCGAGTCCAGCAAGCCCTTGAGCCGACCCTACAAGCAAAGGCGCAAGGTTAATCAACGCCGAAGACAGCTCCGCGCTAATCACTCGCGACATTAAGTCCAGCTTGGTTTGCGCCGCCTCTGCGCCACGGATCAATGATTCGTCAATAACGATTCCAAGCTCGCGGGCCTCTTGACGCATTATCTTCATGCCATCAGAACCTTCGCGCAAAAGGTTAATCATAGGCGCGCCGCTGCGGCCAAATAGCTGGGTCGCCAGCGCAGTCTTTTTCATTGGGTCTGGAACTTTGTTGATTTCGTCGGCAATCTTTGCCAGCGCCCCATCTAAACCAAGGCTCATTAAGTCGTTTGCGGAAAGCCCAAGTTCGTCAAGCGCATACTGCGCCGTCCCGATACCCATCGACGCTTCTGCCAAACCCTTGCCCAGCTTTTCGATGCTGTTGTCTAGGGCGCTTTGCTCGACGCCTGCACTCTCAGCGACGGCCCGCAGCTCTTGCAAAGCGTCTGTGGTGATGCCAATGCGATCCGCCGTTTTCCCGATGTCGTCAAGATTGCTCACAACGCTTTTTACAGCAGTCACCAACGCCGCCGCGCCCAGCGCAGGCAAAAACGCCGCCGCCGCGCCGCCCATCTTTTGGAAATGTGCGGTCGTGCCTTTTAACCGAGCATTTGATTTCTTGGAAAAATTAGCGACACGCCGCTCGTTGCTTTTCATCTGCCGAGCAAAGTCTTTGTCTTTGGCCTTTAGGATGACATTAAGAGTTTCTGCGCTAATTGCCATCGACCTGCTCCACAAGTTTGCGGTATTGCTCCGCGTCCATTATTTCAGCCTCACCTTCGGCGGGCGCGTGAGCGTCCTGCCACCCCTTGAACACCAGCCAAGTGTCTTTCGTCAACATATCACGAATTTCCTCGGGATGTAAGCCGATCAAAATGCCGTTGGCAATCATGCCGCGCACGTTCAATCTGTCAGGTTTTGGCCCGCTTGCTTTTTTTTTACATCGGTCTGATCGTCTGCCTCGTCCGCCGCGTCGGGCATGAACGCCACGCCTAGAACCGCCTGCGCGATTTGGAAAAGCCGCATCATGTCGGCGGGTGTGCAGGTTGATAAAATGCGATCCGCGTCGTAATCTTTTAGACCACCGCCGACCAACCCAAGCGCAACAATGTCGCGAACCTCGGTCGATGTTGGCTTTGTGCCGCGACCAAAAAAACCGTCCCATAGATCAAAGATGCCACGGTGCTTGTCTTCGAACCGCTCAATCTCACGATTGCGCAGAACAAAAACGTAGGTGGCGTCCCCGATTACCTCGGAAACGCCGCCGCGTGGTGCCTCAGCGGCAATACTCATTAGACCGCCGTAAAGGTGACTGCGCCGCTGCTTTCAAGCGACAGCGAGTATGTTACGCCGCCCTCGGTTTCGCCGCCAAATTCAAGCGACGTGATGCGGAAAGCGCCCGCATATGTGCCGAAGTCTGGCACGACGACTTGAAAGTTTGCTTGGTTGTCGTTCGCCATCGCTACCGTGTTCATGCGCGCCTCTGTGGTGCTGTCTTCAAAAAAGCCGCTGCCAGAGACAGAAACGTTTTTCAGACCTGAAAGCGTGGCTGTAAACAGCAAACCCTCTGGTGTTGTGCAATCTGGCGTGGTTACGTCGATTGATGAATTGTTGATCGTCAGCGACTTGCTGTTTAAGCCGCAAAGGTTTGCGAATGCTTCGCCCGCTTCGCCATCGCCAATTTTGACCAGCAAGGCACGTCCAAGTTGTTTAGCCATGA
>Ga0307984_1001025_pt1 | contig 11848 bp, 11 predicted proteins | sample EllFjometageno78_FD_203169 | JGI IMG/M metagenome (GOLD analysis project Ga0307984, IMG submission 203169) | Marine microbial communities from Ellis Fjord, Antarctic Ocean - #78 | ecosystem: Environmental > Aquatic > Marine > Unclassified | place: Southern Ocean | collected 2014-10-09 | reverse complement strand
AAACTGTCAAACGCGAGTTATAAAAACGCACCCCCAACGTCATTTGTTAACAGCACTCTAAATATCCTAAAAGAAAACAAAATAGGAGAAGAAGTACAAGAAGAAGTCATGCGCTTATTCTTAGATGCTTTACCAGAGCGTTCTTTTGCCAATTCATTCCGACATCGTAAAGATACTAGGGGTTTTATTGGGGACGTTTCCCCCAGAGATCGGCAGATCCCCTCCTCTGATGTTATAAAAGCGTTAGAGAGTAGGGCACTAAGTTTGGCTCACCAGCTTTCTCAAATTAAGTACGGTGGGGACATGCGTGCGTTTGCAGATGGTGTGGTAGAAGACCTTAAAATAATAAGTAGGGATAATTCGATACCCCAAGAAGAACGCGAACTAACAAAGCAAATAGGTATTGAGTTCTTAAAACGGGCTGAGTGGGCAGCAAGTCCAGACATACAAGATTGGGCTAAGTTTTGGACTAGTATAGGCTTTAACGCGACTCTAGGGCTTAACGTATCTTCTGCGTTAGTTAACATATCTCAACTGCCCCTAGTAACTGTGCCTTGGTTAGCTGGTAAGTACGGTAGTAGTTTGCCAGATGGAATAGCCAAAGCTGGTAGAGCACTGGGTAAGGCTACTAGGGTACTAAATAGCAGTCGGGGCTTACGACGAGATGTTGAAGCCTATGGAGAGTCCGGGGCAAAGGAAAAAGTAAAAGTTGAAGACACTTTCAACATGTTTGGACTTGATAACTACGACTATAACGATCCAAACTTATCGGCAGAAATCAAAGAATACAAAGTACTCGTAGAATTAGCTTCATCGCTAGGCCAGTTAAACCGTTCAGTCGCTGTAACAGTGCTAGACCTAGATAATGTTAACGGGGCTATGGCTAAAGTAAATGCCGTTACAGGGTTTGTGTTTAATCATGCTGAACGGTTTAACCGCCAAATAACTATGATGATGGCCTATGATATGGGTCTTGATAAGATGAGGGCAGATGGACGGCAGATTAACGATTCGGCACGCCGAGAAGCTGCTATGGACGCTATTAACGATACCGAGTATACCAACGGATCGTTAGCTAATGCGGCTGCACCTAGATTCGCTCAAAAAGGTATAGGCAAAATTCTATTCCTGTTCAAGCGTTACGCATCGCAGATGTACGCTATTCTGTTCAAGCTGACGCAAGATAGTATCACGAGTAAAGACCCTGCTATGAAGGCTATGGCAAGGCGACAACTTGCAGGTGTTTTCGGGGGAGCCTCATTAGTTGCCGGTATATCTGGACTACCGTTCTTTGGCATAATTGCTTTGGCACATGACTTATTTATCCAAGACGAAGACGAAGAAGATTTTGAAACTGGTGTACGTAAGTACTTTGGGGAAGGAATGTACGGGGGTCTGGGTAACTACTTATTCGGTGTAGATGTAGCTGGTCGTATGGGGCTATCTGACCTAGTGTTCCGAGACCGTCTAATAGAGAAAGATCAAAGTGCTCTCTGGAGTGGGTTTGAAATGCTTGGAGGCCCAGTAATAGGTTACGGACTGCAAGTAGAGCGGGGAATAGATTTAATAGGTGATGGGGAATATCAACGAGGTGTGGAGTCAATGGCTCCCGCTGCCATACGTAACGCGCTTAAAGCTGTACGATTTGCAACAGAAGGGGCCAACACCCTACGTGGTGATCCTATAGTAGAAGACATGCATTGGGGGCATCTCTTAGCTCAAGCGTTTGGTTTCGCCCCCGCCGCTTATACTCAGCAGCTACAGATAAACTCTACCAAGAAAAAAATAGATAGGGTCGTAACGGAAGAGAAAACCAAACTGTTTAGGCAATACTATAAAGCCTTACGCGATGGAGACAGGTATGGTATGCGGTCATTGCTGGAGGATATAGACGACTTTAACGAGCGACACCCTCTAGAATTCATTGAGCGTTCTGCCATAAAGAAATCTATGGAAGGACACAGAAAAACAACTAGAGAGATGCGTGGGGGTATCAGGATAGATAGTAAACGGTCTGCTACAACTGATGCTATGGACGAGTGGGACGATACGCTAACTCTTTGGGATGATATTACGTAACCCAGAGTTGATCTAGGATACCCCCTCCGAAGAGGGGGGTGCTCTGGAGAGCAGGAGTACGGCAGGGCTAAGTTACTAGGGAGGACACCCTGCCAAATTCAATATATCACAGAATTCGCCATACACAAACACCCCATCTATCCCCTATAATCCCCACCTGAGTCTCTATAGTCCAACCTCTACGCGCTGTTATCTCTCTAGCCTCCGCTATAGCCCGTGTTGTATTGATACAGGGTACAAAAATAGATGTACCCACAAACATTTTATTCCACTGAACTACAATCCGCTGCCCGTCAGGGCATAGATCATACGTCCTCAGTATTCCCCGACTCATTGGCTTCCTCGGCAAACTGTACAACAAGTACATCGGTAGGGGGCATTCTAAAGTGAGTGCCCTTACCTAAACGCATCTTCATCTTTTTAGCCCCTAACTTATCCACCATCTCCTGCACAAATGCTGCGTAGTTTATCTGCTGTTCCCCGCACCATACCCTAAACGGTTTCGGTACAAGGTATAGCTTTTTGATATCCGTTTCGTAGCGTGCTACTAGCTTGTTCCTAGGTACTGTGTCGGGCTGAATTAATGAATCCATCACTGTGCCATCCTGCTTACGAAGATCGCTAGTGCTTTTTATCCGCAAGATATTATCGTAGTGCTCGTTTATGTACTCGTTTAGCGTTTGCTCTAGTGACACTGCCATATCCCTAGTACGATCTTTGTTGTCCTCTATAACGCCAACTATCCAGCTATGTACAGCCGCCATGTCATAGTTTATAAATCCAAGCTGCTTTGCTAGTATCCCTCCGCTAAGAGCTAATGCAGCCCCCGCTGACCAGAAACGATTTTCTGAAGACAGGTTTGCTTCTTTATCTACCCGAATCTGAACTTCCCCTATTAGTTTCTTAACTTCACTTAGGTTGTTTATAACGTGCTGCACGTAGATCGGCCCCGCATGTCCGTAACAATTTTCAAGATCCTCTGAGAATACGTCAGTCTCTACCTTAGTATCAGAACTCTTAAACTTTTTGTCTACCCGCACCTCTAGTATCCGCTGGGCTTCTGCACTAGGGTTTTCTTTAAACAGTCTTATGCGTTCTATTACACTGGTGTTACCACTAGTAACAGCTAGAAGACTCCACGCTTCTCCACGTACACGTTCAGCATTAGCGCCGCTAGTCATACGTCCCCGTTGTTTACCAGAAGTAAACTGATAGGCTAACTCACTTAACTGTTTTGGACTTGCGTTGGTCATCTCGTCTATAAACAAAGGTAAGTTATGTAACACTTCAGACCGTAACATTTTATGGTTGTGTGTATCCCTGTCATCTAAGATAAGATCTTCGGGGTTACCCCATATAGACGCAGCGGCTTTCATCGCTGTAGTTTTACCTAGTCCAGACTCCTTACTGTGTAAGTGAATAGCTGAACAGGCAATACCCCCCATGAACTCCGTAAGGATGGAGCCAAAGCCCACACATATTATGTATTGGTGCAACTCAAATCCCGGCCTATTGTAGAACTCCATTAACCTACGCCATTCGTCTAGCGTACCTTTTGGCTCAAAGGCAGGAAACATACCTGCTGTTTGTTGGGATGGAGGGTTGAATTGAATACTCCCCCCAAGTATTTTTTGGTTGCCAAGGATAAACGCTGCTGCTTCGTCATCTACCCACCCGAATTGCCTATGTGCTTTATCTGCCATCTCTGTTGCCTGTAGTTCGTTAATCCAAGCGGTTATGTACCGCATGAGGTCATCTATTGATGCGAGGGCCACCCCCCGCATAGCCATATGCTTTCTGAATTCTTCTTTAGAAGTAACCGCCGTAAGTGGCACTGTAAACTCCCTAACCCCATCCTTGGGTAAGTGTAGTCGTATAACTACCGCTTCTCCGGTCTCTATATCTACTACCCGCTGCACTACGTATATGTCGTTATGGTATATCTGTTTTTCATCGACATCCCCATCGGAGTTTTTAATCCGTATGTATACACCCCCCGCTGCACCTCGCAGGTATGGGGCAGGATATTTCGGTATTACATAAGTGTTAACAGGAGCATTAGGTAGGTCTAACGCGGGTACATAGACTGTGTTCTCTTCTTCGGTAGCCTCCTTAATAGACTTACCGACATACAAAGGGCTACGTAACTTACCCCTGTTCGGACACGCAAGACACCCTTCTGGATTCTCTTCCTCAAACTTGTTACATGTATACCGCTTATCAGATGTTAAGTTATCCCACTTAGCGTCTGTCTCTTCGGGGCTATACCCGTCATAGCCGCTAGATATCTTGTGCGCTCTTTCTCGACTCCCATCGCTACAGGCTTTAAGTACAGACAACATACCCCGCCAAATAGGTTCTGACACATCGTCTTGATACGTAAGTGCTCGGTATATCTGTACGCACCCACTACTCTCACTAGATTTTTCGAGGATGTTTTTAAACTTAAATTCTTGGTTTTCCAGAGCGGCAAGCATCATTGCACTTGCACCCTCCATCCTTTTCTTGGGCACTGGTATCTGGTCACCCCCTATGAGGGTGGAGAACGCATCAAAGTCAACTAAGGGAGGTAAGGTTGGGGTAACAAATACAACTTCCGCAGGAGTATCCGGCTTATAGTTGTGAGTCCTTGGAACTCGTAACACCCGCGCTGCGTCTGCGGTAACCGCAGGGTCAGCCATAAAGTTGTGTTTGGCACACAGTGCCTTTAATCGTTCGGCTACTGGTAACCAATCGGCTAAACAGACGGCTTCTTTAAGTATCCAGTATACGTGTACGCCTCTACCAGAGTTAATTATGATAGGGCGTGGGAGAGAATTAGCACTGCAAAATCGTTTTAGTGTAGTTATAGCTTCTATTTGTGAAGCGAATTCCTTAGATGGGCCGCAATCTAAATCTAGAAAAAATGTCTTTACGTTCTTTACGTTACTTACCTTACGGGAATTATCTTCTCCGAAAGTAGAGAGGGCAAAATAAACATCATATCCTTGAGTGTCTAGATCTAGTGCACTATCAATTAAAGTATCTACTGAGGTAAAGAATTTCTGAACCCGCTTATCTGTCGCGGTATTAGATGCGAAAATGCAATACAGTCCATCACTGGCTAAGGCTTCTTGTAGGAATATTCTTGTTTCCATAGCTTCTCAGAACCGAAAGTTAGCACGGCAGGGGTAGTATCCCACCCTTTTTGATAGTTCTCTGCCGTGCCTAGTTAAGTTAGGGTCACACCTAAATGTGACCCAGTGTGGTTGGTCTAATCGTCCCAACCATCAACGATTGCACTAAGGTCGGTATCCCCTTTTGGTGCTGCCGCAGACTTTAACTTAACTACTTTCTTCGGTTCTGATATGGGAGCTTCAACGACTTCTGGTTCTACCGCCTCAACCTCCTCGGCACTAACTGGAGTCACAGCAGCAACCTTATCTGCGTCTGTAGCTACAGAAAAAGGACTGCCTTCCCCACTATACCCATCTTCAACAACACCAAACGGAGATGCTGCTTGCATAGGTACGTACTTCGTAACCTGCACTGCCCGTAGCCGTAACGACACTCCTGTTGTCGCCATACTGTATGGGACTAAGGTAACAGAGAAATTAGCTGTACTACCTGTAGTCAACTGAAAACCATCAGGTAACTCTTTGTTAGCCCCATCGTACTGCTTAGGTTTGCTAGTAACGTCTTTACCGTAGGCTCCTTTAAACGTCACCTTTCCTTCGTACCTACCGTCATCAGTTTTCTTAAACGGAAAAGGTATTTCTGTAGGCCACCCATCCTTCTCCTTCTTAGCTCCTGCGTATGCTTCTACCATCGCAACTTGTAAGGCTTTGGCTTGATCCTTGTCTAAAATAAACTGGGAACTGTATGCAGCACCGTCATCAAGTGGGTCACACGGAACACTTCTGTTTTCAGTGTTGTCAAACCTATACGTCTTATCTAAACGTGGGTACTTAACTTCAGCATTTTCTATAATGTAGTTCATATACTTCTCTCCAAACATCTAATCATTAAATTTAAAACCGTCAACCTCTTCAAATGGTGAGACACTCCCATCCTCTATGGGTGTTACGCTTAACGTAACTGCCGTAATGGTGTCGGCGTGCTCCATCATATCCTTAACAGTTTCTAGCTCCTGCTCCTCCAAAGGTCTTACTGGCCTGAAGAAGAGTTTTGGTACATCGCTGTCGGTATCGAAATAGATTTTCGTTACTAGGGCGACAAAAGGCGTTTCCCTCGCCTCAAGGTATCGTGCGTAAGCACGTAAGGGCATAGCCCCTTCAACTGCGTCCCCAAATATAGAGGTAGGTGGGAGTTGTAACTGATAAACCGTTTCCAGATCATCCTTTAAAACAACTGCTAAACGCTGCACAAAACGACATGCACGCCCAGAACCTTTCCCAGAACCTCTAATGTTATGGACACAATCTAAACAACGGGCAGATTGCCGTTGATCATCTGGTACTTCTATAGCTGGTAATTCAGTGTCGGCAGACCAACACGTAGGGGCAGATATACTTTCTGGATTGTAGTCATTCTTGTAGTACATCCTAGATATATAAGCGACCCCAACGATAATAACCTCGATAGCATCCTCTATATCAGTAGGTATACCCCCAAACTTCTTACCCTTTATACTAATCTTCCTAACGCTTTTACCCATTAGTAGTCTTCGTCTAAGTCTAGATCAGGGACTACAATACGTGCATCTTCAGGACTCACCTCGTCCCAAGTTGTCTCACTGTCACTTAGGTCACTAAGAAGTGCCACAGATACAGCGTCAAGATCGTATCTATACGTCTGTCCTATATGTACGTAGGTATTCTTTGGGATACGTCCTTGCTTCATCCAGTTACGGATTAATCGTTCGGATACCTTAAAGTGCCCCGCGACTTCTTTGATTGAGACTAATGAAGATGCCATTTCTATTTCCTTCTAACAGATATTGAGTATGTAGAGTTTGAGTTAAGTCCTTTTGGTAGCAACTCAGGGTTTTCTTTTAAAAATTGTTTTATGTTTGTTTGGTGGATTCGCTTATCTAGCAGTGCAGGTTCTCCATGCTCAATAATAAATTTATGCATTTCTTCCCAATCACTAGTCCAATATTTCTGTGAGACTGTCCGATAGAAAAGACCTTCCGAAGTTTTTACACTAGTAACATTGTGCGCTTTACAGTGGTCTAGTAGTGCGCTCTTAACTGTATCCAACTGAGATACTAATCCACCGTCCTCTTCTTCATAGGCACGCTTAATCTCAGCGCGGCGATCTCGTATTTTTATGTACGTTTTGACCAGCTTCTCTAGGGACACCTGTATAAGTGGTACAGTATTGCTCATATAAAACTCCTTAACTTACCGAATAAAAGACTATAGTGGATTCTATTCGACTACGCAAGTACATCATTGTATAAATCTATCATCTTTGTATGAATATTGATTTTGTTGTCTAACATTGCATAAACACGTTTTTCTATGGCAGAACCTTGAAGCTGTACTACGGTACACTTATGGTCTTGCCCTGACCTGTGCACTCGTGCGTTGGCTTGTGCGTAGGTTTCTAGTGAGCTTGTTGGCCCCCACCACACTACTGTGTTAGCTGCGGTCAGCGTTACTCCATGTGCCGCTGCTTGGGGTTGGATAACTAATACTCTAGGATCGTCCATAGTTTGGAACTGTCGGAATATTTCTGTTCTTTTAGCCGCTGGTACGTCCCCTCTAATCACCGCTGTGGTAATACCCTCCGCATCTAGTCGCCCTACCAGTATGTCTATAACGTGTTTAAAGGGTACAAACACTAAAACCTTTTTGCTGGACTCATCTATTACTTCACGGAGAACTTTATATCGGTGCGTAATATCAAACTCTAACGTGTCTTTGGTATCGGTATAAACTGCCCCACAAGATATCTGAAGAAGTTTGTTCATGTTGACTGCTGCGTTAGCTGCGGTAACTTGTTCCCCCGCAGCGTCCATGACCATCTTATCCCTCAATAACTTATAGTATTTAGTCTGCTGCCTAGTTAACGCTACCTCACGTTTTACATAAACCATTGGTGGCAAGTCTAAGCATTCATCTTTAGTGAATCTGATGGCAGGTTGCAGTACACGGAAGACAGTATCTGTAGCTGTATCTTTAGGAACCCATCGGAAGTTACTAATCTTGTGCATAACTTGGTCGCGGAAAGAACCCATAAAGCGAGGCACAGCCGTGGGGTTAACCATTTTGGCTAGTCCGTAAGCGTCTACAGGACTCTGCGCTGCTGGAGTACCTGTCATCATCCATAACCATTTATCAGTAGTCATAAGTTTATTAAGGGTCTTCCAGCGTTTTGTTTGCGCGTTTTTATAATGAGTTGCTTCATCCACAATTATTAAATCAAAGCCTCCTTTACTTATAGCATCGGATACAATATCAACACCGTCATAATTTATTATTACGTAGTCAGCCTTACCCTCTATAATTGCGCGGCGTTTCTTCGCTGCCCCATAAGCTACCTCAACTGTCCGGTGCATTGCGAATGTAAATAAGTCGTTACGCCATGCCGAGTCCATAATAGACAACGGACATACAATCAATACTCTCTGCACTTTACCTACATTCATAAGGTAGTCTGAAGCCCAGATAGCACTAGCAGTCTTGCCTGTCCCCTGCTCGTTAAAACAGAAAGCGTGCTTATGCATAGTGAGAAATGCTGCGGTAGTCTTCTGGTGTTCAAATGGAGTGTACTTACCTGTCCATTTATACTTACCCTCAATCGGGGAAGGTACTTTTATGTTTAAGTTTTTTAAAACATGCGCTTCGTCTATGCCCCAATTAACTAGTACACTGCTATCGGGTAACTCTTGGCTCTTAGGTATTACAGCAGTTACTTTTTTGGGGTCGCGCAATCGGAGCAACAACGCTCTGTCATCTACTATCTGCATCCTTCTCTCTCTTTATTAATTCGCAACGTATAAACGTGTTAGCCCTGTTTTGCCTACAGATAGGGCTAGGTCTGCATGAACACAGTTAACTATGTAAGGCTAACCCGATTTTATTTATAGATGCATCGGGCTAGGCATCGTACTACGAAGTTACTTCTTTTTAGGTTTGGCTTTCTTCTTTTTCTTTTCCCCGTTACGGCTTCTGTTCTTACTAGAATTTTCTACCGTAACCCCATCTTTATTAGAGCCTCCCTTCGCTAAGGGTTTCTTATGGCTAACATCTTTACCTTCCCTCTTATCTGCCTTACCATTTTTGTTTTCGTCTTTACCTTCCTTATCCATTTTCCGTCTAGCCCGTTGGCGTTCCATACGTGCCTTAAACGCTTTACTATCTACAGGATTATTAACCTGCTTTTTTCGGTCTTTCTTGTTTTTATACGGCATTAGCTTCTTCCGTTATGGGGGCATTCAAGTACAACGCAATGCGCTCTACATAGCCCACTTGGGTTTGTGTTCCAAACATCATTCTCAAATGCAGTCTCCATACTCTCGTAGTCCCGCAACCATTTTTCCCACATCAGCCCCTGATCTTTAGCTTCGTAGGTTCCTTTTATTAGGTCATTAGATACAACAAACAGTAAGCCTCCCCGTACCTTATTGATGTTCGGAAAGTGTTTGAACATAGCCATCGCCATGAGTTCAAGTTGCCCTTTATCTGCGTACCGCGCACTCTTACCTGTCTTGTAATCTACTACCCACGCGCTGTTGTCGGCATCGTCTATTATTATTAGGTCTGCTATACCCCTCCACCAAACGTCTTCGGCAAAGAAATCACACGGGTCTAGGCTTTCAGTCAATCCCATTTTGTATTCACATAACTTCTTACCTCGTTTGGCATCTAGTGAATCCAATGTGTCTTTAGCGTAGTCGAACTTCGGAGGCATAGGGGTACGATCCCTAATGTATTCTTCGGCAGCTTCGTGGAACGCAGTCCCGTAGTACATCGCGTTTGTTTCTGGTTCTGAATAGTCTTTAGCTATTTTTAAGTGGTAGAACTTCTTAGGGCACTGTTCAAAGGCTTTAATTTTACTGAATGACCAAGGGGCAATACTCATAGATCAAACTCTTTCGTAGGTGATACAGATACTACTGTGTAGTCTCTACCTTCTCTATCTAATTCTTCACGTAACTCTAAAAACCCAGCGTCCGTTCGGTCTTTGGCTACAACCACATGTATTGCTATACCATAAAGTCCTTCAAATGCCTCTTCAACGTCCCACTCTCCAAATTCCTTTTCCTCCTCTAAAACCTTATGTAATTGTTTTAATCGCCACGCATCAATATCAGTTATTTTACTCATCTCTACTCCTTTGCCTGTCTACGACAACGCATTCTGAATCTGTAGGCATACAACAAAAACCTTCGATTTTTTTAGGGTTATCTGAAACAATACTATCGCGGGTTTGGTGACACTCATCAAACGTCTTAAACATACCAAATTTAATCCACCCGACATTTGCTAATAACAAAAACAATACAACCTTCATAGAAAACTCATTCGCAGTTTCCATAGGATCTGCCCGTCCCTGATTCACAATCTATGGGAAGTCCTTTCGCCCACTCCGGCGTTTCACGCATACAGGATTCTACATACTCTGTAGCTTCAGGAACTTCAGCGTCTTTAACGCAGCACAAAACGGAGTCATGCACAGTTAAGATTACTTGGTGTCGTTTGGCAATGTTGAGCATCTGTTCTCCCATAATACATCGCGCTATAGCTTGGCACACATTCTCCACAACCTTCCCGCCGTATATCCTTGTACGCCCACTACGGGTTTGGTACGTGTATTCAATGCCCCGCTCACCTTGTTGACCAGACAACCCGCCGTACCTCATTAGTAGACCTGACGGTAATCTAATAGCGCTTTCCTCTGGAACAATTTCTAGCACTCCTTCACACCCTAGCTTCGTATGGTAACCTTGCACCATCTGTTCCAGCATGTACCCAGCGTCCAGCCATAAAGTAGTTATGCTGAAGTTGGCACTGCGGTAGACGTTGATAACCCTACGTGCTTCCTCTATACCCATCTCAAAACCAAAAGAAGCAAGCTGTTCTTTAAACCTAACTGCGCCCATGCCGTAGCCACTACCTAGGATAGTGGTTTTTCCTACAAACCTCTGATCACTAGTAACGTCTTCTACTGCCACCCCATATATAGTAGCCGCCATTTTCTTATACACATCATCACCTACCCGAAATGCTTCGGTTAAGTCTTCTTGTCCTGATAACCACGCTAGTACACGCGCTTCTATCTGGCTAGAGTCGCACTCTATTAGTGTATACCCTTCTGGAGCGATCATGCTCTTCTTCAACTTCTTACCTACCACTCCTCTGCTAGGTAGATTCTGTAGGTTTATCTTGCCGTCCCCACCCCATCGGCCTGTGTGCGCGGCGTAATACTTTATCGGTACAGGTAACAACCCCCGTTTGGATATATCAATAAAGTGTTGGGTTCTAGTCTCTTCTAAGGTACTTTTGTTGCCTAGCCTAGCGTTGACTAGCGTTTGCACACGTACATCGTCATGTGTTTGTAAGCTGGTAAACTCCTCGTCTGTCTTGGCGAACGCAAAGGTTTCTTTCTCTGTTGTAGGGCTTATCTTCATTGGTGGGGTAACTCCTACCCCCCTAAGCAACTCGGCAAACTTGTTGTTACTCATTAAGTCTCCCTTACTTACGTTAGCCTCAACCAGCAGTCTGTCCTTAGCCTCTTTAATGTTCTCAAGATGCTCTTCAAGTAACCCTAGGTCAAGGTCGAGCACTGGTTCGATAAACATGCGGAGGGTCAGGTCTAT
>Ga0307984_1001021_pt1 | contig 11870 bp, 20 predicted proteins | sample EllFjometageno78_FD_203169 | JGI IMG/M metagenome (GOLD analysis project Ga0307984, IMG submission 203169) | Marine microbial communities from Ellis Fjord, Antarctic Ocean - #78 | ecosystem: Environmental > Aquatic > Marine > Unclassified | place: Southern Ocean | collected 2014-10-09 | reverse complement strand
CAATAGCGATAGCGGAGCATAAGATATTTAACTGAAAAAGTGAGGGAAGGTTTTTAGGGGAAGGTTAAAAAGTGAATATGATAAAAAAGGATGAGTGTGATAGAGTTTAAATAAATAAATGATATGTATGTATGGTATGATAATGAAAACCTCTTAGGAATGATGTGAGTGCCTTGAACAAGTCTGCGCCCGTGAATCTAAAACTTGGGGGAAGGACAAACCCTTTTGAGCGAAGCGATAGAACGAGCCACCAATGAGTAGGGTATAGATATATATAAAAAAGTTCAACAAATGCCTTAACTCCCCCTTGGGCGAAAAAGTTTATGTGCAGAGTAACTGCACTAATATAATAGAGCCACTAATTAGTAGATGTGTTAAAGAGGTATTACTAAATGGGTATAATATAACGCTTGAATATTACAATGCTCTTAGAACGCTTTAAATGGAATGGGGTTAGGATTTAAAATAAATAGAAATAATAAAGAATAATTTGTTGTTCTTAAAGATAATTTACTTATATTTACATAGTAATCAAATCACGAGGGTTAAGCCCTCTTAATAAAACTGAAAATTATGGATGTAGTAAAAAAAAGAGAGCTAAAAGCAATATGCAAAGATATGTCAATGTGTATTTTAGAAGATGTATCAAGAAGCCATTGTAATCTGATTGAATTGGATGTTGATGAAAAATTTAAAGAATCTTTTATAGCTATTTTAGAAGATTATGAATTAACTTTAGTTTGGGCGTTACGAGATATTACAAATTGGAGAGAAAATAATTTACAATAAAAATAACGGGGGTGTAAAAGCCCCCCTTAATAAAAACAAAATGAAAAACGACCAAAGAGTAGAAGATGTACAAAATGCAATAGTTACTAATATTGTAGGAGATTTAGAGATATGCTTTGAATATGAAAATGAAACCGAGATAGCACACATTGTAGTAATGCGGGGTGGTTTAGCTAAAACACCATTAGCAAGTTATAGTGATGATGATATGACAATAGATAGAATTTCTACTGATTTTCCTCAATTCTTTAAAGTAATTAAAAAAGAGGGTTTCGTTAAAACTAACAAAACAGTAAGGGATTACATAGCCGAAGATTCAGAAGAAAATAGTGGACACATCATCAAGAAGGCTATTTTAATAAATGCTTCTGATAGGGTTGGTAGTTATATGACCTATGCTGATATTGAGGGTAGTTATATGGCGGTATATAGTTATTGGGAACACAACATAGAGGATATGACCACTTCTGAAAATGCAAAGTGGGTAGGGTATGAGTTGGTATTAGATGGTCAGAAAACACAATGGCTTATAGATAATTACGGAGAAAGTACAGTTCGCTTAATCGTACCTCAATGGGTTATGTCAATAGAAGCTAAAGATGAGTTTCACGCAAAAAGTTTATTCACTAAATATTTAAAAAGATTATAATATGGAAGAAGAAAAAAACTTTAAATGGACTAATAGTTTGGTAAAGATGTTTGTCAAAATTATTAATGGGAAATTTAACTCAAATCTTATTGATAGAGGTATTTTCGATACGCTTAACTACAAAGACAAAAAGATTGATGAGCAATTAATGCAGTTTAGGTTAGATTGCGTTAAACTACCTATATTCAAGTCAGATGTATAAAAAAAGAAAACATTTAGTTAGGTGTAGAGCATTAGTGTTAAGACGAGAGGATAAAAACACTAATAAATCTAAATCCGATTTAACTAATTGGACAGAAGAAGGTTACGTAGATTTTGAGGTAGACTTAGACATAATATTTGTTATGGGTGCGGAAGAAGATATTTTAGATATTGCTTTCGCTGAAATGATAAAAGAGCATAACACAGACGATTTGAGGTATAAATACATAGACTTTGAGTTAATATTTAACTCTCCTATCAAATTAAACGGAAACCCCGTTAAAACGTATAAAAACAAGTTTGAAGCCAACGCTAAAGATTTTGTAAAAACTTTCTCAACCGATTTGTAAAATGAATATTAAAAAAACAATCCAAAAGCTACAACAGAAACTTGACAACCTACCTAACGAAAGTAGAAGGAAAAAGATTTTGAATAAAATTCTAAAGTTAAAAAGTAAATAAATAAGTTATGAATAAGTATTTGAACTATTTGAATGATAATTTTTTTAGAGAAATAGGTTTTGTAGAAATTGAAAGTAAAAATAGAAATACATATTATAGAGAATTAACAAGCAAACACATAAAACTAATAAAATGGAAGGCTTAGAAAAAAGGTACAGATTTCAGATTCAATTTGATACTTATGCTGATTCAGATAAAGAAGCAGTACAAGTAGTAAAAGATATGATTGCTGAAATGAAAGACAGTAACAATGAACTAATTACCTATATGGCAGAAAACTATTTTGCAAGTCTAAATCATAGGGAGATAGACCATCAAGAGTTAAGTATGCAATTGTTTGATGAGCAACAGATAAGACTTAGGGATATAAAAGAAAATTTACCTTTTTAGATATGGATATACAAGAAACTTTAAAAGAGGGAGAGTTGAACTTTAACACTACAATTAAGTTGATGGGGTTCTTTCTAAGTATTGGAGAAATACAAATGGGGGAACGTATGAGCGAAGAACATATTATTGACTATAAGGAACGAATTGTTTTTGCTACTATGAAAACATTAACCTACGGAACTTGGAAAAAACCTCCCGATTGGTATTACTTATCTTATGAGGAAAAAAACAAAAGGCTTGACCAAACCATAGCATCAGTACAGTATAATAATAATAATAATAAATAAATACATTAAATATGAACGCACACGCATACACAGACTACATTAGTATAGAGAGCAAGGAAGAATATAAGGAATATCAAGATATGCTTTGTAAAGCAGTTAGTTTAGGTCTTTCAGAGCAAAAAGATGTTGTTACCTTAGAATGGAAAAAAAAGACTGTAATTATAGAATTAAATCACTCAAGTTTCTTGGTTGGTTATAATTATGGGGTTAGTACAACCTTGAGAGATATAGAGCAACAAAATAAGCCTAAAAAAGAGTAAGGTGGAACACTTTACAAAAACAAGTGGAACACTTTGTAAAAACAAGTGGAACAGAATGTGTATCTAAACATTTGTTTTACAATGATTTACAAAAAACAAGTGGAACAGAATGAAATCACAAGTGGAACACTTTACAATTACAAGTGGAACAGAATTAACGTAAATAATTTACTTAATAAGTTTAATAATAATTTTTTATTCTTAAAGATAAACGTATCTTTGAACTAAGAAACTTTAATAATATCTATATGACACAAATAGCTATGGTTGATGTGCAACCCGAAAACACAATGGAAGAATCTGTATTGAACTTAATACAATTCAAAGAAGTAACTCCAAACGGAAATATCGGTCTTGAGAAAATTTACGAATTAGTAAATTGCACAATTGTTGAACGTGTATGGTTGGGAAATCTAAAGGAAGACCATCAACTACATTTAATTTGTGATGAGGAAGGAACTTTTGGTCAATGGTCAAGAGGTATTGAAATCAAAAACAATGATGGTAATACGCATCGAATATTAGGTAATTGTCTTTTCGTTAAAGCAACTCCCGATGGGGATTGGATTGGTTGGGATAAAGAATCGGAAATGGCTGATGACATTAGACAATATACATCATCAATAAAATTCTTTGAACTTGCAAAACAAGAACAATAAAAAAAACAATAAAAAACTTTTAGTGCGTTATGCTAATTCAATGCGTAATGCACTTTCATTTAATTTAAAAACAATAGAAATGGCAACAATAGAAATTGAAGTAACAAAGATTCAAAAAATCCTTATTGAAAGGGGATTAACACAAACAGATTTGTATGAGTTAATTAAAGATGGTGGTAATGAAATTGGTAAAGATAGAATCAATAGAATAGTCAATGGAAAGTTAACTAACTTTCACACCAATACTGCAAAGATTTTAGCAAACGCATTAGGAGTTAAACTTGACGATGTAGTTGAATAGTATTTAATATATGCTAATACTATTTTTAAATAACCTTTATAAAAAACCAATAGAGTATCAGTTATTGTGGATTTATATTTTAGGGCAAATTAATGATGGAGATACCTCAACCATTTCATTAAAGAAACTTAAAAAACAATTCAATTACAATAGGTCTACTTTTTATAGGATAATTCGTTTTGGATTAGATTTTTTTAATAATGATTCCAATGGAATTTGTATTGAATTAACTAAACAGAATATAATTATAAATGTTATTAGGAATAAGAAGGTAAAACCTATTAAAGAGCCATTGATTGACAACACTCTTTTAATTAAAAAAATCATTGATTATCTTAATGATAAAACCAATAAAAGATTTACAATTAAAAACAAGCAAACAATAAGGTTTATTAATGGTAGAATTAAAGATGGTTACAATGAAGTTGACTTTAAAAAGGTAATAGATATTAAATCAGAAAAATGGTTAAATAGTTCAATGGAGGATTATCTAAGACCACAAACATTATTTAGCCAAAAGATGGAGAGTTATCTTAATGAAAAAATTATTAAAATTGAAAGAAATGACAAATTTAGCAAAACCCAATCAGCAGTTAACAAAGCAAAGCAAGTCGATTGGTTTAATCAAAAGTAATTTTACTGACAACAAGATTAAGATATACGAAGCTTATCGCTCATTAAAACGTATTAGAGATTTTGTTACCAATGATGAACTAAAGCCACTAATCGACTTGGTGGGCAAGTGGAGGTACTATATTGGAATCAGAGAGGAGTTGTCTCAAGAGGAACTATTTATGAATGTTACTTTTATTAGAGAAAACTTTAGTTCTTTAAATTTAGTTGATATTAATCAAGCTATTAATTTATCATTAAAAGGAGACTTAAACATTGATGCAGAACATTATCAAAATTTTACACCGCTTTATATTGCTAAAGTTTTAAATGCTTATCAATCTTATAGGGGTAAGGTTATATACGATATAAGAAACAGTATTGATAAAATTGAAAATAAGCCCGTTGAACCGACTATTAAGGAAAAGGTGGCAATCACAATTTCAAGTTTAGAATCTATGTATTCTCAAAGAGAAGATAAACGCTTTCACGATTACGGAGGTGTTACATACGATTTTATAAAGAGAAATGAGTTAATGGTATTTACTAAAGTTTTGGTTGCAGAAGCTATGGAATATGGTAAGAAGCAAAATTTAGATAGTAAAAGAAAATCAGCATATAAGGATGCGGTTCAAGGAACTCAAAAAAACCTAAAGACCGCAAGAGAAAAAAAGGAAGAAACTATAAGAAATTCAGCAAGAAACTATGTGGTACAGAAATGGTTACTGAAATACGATGAGGAATCCTTCAAACAATTTTTAGGAAAAATAACTGATAAAATGATTTAATTTTATTATTTTAGCTAATAACAATTATTCTTTATGACAATAGATGCAAAAATATTTGATTTAAACTATACCAACCCCAAAGTGGTGGAGTTAGTTGTGCGAAAGAAAAAAGCAGAAAGGTTTTATTCTATATGCTTTATAGGATTTAGTCAAATAATAGAATCACTTAAAGTAATGGGTGCTGAAAAGACAGATAAGGTAAGAATAGGATATACATTATCAAGTAAGAAGTTCACTAATAAAGATGGTATTTCAAGATACTCAACATCAGCAATTATGGATAGGGTTGAAATGTTAGATAAAAATATAGTAAAACAAACGGAAGTTATTTTTGTTGATTCCGCTACGGGAGAGATAATAGAACGTAATAATTAAATTTAAAAAATAGAAAATATGAGTTATTTAGATATTGGAAATCCTTTTACTGACCCGCCACAAGAAGGAGAATGTACTATGTGTGGTAAAGCTATGGATGAAGATGGTATTTGTAGTCAAAGTTGTTTTGAAGCCGATATGAGATAATATCGGTTTTATTTTTTTTAAATTTGCCAAATGCCTTAATTTAATAAGATGGAAGAAATAGATATAATTTTAGGTTACACAAAAAGGTTTAAAGCAGACCTATGGGGTCAATGTGTAGAACTCCAAAGACTGATTAATGGTCATAGAATAACTAAGGTTTTTACAAACGTATCTGATGAGGGGTTTGTGGCAAACTACATTAAATATGTAAAAGGCAAAGTATGCCTTAATTCAATTGATGATAAACACTTTAAAGATTTCGGTGGGTATGACAACTGTACTTATACAAATTCAATTTTAGAGAAGGTCAATATAAGAAAGGGGTATGATTTAATTCACTTAGACACCGCACAAGAATTTAATTTTTGGGATTTGTTTATTTCACGCATCATAAGAAACAACCCAAAATTTATTGTTTTATCTAATACAAAAAAACTACCTCAACAAACAAACGAGGTAATGAAAAACATTTTTAAGAAACATTATCACATAGACACAACTTTTGATGATTATAAAGGAACAATAATTTTAAAATATATGTCATAATGAATAAATTAAAAAATATAAAAGAGTGGAAAACAACTCTAATCGCATTAATAAGCTATATAGCTTCTTTTTACTATCTATTTAATGTGGAGAACCATAGTATATGGGTATTTGTAGTACTGCTCGTATTTGCAACCCTAATGCTATTTTCAGCAGACACTTTAATAAAGTCTTTATCTAACTTTATAAAGAATAATGAAAAAAAGAAAATATGAGTTACAAAGAGACACGAACAAAAACGATAAAAGTTTATAGAGCATTGCTATTGGTCATTGGTCTAATGTTGGTTGTATCAATGATGGATTCGTGCGAAAAGGAAAGTGAGAAGCAAGTTCTTTTAGGCAACCTACAAAGCCTTGATATTTCAAATCAAAAGTTTAAAACTGAATTAAATAAAAACAACGAAAAAATTACCTCTCAAAATCAAATTATACTAACGCAAAAACAAGCGATTGATAATGGTTATATTGAAATAAGTAAGTTGAAAAAAATTAAATCAAAAGTTAGGATTTTAACCACTACGGATATTGATACCATATTTATTCCATATAATAGAATTGTAATAGATTCTTCCTCATCAGAACAAAAGGAGTTTAGAAATTATTTTGACTACCAAGAACCAAAAGGATGGTATTCCATAAGTGGGTATTCAAGTAGGTTGGGAATTGGGATAGATAGCCTAAAGGTAAAAAATGATTTTTCTATTTATATAGCGGATAAAAAAATTAACTTATTCGGAAAGTCTACACCCGAAGTTTTGTTGTTAAATAAAAACCCATACACCGAAGCAATTAAAATGCAAAATATAGTTATAACAGTATATAGACCATTCTATCAGAAGAATACATTTTGGGCGGGAGTTGGTTTTATTGGAGGATATTTGTTAGCAAAATAGCTTGAGTATAAGACAAAAAAAATCTAACCACGCTTGTATAGTAAGGTGGCTAAATTTAAAAAGTCTAAAAACTCTTAATTAAAAGAGATTTTTTTATTTGTACGCTTTGAAAACTAAAAGACCTAAAAGACCGATAGTAATTACGTTATGTACATTGTTTCCTCCTAAGAAGTTTGCGCTTTTGATGTCTAATAATCCATCCATAATATTAAGTATTTAATTTATTAAAAATTGTTACTGAAAACAAAAATAGTAAAAATTATTATTATTTATTAAATAATTGCTTATAACACGTAAAAGCAACATTATGAGAAAAAAAATAAACGAAATTAAAAGAATTGAAAAAAAGCACAAAATACTAACCGAATTATACGATAGGAACTTAATTGATTCAAATGAGCATATAATAATCGCAAGTGGATTTGAAAATGCTATCATAGGGGTTAGCGATACAATACCTAAAAAAATAGTTTATGACTATTGGGTCTGCATTGACATTCTATTGAAGGTTAGGGGTCTTTCATTCAATGATGCAGAGGATTGGCTTGATGCGTTTTCCTTATTGAATAATGACAAGGAGGACAATGAAAATGTGTTGTTTATAAAGACTTTAAACCCCATATTGAATTATTAAATATTATTGCGTAAAATAAATTTTAATATTCCAACGAAATGCCTATATTTGTGAATTGACCATATCTGCACTATGATAACTTGGAAGCAAAAATTCAATAAGAAATATAACCACCCAAAAGGTGCTTCTCACAGTCTTAGTGAGGTGTCTAAAGATACGGGTGTTTCCAAAAAAGGTCTTCAACAAATTTATAATAAAGGAATTGGTGCTTATAAAACCAATCCACAATCAGTAAGACCAAACGTAACATCAAAAGAACAATGGGCTATGGCTCGTGTTTATTCTTCGGTTATGGGTGGTAAAGCAAGTAAAATAGATTCAAAAGAATTAGATATGGCTAAAGGCGGTAATGTAGAAGAAATTAATTGGTCTGAATACTATAAAGAGGGTGGTATAACTAAATCCTCAATGAGTAAAGAGATGCAAGATAGGTTGTTTGACGAAAATGGAGATAGAAAAATTGACAGAGAATCTATTAGGGTTTTAACAGACTATGTTAATTCACTACCCCAAACAAAGTCAATGTACTATAATGAATCAACTGATAAATATAGTCCATCAAGACAAAAAGTACATAAGGAAATACTTAAAGAGTTTCAAGATAAATTAGTTTGTATAGAATCAGATGAGCCAATAGCTATATTGATGGGTGGTTCTCCCGCAAGTGGAAAATCTACTTTTCTTAGAAAGTATGCGCCATATTTATTATCCGAAGAATTATTAAGAATTGATGCTGATGAAGTTCGTTCTCAATTACCCGAATATGAGGGGTGGAACGCTTCACAAACACACCTTGAAACTAAAGATATTGTAAATACGCTATTATCTGATAGAACAATAGGGATGCCTTGTAAATTTGATGTTATTTATGATGGAACTATGAATAACACTAAGTCATATCTTCCTTTAATTAAAACACTTAGGGAATTAGGGTATAAGATATTTGTTGTTTATATAGACAACGTGCCAAAAGACGTTATTGTTAAAAGAGCATTAGAGAGATATGGTAAATCGGGAAGGTTTGTTCCACTTGAGGTAATTGATGATTTTTTTGATAAGGGAAAATCTGCTTTAAATGAGATAAAACAGAAAGTTGATGGTTATATGATTGTAGATGGTGGAAGTAACGACTATTCAATCATAGAGGAAAGCGGAATTAAGCTACCACAAAATAGAGCATACGGAAAAATAGGATTTCCTACCAAGATGATGGGCGATATAAATAGAAACAAGTTCTATAAAGAATACTACGAAAGATTAAGTCCTACTAATTTTGATGTAAAAGAAAAAGGCGGTAAAATAGAAATTGTACCCAATGATGGTGCTACTGATATTCACGATGAAGCAGAAGCAATTACGGGAGGGTTTTTAGAAAAGGGTGGCGAAACTAATTTTAACCCCGATGGTAAAATAAAAGATAAAATTGTTCACGTTTCGGGAGAAGCGGGTGGTATGCTTGTGGGCAAAAGACATAGCAAAGGCGGTATAAAAGCATTAAATAAGTCTACGGGTCAACCTCTTGAAATGGAGGGTGGAGAAGTGGTTATAACAAGAAATGCAGTAAGCGATAATAAAAAGCGTAGTTTTAATGGTAAAATGATGACTAATCGTGAAATACTATCTTCTATAAACGAAAGTGGCGGTGGTGTTTCTTTTGCTGATGGTGGTCAAGTTCCAAATGATTTACAGTTTGATTGCAATGCCGAGTATGAGTATGGTGGAAAAACAATGTGTGGAAAAGATTTAGCTTATGCTTTAGGTGGACAGATTGATTTGTTTGAGGACTATCAAAGCCAACCAAAGGAATTATCTGAAATTGTTGAAAAATACGAAGAAAGATATTCAGATGGGGATATGGACTATAAAGATACCGAGCAGTTTCTTAAAGAGGTAAATGCTATTGGATATACTTTTGATTCGGGATTAGATAATTCTCCTTATGATTTGAGAGAAATGGCTATGGGAGGTGTAACAACTGCAATAGTAACAAACCCAAATGAAGCAATGGCTGATTTACAATCAACCTATGGCTTTGGAGATGTATATGAAAAAGGTGGAGAGATAAAAACTTTAAACGACATAAAAGAAACATTTGCAAAAGGCAATCAACTTGCAAAATTAGAATTAGATGACGAATTGGTTTATTGGTTTAATATAAAAGAACTTAGCATAAGCCATACAAGATGGGGGCATCACTCAAATAGACTAAACTTATACTATGATAGCGAAAAAACTTTTTACGATTCAGTTAAAAGAATTTTAGCAAAACAAAAAAGAGGTTCTACCTACGCTAAAGGTGGCACTATTTACAAAGAAGCAAGGCAAGAACTCGGAAAAGCATATCTTGATAATTTAGATAAGTTTGCCGAAGGCGGGGGAGTAGATGATGTAGAAGAAAATATTAAAGTACAAGTTGCACAAAGTAAAGAGCCATCTTTTCAAGAAACCTTTTTAAAAGATAAAATTTCTGATTTAAGAAAAATGTATAATATTAAAAAAAGATACTTATCGGAAATAGATAAAGGAATATCTTTAAGAAACATAAGAAAATACGAAATAGCATTAGATGAGATTAGATTGAAAAATCGCTCTTTTGAAGATATACTTAATGATTTTGCAGTTGGTCAAACTATTCAATTTGGCGATATTGATGCAAAAAGAACAATACGAAAAGGAAAATCAATTAATGGAGAAAAATCTGAATTAACTGAAAAAGAATACGATGCGGTTAGGTCTCAAGGTTTTTTAAATTGGTTTGGAGATTGGGAATTAGCAAAGGAAACGGGCAATAACGAAGGGGTGTCTAAAATTATTAATTCTAAAACCAAAGAGCCTTTAGTTGTTTATCACGGAACTGATACTAAATTTACAAGTTGGGAAACCTACGCTAAAAACAATCTACATTACTTTGCGAAAAAGAAACGATTTGCGGATTTCTTTGCTACATCTTGGCAAGTGCGTACAGATGATGAGGGAGTTAATAGTGCTGAAATAAAATCAGACAATCCAATTAAAGGTACATTTGTGTATTCTTGTTTTTTAGACATTAAGAATCCTATTGATTTCACACCATTTGGTATAGATAAAGTACCTTTTAATGACTATTTAAAATATCTTGAGGTTAAATATGATTTAGATTTATCAAAAATTGATGGGTATAACGAAGTAAAAAACAGAACCGAAGCGGTGTATTCTTGGATAGTAATTAGAAAATGGCAACAATTTAATTTATTCATAAAAAACAATACTCCTTATGATGGGTTTTCTTTTTATGAATTTATACCCGATTCTCCAAAAAGGGGCTTTCAAGATGCTTCTTTATCTTTTACTGCATTTAATTCAAATCAAATAAAATTTACCAATAACTCATCTTTCAGCAAATTTACGAATGATAGTAGACTTGAAGTTGGAGGATTAATTTTTTAAAAATGGGAAGAATATTAAATATTTTAGAACAAATAACAAATCAAAGTGGATTATCTGCGGGAATTAGCGATGTTTCAGATGTGGAACTTTTAGTTTCAACATTACCAAATGTTTCAAAACAAACATTAAAGAAAGATTTAGGGTTAGATAATGGAACAACAGATTCTCAATTAGTTTCTTTAATAGCAAGTGATGAGTTTGATGGTGGAGAGCCATTTACACCAATTATAGAACCTATTGACATTGAGGGGATGGAACTCTTTGAACCAATAGTTGGAGGAGAAGAAGAAGGGTCAATAACTGATTTTCTAAATAATCCCAACCTACAAGATGAAAATGGTCAAGGTCAAGGTCAAGGTCAAGGTCAAGGTCAAGGCGAAGGCGAAGGCGAAGGAGAGGGCGAAGGCGAAGGCGAAGGAGAGGGAGAAGGAGAGGGAGAAGGAGAAGGT
>Ga0307984_1001020_pt1 | contig 11870 bp, 18 predicted proteins | sample EllFjometageno78_FD_203169 | JGI IMG/M metagenome (GOLD analysis project Ga0307984, IMG submission 203169) | Marine microbial communities from Ellis Fjord, Antarctic Ocean - #78 | ecosystem: Environmental > Aquatic > Marine > Unclassified | place: Southern Ocean | collected 2014-10-09 | reverse complement strand
TGTTCGTAGCGTTTGATGAGTTTCGACTTGACGACAGCATGAATGGTAAAAAGCTGTTTAACAAAATCAAAGGAATGATCACAGAAAAGTATGAACCTGTCAGAGGTATGCGCGAAAACCTTAGAACAGTGCGCACCTACTCAAACTACCTAATTTTCTCCAACGATTTAGATGTCATCAGCATCCCATCCGATGACAGGCGCTTTAACGTAGCCCCCCGCCAAGAGCAAAAACTCGACGCCGTGTTCGACAACATAGAGTACACAGTCAACGTGCAGATACCAAGTGAACTGCAGAACTTTGCCTGCACAATGATGCACTTCAAAGTCGACAAAGCCAAAGCTAGAGCAGTCATAGAAAACGACGCCAAAGTACAGATGCGGATAGTAGCGCAGACCTCTATCACAGATTTCATTCACGCAGTAAAAGGTGGAGATTTTGAGTTCTTCATCCCTGTACTTGACATGCCATACAACGCACCCAATGGCCAATACATTCTCCCCGCACAAACCATCATAAAAGGAATACTCAGAGACATAGACAAAGGAGAACAGCACAAAATCTCAGTAGAAGAACTCCGTATTCTGTACTGCGCCTTAGTCAGTGCTAAATGCGAAAACGCCATGAAATTCTCAAAGCTAATAGGCCGACACGGTTTGCACACTAGCCGCATAAAAATGGACAAAATCGTCATGCGCGGCTTCAAAATACACTGGAACATCGCAAACAACAGCGTAGAAGACTTACGCGAACGCTACCTCACCAACGTAGATTACGCATTCGCGCCCGATAAACTCACTAACGTCGTCGCAATAAAGGAATTATAAAAATGGAAAAAACACTATTCAACCCAAGCGTAGGCGTAGGTGCTGCTATCGTACCTGAGCCTACCAAAAGCGCACTAGGGAAACTCATGTTCGATCCCAGTCGCACTGCGTTGGATACCGCCAAGATTATCACCCATGAAGCTGCTGGCAGCGGCCTAGTTCCAAGATGGTCTGCATCAACCTTAAAAACCTACGACACCTGCCCTCATCAGGTATTCCTAGACAAAGTAAAACGCGAACCACAAGACGAACATCCGGCTGCTGCCAGGGGAACCGCGCTACATGACATTGCAGAATGCTTCGTACAAGCAACGTGGGACGACATCGCAGAGACCAGCAAGCCACACTTAGCAGACTGGAACGCCAAGATCTTCCCCAAATGGAAAATCCAGTTCGAAGAACTGCGCACAGCCTATGAAAACGCCGAAGTTGAAGTAGAAGGCGAATGGGCCTTCGACAAAGACTGGGAACCTACTGGATGGGATGCGCCAAACGCATGGGCAAGAATGAAGCTCGACGTCCTCCACTGGCAAGACGAGCATTCAGTCAAAGTCATCGACTACAAGTCAGGCAAAAAATATGGCAACGAAGCCGCACACTCCAACCAAGGCTTGATCTACGCCATCGGCACGTTTATGCGTCACCCAGAAGTCCAGTTTGTCGAAACGAATTTCTGGTACTTGGATCATAACCTCGACAACCCGCAACGTTACACCCGAGAGCAAGCAATGTTGTTCCTGCCCAGGATCACAGACAGAGCAACCATCTTAACCTCGGACACGTTATTCAAACCTAAACCCTCGGGCAGCAACTGTCGTTGGTGCGCGTACAGCAAGCAGGAAATCTGCGAGTGGAGAGCATAACAATGGAAATATCAATAGATGTAGTAATACACAGAAGGGAATATCACACAGTCCATGTCGATATCGACTGCCATGAAGCAAACGTACGCAACGACGACGACCTGCACGATTACATCAACGAACACGTCCATGTACTTGACCACACCACTAGCAGCTCCTGCTACGAAAGCGAATGCACCGACTTCGAAACGAATGACGTTCTTTGGGACCATGAAGACTTTGCTGGCTCAGATGATGACGAAACGATAGACACTCCAATGTCCCAAAAAACCGCTCCACGACCTGACCTTTTCTTATCTTAACAAGGAAAACCCATGACACTCAAAGACTATATGCACCAGCTTATTGAAATCGTTGAAGCAAACCCAGAAGCGTTGGAATGCGAAGTTCTCGCAGCGACAGACGATGAAGGCAACCAGTTCAACCCAGTCTACTACTCACCGTGCCTGGGAAACTTCGTCAACGGCACTTTCTTCGTAGAAGAAGACAACACTCCACCCAATGCTATCTGCCTTAACTAGGAGAAAAAACAAAAATAAATATAGGGTAGTGCTCGGAATTCCGAGGGAGCACAGTGGTTTCACTCCCTGAACACGATGCAATGCAAAAAACAGCGAATCCCTAAATTAAAAATAGTCACTGCTTTATTGTCAAAAGGTCGAGCATGTAATCATCATAGGCCTAAATTGTATTAACACCACCGACGGCCCGTCGTAAAGGGCTTTACATTTTAACGAGAGCTTTAAAAGAAATGACTGAAATAACCCTAATGGTGCACCAAGACGAAAACGCTGTCTTCTGGCAAAAGCACCCTCGGATGTTTAACCATGACGACACAGGCACTGGCAAGACAATGTCTGCGTTAGCTGGTTACAAAGCCAGCATCAAAGGACGGCTACTCGTCATTGCACCACTCACCATTCTACGATGCGCGTGGGGGCAAGACACAGACAAATACCTACCCAATTTTTCATGGGCCGTGGCGCATGGGACGCCCCAAAAACGCATGGACGCGTTCAAGTCTCCTTCAGACATTGTGCTAATCAACCATGACGGCGTTAACTGGCTAGCAGAAAACTTAGATCTGCTAAGCGGTTTCAGCCACTGCGTCGTAGATGAGTACACAGCTTTTAAAAACAGAGCAACCAAACGTAGCAAAGCTATGTACAAAGTCGCTAGTTCAATAGAATCCCTCTGCCTGATGAGCGGAACGCCCAACAGTAACAAGATAACTGATCTATGGTTCCCCTCCTTCCTACTAGATGAAGGAATACGACTAGGGAACAACTTCTTTAAGTTTCAGCAGTCTGTCTGTGAGGGGCGTTCCGTTCCCGGAGTAATGAACGCCGTAGAATGGGTAGAAAAAGATGGTGCACGAGATGTTGTCGCGAATCTTCTCAGAGACATAACCATACGGCACTCACGCGAAGACTGCATAGACATACCCAAAAACCGTATGTACACACTGCAAGTCGACATGCCTCCAGCAGTAATGAAGCAGTATAAAGAACTGCAAGAAGAATCCATACTCGCACTAGACGAGGGCTTAATCACAGCCGTGCACGCAGGCAGCCGCACCAAAAAGATTCTCCAGCTGCTATCAGGTGCCGTCTATGACACCGAAGGACAAATCGTAAAAGTCCACCCGCACCGTTACAAGCTAGTGATGGATTTAGTAGAAGCCAGAACGCACTGCCTGGTCGCGTTTAACTGGAAACACGAACGCAACGCACTCGTATACATTGCCAAAGAACGAGGCATACCTTACGCCGTCATCGATGGCGACACACCGCCTAACGCGCGCGAAGAAATCGTAGACGACTACCAAGCAGGGAAATACCAAGTAGTTTTTGCACACCCTCAAAGCGCAGGTCATGGACTCACAATGACAAAAGGCGTTGCCACCATATGGGCATCTCCAACTTACAACGCTGAACATTTTCAGCAACTGAATGCGCGCATCGACCGCAAAGGACAAACGCATGAAACTGAAACCATCTGCATCTGCGCAAGTGGCACCAAAGAAGAAGACGTCTATGAAAAGCTCAATGGGAAACTCTCAAGAATGAGCGACCTGCTTGCGCTCTTTGCAGCCAATACAAAACTAACACCCACACTACCTCAAACCCCAACGGAGCAACGTACCAATGCCTTTTAAAGAGAAACTAAAAAACCTTAAAGACAAGACCAAAAACCTATTCAAAGCGGCGTTCGCTCCAAACCTATCTGGAGGATACGAAGGCAAAGACGGAGTAGAGCGAAACGCGTGGAAACTAAGGATAACCTACAGAGCCTTTAAAACCGAAATGGCTCCATTTTGGAACGAATTCAAATGCAACCCCAATGGTCACAATTTTACAGACCTGTTTGTAGAGTCAGCGCGGCACCACGCCTACTTTGTAGGCCACGTATACGCAGTTGTAATACCTACTCTAGTAATCACCGTACCAACTCTAATCGTCCTATTAGCACTGGAGACAATGTAATGACCATCCCAGCCTCACTTGACGACTGCCGCAGTCTTACAGAAGTGTCAACAACCGCAACCTACACAACCGACCCCGACGCCCCCGTGTTTATGTTCTTAGACGAAGACCTAAGACTAATGAAATGTGTAATAGCTACACACGGAGAATACGTCAAAGTATCAATGGAGCACAGCTATGCCTGAAGCAGAAGCCCAAGTACTACCTAACCAGTTTCGAAACCTGCCAATGCAGCAATTGATTGACCTGCGCGCCAGTTACGACGACGCTCGTAAAATCAACGCCGTAAAAGATAAAGAATGGAAAGCGCTCGTCACTGAAATAGATTACGTACTGCTCGACTACCACGAAGAGAACCCTGAAGTCCTACAGCTAGCAGGTTCGCAGCACAAGATAGGCTTCAGTGAAGAGACAACCTTCTCGCCACTAAGCGGTGAACGCGAAAACTTCCTCCAGTGGTGTTTCGAGAACGACGCACTCCATCTCTTAACCTGGCATGTAAACAACGCAGCCGCACGATCCCAAGTGTTGCTGCAACCCGAACTTCCTCACACGAGCAGTTTCGTGAAGAAGAAGATAACTATGCGAAAAGCATAGCTTTTGACCTTGTGCTAGTATATAGGTATGACCTATACTGTACCTAATACGCACATTTAACGCTTAACTTTTAACATTTAACATTTAACGAGGTACACACTATGGGCAAAGACACCCACGAAATCACTCTCTTTGGCGACAAATCCGCTTCACTACCCGCACACCTACAAAACGATCAAGGTATGGGTAACGAGAACGCAGGTGACGCGCTAGCCGTTCCACAGATCAAGCTCCTGCAAGCACTCAGCCCTGAGATGCGCAACGTCGATGGCGCACAAGTTGGCATGTTGTACAACAACGTGACTGGCGCGCTCTACGACAGCATGTATGTAGCTAACGTGTTCCTAGACCACTACTTCACAGTATGGAAGGATCGCAAGAAAGGTGGCGGTAAATTTGGGGAGTACACAACTGAACAAGAAGCAAACGAGCATATTAAAACGCTAGAAGGTTCTCCCCAAGACTACCTGGCTCAAGAGACTCATAAGCACTCCCTTATTCTCCTAGACGAATCGGGTGAAGTAACAGGGCCTGCTGTGATCTACATGAAGCAAAGTCAGCTGACGCCATCGCGCGCCTGGAACACAGAGATCGTACAAACTAAAGCGGCTCGTTTCGCAACGATCTGGACTCTGGGTAGCAAGATAGAAAGTAATAAGCGTAACGACGAATACGCAAATTACAGCGTCACTCAGGCAGGTTGGGCACCAGAAGGATTGTACGAGGAGCTAAAAATAATCTATTCCTCTATCTCTGGTAAACGACCAATAGCTGAGGCTGAAGCTGCGTAAGCAGCAAACTCTAGAGGGGGCACTTAGCCCCCTATTTTTTATAAAAATACAGGAGCATTGAAAAATGCAAGAAATACAAGCGTTCCAAACAACTGACAACCAAACCTTCTTCATCGAAAAAGAAGCGCATGTTCACCAATGCGCCCTCGATAATGAAGAAACAATTAACCACTTTTGCGAAATCAACGAGATCCCTGAAAGATCACGCGCAAGCCTCAAGCGAACAATCCCCATGTTCCTAGCCTTCGTTGAAAGCGAAGAATCTTCACAGGAACTGCTGGACTTCGTATCAAAATCTGCAGACGCCCAAAATTGGCCCACACAGGCTGCCTAATTGGACGAACACAGTTACATAAGATCCGTACATCGGCTTATACAAAAGCCGACTTTGTCATGGAAGATTAACGATAACTACGCTGGTGGTGTAGCCGATGTATACTACGATGACGTAGGGAATATGCTGTTTGCTGAGTATAAGTACGTAGGGATTATACCTAAACGACCCTTAACGCTACTTAAACCCAACTGCTCAAGCCTACAACTCATGTGGTTAAAAGAACGTTATGAGCGCTCTAGACCGACAGTTGTAGTCATGGGCACCAAAGTAGGCGGCATAATCTTTACACAACTATCGTGGGAAGTAGGCATAACCAGCCAAAATTTATCGTTATACGCATTGCCACCCAGTAAAGTGGCGAGTATCATTTCCGAACATTGCCGAGGCGGAGTCCATGTTAACGACCATGAGCAGACGTACCCCAACTGCAAAGGATCGCAAGAAAGCCCAAACGCTAAAGACGTTGTGGGAAGCGCGTAAGCACGACTTAGATTTAACGCAGAACAGCGCATCTAGAGAATTAGGGATGACGCAGCCCACGTTCAGTCAGTATCTAAACGCGGTAATCCCGCTCAATACTGACATCATTTTTAAATTCGCTAAACTGCTACAAGTCACTCCCCAAACGGTTGACCCTACTCTTATCAACATTAGCGCGTTGATGGGAATAGACAGCGCCAATCAAGGCCCCATCACCGTGCCGCTGCTAGGTTCTACTTCAGGAAAAAGTGTTCTAGGCCAAGCGCCTGTAATCGTAAACAGCCTGCCTGCCGGACCAACCTACGTTGGTATAGTAGTAGACACACAAAACTTTACCAACGTAGGCCTTACTAAAGGCACAGTGTTCTGTCTAAACCTAGACCAAGAGCCGTTCGTACCCAACCAGTACGTCGCTATCAGAATGCGCGGCGAAGAAAACTATAGTATCTACGCCTACCTTAGCTCAGCGCAGACTACGTACCGACTACAGCCGTATGGCAAACCTGTCACGATAGTCACAAAGAAAACACAAGTAGCCGCAGCGCATCTAGTCGTAGGCGAGCCGATACTCAATTAGGGTTTTTTTTAAATTAAAATATAGGTAATACCTAAATAACTATAGATATCGTACAATAAAGGAGGATATCATGTGGCCAAGACGCATGGACATTCAAACATTTAGAACATCTGGTTTCGTGGAGGGGTGTGCACCCAACATCTCAACGCTCAAAACACGAATAAAGAAAGGTGACATACCTGGCGAAAAGCAGGGTAACCGTTACTACGTCTGGGTAGGCCCTAGCAACGAGCTAATGGAGCCTGCACAGAACTCAGGAAACCAAATGGCCGACGCACTCATGGACGAATGGAACGAGGAACATGGCACAGCAGCGTAACAAAACGCTCCCGGCTAATGTACTGGCCTACAACAGAAAACTCCCAAGTGGGAAACAACAAACATACTACAGCTATGTGTTCCCAGACGGCAAACGCAGGAGCATTGGCTCAGACTTAGAAGGCGCAATTAAAGTCGGCAACCTTCTTAACGAACGCACTGCGCCTATACGACTAGAAAAAGTACAACAAGGATACCTAACCCGTAAGTCAAAAATACTTTCGGGAAACCCAGCCTTCAAGGACGTAGGCAAAGCCTTCCTTCGTGATAGAGGCAAAGGGCTAAAACCTCGAACAATAGACAACAGGAAAGAGCATGTCGCACACGCAACAACAGCTTTTGGAAACAAACCTATACAAGGTATTACGACCTACGACCTTGCAAAGTTCCTCACCAAAAGAACCCCGTGCGCCCACAAAGCACACCGTGGCACGCTAAACCTATTATGGAAATACGCGATCAATACGGGGCTTGCACATGAAAATCCAGTGGATAACACTGAAATAATGCTGCAACCACCACGACAACGTCATAGACACACATGGGACGGCTACCAAGCCATCCTCGCACAAGCCGAACCGTGGCTCGCCCATGCTATGGAAATAGCACTGCACAGCGTGCAACGGCGAAGTGACCTGACATCAATGAAGTGGAAAGCTGTAGACATGAATAAACAGCTAGTCCACGTCAAACAGATAAAAACAGGAACCTACCTCGCAATTGAAATGAGCAACGCACTGTATAAAGCCTTCTCGTGGTTCGATAACAGTCCTCTAGAATGCCCCTACGTCGTACACCGCAAGCCTAATAGGAAAACACAGCAGTTAGTAGACGCGATACGACAAGGGCGACAACACGTCTACGAAGTAACACCTGACGCCTTAACTAGAGCCTTCTCCCAAGCACGCGAACGATCAGGTTACTACAACCACTTGCACCCTGAAGAACGACCAGCGTTCCACGACTTACGAGCACTAGGTATGTTCGCGCTAGGCAAAGCAGGATACCCACTGGCCTATATTCAGGCGTTGGCGGGGCACGCAGACACTAAGATGACAACGCTGTACCTAGAAGGACATGAGACAGTTCAACCGCAAAGCGTGGCTGCGGGAAATCTAGACGACGTAGACTGGTCAAACATCAACTGGAGTACGCCTTTAGCCCCCGAATTAGTCAATATTCTTGACTAAAATGAGAGAAGAAAAAACAACATTTACTACAACATTTACTACAACATGCTTAACCATGCAGTGTGTAGGGAATCCAAGATATTGATTTTTATAGTGAAATTGGTCGGGACGGCAGGATTTGAACCTGCGACCCCCACACCCCCAGAATCGTAACTTAAGCCTCTAACCTACTGAATAATATAGACTTCGTTAAATAACAAGGTCACTTGTGGCCACCAAAGGTACCAAAAAGTATAGGTATCTCCTATAAAACGCCTATATTCTAAAAATCACCATAAAGGACGACACCAATGATAACCCTTGACTATGACGACTGGATTACCGAATACAAACCTGAGCACAACCACGACGACGACGAACCCAGACCAACAGACATTGGCTACAACGATCCTAGAATCGTGTCGCGCCCTCTACACATTTGGACATACTTGGATATCCCCTGCGAATGTGATGGACCTGACGAAGATAAATTCTGGACAATAGAAGCGTATGACGCTGCTTATGACGCATGGAACGATAGCCACATTGAGGATTGTCCATCACAACCAATGAACGGGCAAGCAACAATATTCAGTGGCGCTTATTACATTAACCGGATGGAGTATTATTACTGCGAAGTTCCTTTCAAGCTTAATGACGATATAGGTGTAAACTAAACAAACAACTTAAGGCGGACCTGGTTAGCTATGTACTCAAGCAAATAAGCCTGAGTCTCAGTAGACTCCATGTTAATAGGGGCATCGCAATAGCTCATTATAAAATGCGTCATGTGTAAAGACTCATGAAACAACGTAAAAGTGCAATCAGTACTTAAAAAAATCATAAACAACGGCGGCTTATCTTTCTTGTCCAAGTAAACGGCCATACCACTGCAAGTATCAAGCTCTGCAATAGTCATCTTCTCACCATTGCCCACATTTCGGTTGTACCTTGACGCAAACTGCTTCTTATCCTTAGTGCAGCCCACACGCTGCCCAAAAGGCTGAACCATAAACGACTTCACGCTAGCTACTCTGCGCCTTCATCCATGTAGAGTACTCATACACCTCTGGATGGTTGTCCCGCATAAACTCCCATACGTAACATCCCTCGTACTTCCTACATAGAAAATCAAGCGACACTTCCATCAGATCATACATCCCGTTGCGAACCTCATGCTTAACAGCAATCCCTCTGCGCTCTGAATTAGACTGCCACCCACGATAGTCTTCGTCGTGCAGATAGCACGCGCCCCAAACTAACCCTCGAATACGCTGCCCATTGTTAAGAGGCCTCTCGCCAGTCATGTACACCTGCTGATGACCCATCGTGAAACTAAACCCCATATTCTTAAGTCTGCTGTCTATGCTAGAACCACCGTAAGGTCGACCTGATTGTGGGTTAGCAAAATAATGAGCGTAGGTGACGCCATCAATCTCTACTGGCTTCAAAAAAGGATGCACAGACCAACCCCAGTCCTCGTAGCCTAAATCGGACATAGACAACACTCCATCAAGCTCAGGCTGGTGGTCTATTGCGCGTTGAATGCGATACTCGTGATTACCTAAAGTAAGATGTAACTCAGGACGATACATCTTTTCCTTCTGCACTTTCCGTGTCGCGTTGTACTCCTGCAAAGGACTCATAAGACGCTGCATACCTTCACGCGCGCACTGTATATCCTTATTGTATCGCCTACCCTCAAACTGGCGCTTGCCCCTGTCGTAGCTCGACAACGATTCCATATCTGCAAAATCACCCGCCATCACGACGACATCTGGCTTCTGTTCAACGATGTACTTGCCAATCCATGTAAGGTGATCTGTGGGGCTATCAGGTGTAATCTGTGTATCAGGAATGTAAATGTGTGTGCGCATAAATATCCTCTCCCCGCTATTATATAGGAATTACCTATATTTACCTACAGCAATTAAGGCTGTTTCGAGAAACGAGACATGGCCGCTTCAGCAATAGCAGCAATCTTAGGCGCAGCAAAATAAAACCCTAGTATGAGCATAACTGCCCCAGTCATAGAGTCGTTACGAGAATCCAACAACTGACTTGTATCAACTAAACGCTGGTAATACAACTCGGGCAACCACACCGCAGCTACATCCATCACCGTGGCTATCATATACATGCTAAGCCAAATACTTGTCACAGACACCGCTATCAATCTCCGCGACAAGTTCTGGCCCTGCGTATTACCCATCCAATCGACTACCATATTGCGGACACCTGCAGCCGCAAGTGACCTATCCTCCGCCTTCTCTGCATCAGTATAAAATGCGTCATCAAGCAGTTCCCTGCCAGTCTCTAATACGCCCTTAACTGCTTCATCAGTGCCAAACAGCTTCCCTAAAAAACCAGCCATTACTGAGATACCACTGTTACAGGTACTACCTGGACAGGTACTATCTCAACTGGAACTATCTCAATAACAGGCACTATCTCAACAGGCGTAATGATCGGCTGTAGTGTTTCCGATAAATCGCCAACCAAATCATTAGAATCAAATTGAAGCGATTCTATAGTAGCCATGCCCGTGTTGCTGACATCAACAATCCCGCCAATCGCAAGATCAAGCGCAACGCCAGATGCCACATTGCCTGTAGACATGGTAGACAGAAGGGCTTGCTGGTCTGCACTGCTTGCCGATATCTGAGCTTGAGCCGTTTTGTTGTTGCTATCGTTAAGATCACGGCTAAGATCGCTCTGTATCCACAACGCGCCAATGGCTGCAATGGGTGCAGCGAGCGCTTTTGTATAACTCAATGCCTCTGATTCAATGTAAGCTGGCTGAATAACGGGTGAAGGCATTAACGCAAGAGCCATCACTGCCGCCGCTTGAGTCGATGCGTCACCGCTAGCCGCCATCGTTGCCAGTGCTTGAGCTTTTGCCACTTGCGTCTCAGACAAAGACTTACTGCTATAACTAACAGCTGCATAATAATCTTTAGCTGCCTGATTGCTGCATCCTGCCAAAACAACAGCAGCAAATAACGCCATTAGTATTTTCATGTTTTTACTCCTTGCTTAGTTTTCTAATTACACTGTTGATCTTTCGATTATTCTGTTTGAAAAGTCAACGTCCATAAGCCAACTGTTGTGGCAGTGGTTTTTATCCCAGAAGAAAACAAAGTTGATAAATCGCTCAACGAATGACCACCCTTTAACATTATTACAGGAGTACGCCCTTGAGCTTATGGTTTGGTCTGGCTCGCCATTTAGAATTAACGCATTGACTGCCTGACTAATAACGACCAGCAACTTAAAAAACCAAGCCTTAAACCACTGCATTAAATTACTCCAATTCATTTTTAGCCCTCAGTTTTATTTTCTAATAGAAGCGCGTTGTTTTCTTTCAGAAGTTCGTACTCTTCTGCAAATATGCCCTTACTTGTCTTTCGTACAGTAGTAGTCAT
>Ga0307984_1001018_pt1 | contig 11887 bp, 3 predicted proteins | sample EllFjometageno78_FD_203169 | JGI IMG/M metagenome (GOLD analysis project Ga0307984, IMG submission 203169) | Marine microbial communities from Ellis Fjord, Antarctic Ocean - #78 | ecosystem: Environmental > Aquatic > Marine > Unclassified | place: Southern Ocean | collected 2014-10-09 | reverse complement strand
CCTAATTTCTGCCATATATATACACGAACTGCTTGATCAATGTTGTAACCTAATTTTTCAACTCTTTTTGCAGCAGCTTTTTCAGGTTTTGTTTCACCCATTTCTTTAATTTGCTTTTCTAATCCTGCATAATCTTCAGCCAACTTCATTCTGTATACACTAAGGGCATTTTCTGCTCTAGTCAAAGGTCTAAGTATGTGCTCTTTCATAAAAGCCATGTCAGCATCTCCTTGCTTGCCTTTACCGTATGGTTTATATAATAAACCTTGTAGATCTTCTGAACTAGACGGTAAAAATAAGTCATCATATCTTTTCTTACCCTCCATGTACGCTTTAGAATCAGATACGGTAGCTTCTGCAGGTGCTCCACCTTTACGATCTATCATATTTGCAAGCTCTTTTTCAAGATTAGCGCCTTTTTCAGTAGCTTCTCTTTTTGATTTTATTTCTTCTATACTAAGCGCTTCTAAAAGTTGTTTGCCGTTCATGCTTTTGTCAGCTCCTGGAATTTTCTTTGAATATAATTCATTGTCTGTTTTTAATTGCTTAATAGGCGAAAATTCAGCATCTTTTACCATGCTTTCTATTAATTTAGAAAGTAAGTTTTCTCCTCCAATATTCTCGGCATAATAAAGCGCTTTTATATCTTGCAGTGTTACTCCAGTTGCTTTAGGACCCATTCTACCCCACACTTTTTCCAGTTGTTTAGCCGTATTAGCTTCATTAACAGTTAACATAACTTTAACTATAGCAGGCATATCCGCAGATTTTACACTACCTTTCATTTGTAATGCATCGTCTTCCATTTTAGGGAATACTAAAGCGTCAACAAGTCCTTGTTTTGCTTTAGAACTTATCAAACTCCAAAATCCTTCTACAATACCGTCAACTATTAATGGGCTTTCTAAACTATTTTCTATTTTATTTGACTTTAATGCTTTAAATACCTCGTTAAAAAAAGATGCTCTAGTTTTTATATGCTCATTTTTAAGCATTTTACGTATTTGTTTTGGTGTTTTTCCTTTAGCATTTTTAAGCATAATACTTAAATCATAAAAACTTTCTGGAGACATTTTTCTATAGCCTTGCATTTGATTGTTATACATCATGTTAGCAATCTGTTGTACAACACCTTCTCCTTTCTCAGTTTTAAATCGATTCATTTTTCCAAGAGTGGTTAACATAAACTTGTTACCCGCCATTAAAGCTTGATTGTCAGCCAATATAGCTTCAGCTCCCTCTTTAGTTATTTTTTCAGTTAGTATTTCTTTAATCTTTGCAGAACGCTCAGCAGTACTGAACTTTTTACCTAGATTTGCCTCCATGTTAATAACTTCAGCTATAGAATTAGAATACTCGTTACGAGCTATTTCCACATTGGCGTCTATTGCTACATTGTCTCCTTTAGGTGCCTTACCTTTAAATTCAATACCATTTTTAGAAAAATCAGCATTAACCCAAGCATCCATTTTAACTCGAGCATTTTCAATAGCTTTTGCAAAGTTTTTAGCAGTTTCTACATACTCAACGGATTTAAATGCCTCTGTAAGTCCTTTGCCAAAATACTCATTATTAATTTCTTTTGATTCTTTATATAAATCGTTAGCAACCTCTTTGTTCATTAAGAGATATTTTGCTTTCTCAGCATCTCTTGCTTTCTTATTTTCCGCTTGTTTAGCTTTATCTATATTGCCCGCTGCATCTTTTGGTTCATTTGGATACTTAGCAAACAGTTTTTTATTTATACTAGGAGTAAGTCCTAATCTCACTCCTTGATATGCCTTCATTCTTGTAAAGAAAAAGTCTCCAAATCCCTTCATAGTTTGAGACGTAGTCACATCTAATACAGATGTTTCAATACCTAAAGTTTCAAAAATATGCTTAAACACACCCATTCCTGCTTTACCTCTTTCTAAAAATTTTTCTACATTTTCAGTAGTATTTTCCATAGAGCTAGGATCAAACTCTTTTTGCTTTCCTGATTCTTTATATTCAGCAATAAGATCTATAGCTTCTTGTTGTTCCTCTGCTTTTACAATCCATTCGTCAACAATGTATGTATCTATAATATTCCTTATATATTCTGCTCCTTTAGTAACTTCATTAAATGCGGATAATCCCTTTTCTATTAATCTATCATAAAAAGAATCAATTTCTTTTTTTACTTCAGAAAAAGGTATATTATTTCTTTTAGCAAACTTTTTCGCAGCTCTGGAATACATTTCTCCGGTAGATCCACCGCCTCCTCTTTGAATATGCTTATAAAGCATTTCATTAGCAGTATTAGTTAATTTAAGTTTTTCTTCTACACCACCTTGTTTAATAACAATTTCCTTAGCTGCTCCTGACATAATTTTATCAGCTACTTTGTCAAAAGCAAATTCTCTAGCTAGTGCTTTAGCTAAAGAAACTTGTTTTATAACATCATTTTTAAAATAATCAAAGTATTCCGTTTGACCAATTTCTGATTTTTTAAATATTTTATTACCAGCGGCTCTGCCTTTTGATCTTTTTTGTTTTAGGTTGCCATCTGTATCTTTAATCATAACCGGCTCGTATAGCCCAGGAAATCTTTTAGTTATTTGGCTTAGCCCTATATAAGTTTTCATAAGAGGACGAGTTTTAGCTAACCAGTATAAGTTTTCTTTTGATCCCACTTCTCCCATTTCAGCACGTATATTTTCATATAGTGCTTCTTCTGCTTGCCGCTCTAGTTTTACCTTAAATAAACCTTCTGGATTTTTAACAAAGTTAAAATCTTTTTTGTATACTAAATTATCAAGCCTGCTTGCTTCAGCTGCTGCCTCTGCTCTTTGTTCAGGCGTTTTACTTTGATCAATACTTTCTCTAGTAGCTTTCGCCTTTTCCCTCTTTTGCAATTTTATTGCAAGATCCTTAGGCTTTCGAAAAGATTTATGTAGCTCACGTTCTCCTTCAGGGCTAAATGTTAATGCTCTGTTAGATTCCGTAGGTATTTCTACTTCGTATACTTTACCATTACCTAAATCTATAGATCCAACAGCAAAAGCTTCCAGTCCTTCAATGGGTTCGCTAAGTGCTTTGTCAACTATTTCATTTGTTTTATCTCGTGTTTCTTTAGATATAGAAAGTATATCCATTGCAGATTCTGCATTTCTACGACTTTCTCCGGCTATATCTACATATCCTTCTTCTCCTTCTTTTATTTCATAAGCTTCTGCTATTTTTTTACTTTCGCCTTTAGCCTGAATTTCAAACTCAGCACTTGTTTCCCCTATTGATTCTCCTTCGTTAACTAAAAAGTCTAAAACTTCATCTTTTTCTACAAAAACCATTTCTTGATTACTTTTAATAGCTCTATCAATACCTTTAATATTATTTAAATCAATAGCTCTATATACGTAAGTAGTTAATGATCCTTCCGGTTTTTTACCTGTAGCCATATCATGCAACTCTTTAGCTCTACCTTCTTTAGTATTAGCACCCGTTGCATACCCTCCGTCTTCTAGCAGCCTAACAACATCTTTAATTGAAAGATCCTTTTCCTGTATAGTTTTTATTATGTTTTGACCGTCGATGTATGGTCTAATAGCCATTTCCCAAAACTCGATAGGCTTTCCTCCTTTTTTAATAGCATCATAAGATCTTGTATCCATTAAAAATTCAGTTGCCGCATCAAACGCTTTAATTTCTTTGTCTGCTTCTTTTGTTTCTCCTGATTCGCTACCGCCTATAAAAGTACCATCTTTTTCCATCCTAGTCTTCATCATGTTTTTTATTCTATCTAAAAACATAAATTGTAAAGATCTACCCACATCCTCGGCCCCCATTTTTCCGTCTACTAATTTTTTGTACTCTTCGTTTATTTCTTTGTTTACTGCACTATTTTCTTTAATGACTTTTTGAGAAAGAACTTCTTTAGTATTTATGGGATCACCTATAGAATTAACTTGTTCTTTTTCATTAACAAATAAATTATCAAGAAATTTTTTATTTACTTTGTAACCTTTGTTTTTGGCGTTAGCCATTGAGTAAAGTAAATTTACCACTTCCGATGCACGATGTTGAGAATTAGGATCTGTTACACTAAACTTTCCTTCACCCCATGAAATGCCTTGATTCTTAGCGAATTGAGCTATATCTTTAAATATACTTTTAAAAAAACCTTTGTTAGCTAAAGAATTAGCAAATATTGAATCACCTTTAATTTTTGTAATAACATACATTAAATACTCTTCTGCAGCCTTACCTTGAGATTCTGCATTACCTTGATCTCTTCTATTAACGTATTCCTCAAACGTTTCTATTTTTTTGTTTTTATTCTCAACGGCATTGTTGTATTCTTCAGATAATTTATAAGCTTTTTCAACCTTAGGGCTAATGTCTTTTACCATTTGCTCTAGCATTTCTTTACCTTCTGGAGAGTTTCCTAATACACTAAGGGCGTCATGACCCATTTCGTGTTGTATAACAGCTTCACTTAAAGAGTTTTCATTTAATCTAACTTTGTTTTTCCCGTCTTTAATTTTAAATCCTCCTTCAATTTCTCCGTCTATGGATTCTATAACAACTTCTACATCGTTATTTTTATTAATGTTTGCAATTTTTTTATTAGCTTTTTCTTTTAACTTTTTTATTTGTGTTCGGTTTTTTAATATTGACTCGTTATAAGCTACTGTATCGTAATAGGAATATTTACCTGTTAAATCCTTTCGCATAAGATTAATAACCCCTTGCCATTCGTTAATTTGGCTTTTAAGTGCGCCTATGTCTTGTTGATCAAGAGCTTTTTGAGCACTATCTAATATCTGAGTAGTAGCTTGTACTTTCTTTTCTAGTTTATCAATAGTAAATTTATCAGCGTTATTATTTTTAGCAACATTTAATTCCTCTCGGTATTTTTTTTGTAGTGCACGTGCTTTAGGAAGCGTAGCATAATTATGTTTGTACTTAAAATTGTTGTAACCGCCAAGCATTGCAAATTGAACCGCACTAACACTAAAACGTTGCCATACGTCAACATCTTCACCAAACATTTCATCCATCGATGTTTGATAATCTTTGTTGTCCATTACTGAATCATAAAAAGCTTCTGTTACTAAAGCTACTTCTCCTGCCGTTGCTCCACCTATTCCACCTAAAGCTATGTTTTCTAATGCTTTATTAGCAGGGTTTGCCCAACTGTATTTAGCGTTAAATCTGAAAGGCATTAAACGCCTTAAGAGTGTTCCTCCCGCATAAAAACCAAATCCACTACCTGTTTTGGACTCTCCTGTTGTAACTATTTTAAATTTAATCTCTTCACCTATTGCTTTCATAAGGTGACCAGTGTTTCTAGCTAAAAAGTTACTTGATTTAAGCAATGAGTTAGTTAATTTTGTTGCTCCAACGGCACTTGCTAAACCTCCGGTTAAATAGTTTACAACAGCAAATTCACCAAGCACAGGCAGAAAAGCTCCGGCTCCCTCTGCTAAATGCATAGACCATGCTCTATCAAAATTTTCCGACATTTCTTTAGTTTCTGCAATACCCAAATCCTGATACTGTTCTCTAATTTTGTCTTTATACACACGCTGCGTATCACCTATAGCTTCATCTAGCTCATTGCCCACAAATGGTAAATTAATCGCTGCGTTTCTAGTAAACTCGACTAAATGGTCAGTAAAATTGTCTTTTTTATACGTAGACAGATCCGCTCCAAGCACAACCATATCATTAAGTACTTTTTGTTTTATGTTCGTTCTAACTCTTTCATCATGAAATTCATAAAAAAACCCTTTTTCTTTAACAGGCAATTCTCCTTGATATTTTAAAATAAAATCGTTTTCAGACCAATCGCCAGAATTAATAGCTTTGCTTATTTCACTTATAGTAAAAGGCATATAACCATCTTCATCTTTTATTCTTGCTTGTTTATAGTTGGAAACGTTTCCACTACCTATTAAAGACCTTTCAGATACTCCAGCTAATGCTTCTTGCTCCTTGTTAGGTATATAATCAGAAAACATATAAGGGTTCCACAATATGGAAATACCTGTTTTAGGTTTTATATATATAATTTCTTCGCTTTGTTTCTGTGTTTCAAATCTTTTAATTCCATTTACAACAAATAAGTTATTAAGATAGTCTTCAGTAGTCTCTCCCTTTACAGCACTAATTTCATCTAATATTTCAACAATTTGCAATGATCCATCAAACACTTCTTCATTATTTTCTAGAGCATTATTTACTTGGTCTGGGGTTAAATGCTTACCTGTGCTATCAAAAAATGAGTTTTTATTGGTTACTTTATCTGCAATTATTTCGCCTTTAGAATTAAAATTTAAAGGGCTTAAGCCTCTACCTTCTAGCAATTGCTTTTTTCTTTTATCTTCTAAATCTTTTACTCTAGCTATATTATTATACTTCACAATACCTGAAACTCCAGGTTCTTGGTCTCTCTTTTCTTTAGCTTTAAGTAAGTCTTGATTAGTCTTAGCAATAAGTTGATCTTCGCTTCCCATTGCATCTATTTCTCTTTCTTCTACAAGATTATAAGCGGCGTCATATTTATCATTTTCTATTAGTACATTATATTCATAGCTTGTTTTGTTCGAATCTTTTTCCTTAGCTTCATTATATTTGTTTTCAAAATAATTTTTAGCTAATCGATCAGCTTTGTATTTGTTTATTTCAGTGTTTCCTTTATTAAAAGCGTTTTCAATAAGTTTAGAATAGCGCTGTATAACTTCTTCTCTGCCACCAGCATCCTTGTATAATCTTTTAAATTCAGACTCACCTTCAGCAGCAATAAAGCCATCGGTTACTTCATTAAGTAAGTTTTCTACGGCTAAGCTTTCTACAACATTTACTCTTTGGTAATAAGCTTTAGTTTCTTCGTCGGTATTATTAACTTTATCCTTTTGTATTTTTCTATCAAGGCTTTTTGCCACCAATTGACTGTTTGTTTTAAAACCAAACCTACCTGGATTTACTTCTACAGAAACGTCATTATTTAAAGGACCACCGCCTGTTTCTCTAATTATTTGATCATAATTAATGCTTATGCCAGGCTGTTCTACATCAATATTTGCATTAAAACTACCAGTTTGCTTTATTAAATCTGCCGGCTCCGTAAAATTTTCCTTTGAAAATGATTCCGATACCGAATCCTGTGCTGGTTGTGTTTCCGACACTACATCTGCACTTGTTGCAGTATCTATTGCAAAATTTCCATTTTGTAAATTTTCTAATGTTAACTCATTAGGATTAGTAGAAACTTCTAAATCTTCATCTACTATATTGTTATCTACAATTTTTTCTTTTGGATCTTCTTTAATTTCATCAACATCATTATCTTCACCTTTTGAAATAAATTCTATGCTAAACTTTTGAGCCATAGCAGCCTTTAAACCTTCAGTTCTTTCATTTTCAGAATTAAAAACAACTGGTTTATCGTTTATTAAGTATTTGTACATATTTAATTTTTTTGTTATTGTGGAAGTTAATTTTCTTGTGTTGCTGTTAAAAATAGCATTGCCCTATTTTCAGCTTGCAACATATCTATTTTTGGGTCTTCAAGTTGTATAAACTTTGTTAATGTGTTTACATTTTGAGCATAAGAGCCCCCGGTAATATTTATTTCCTCACTAGAATATTGAGGCTCATAAGTCTCATTTTTATAGTTGCTATTGTATACCTGTGTGGCAATATCATCAATTTCTCCTGAATAATACACTAAATTACCTTTTGCATTAGCTACTAATTTTCGCTCGTTGGGTTTACCTATATTAGTACGTAGGAATGGAAAAGCATTTGCTATTGCTATCCCTCGCTGCTCATTAGTATAGGTTGTACCATCGGAATTTGTAGGTTTCCAATTTTTTTTGACATTGTTTTTAGTATCAAGTCGATATTGTTCCAAATTATTTAGTCCTTTTACTTTGGTAGAATTTCCTATTTGCCCTATAATAGAGTAACTTCCTTCTTCTTTATTATATTCAACACCCTTTGTATCTAAGAAATTTGTTTCTGCAAACTGCTTAATCAACTCAATCTTTTTTTCAGCTGTTCCGTTTTGATATTCATCAGTGTCTATATTTAATTCTCTAAGTCGTATGGCTTGAGCCTGTTTATCGCCATCGAGCGAGCCTAGTTTAGAGCCAATATTTTCAGCGTTTAATGTTATAATTCTTTCAACTTCTGCAGTGTTTAAAGGTTGATTTGAATACGTATAAATTCTACCTCCTTTTATTTTATCACCTATTTTAGCTTCACCAACTTTTAAATCGGTACGAAGATCGCCCGTTTTATTATACATTTCATTGTTTATAGTTACGTTTTCATCTTGGCGCATGTTACCTTTACTTATTATATAAAGATTTTTTGATTTAGCTTCAAATTCTTCGCGGGTATTTGTATATGTCTTTTTCCCATCGCTAACTGTTACGTTTAGATCACTATCCCAAGTTGTGGTGTAACCAGGCCTACCTCCTGTTGCAAAGTATATAAATGCAGATTCGTCGCTGGTATCATCAGTACCGTTTCTAAATGTTTTTTCACCTCTTAAAAAAGCTCCAGGATCTTTCATATCAGTGGAAAGATTACTAGCTACTCCAATGTATGTCTGAGCCATGGCATTTCCATCGGCTACTTGCGTTCTTAAATTTGATAACTCTTTGGACAATTCAGGATCTTTATTTCCATTTATTCGCTGTTGTATTTGAATGTCATTTATTCTTTGCAAAAGCTTTTCATTACGAGGTATTAATACATTCCGAAGTCCCGCACTTGCTTTAGATATGTTTGCATTAAACAAATCGGAATTTTTCGCCATATCATTGGCTAAGTTAATAAATATCTGATCTCTTCTTTCTTGCTCTTTTTTACGTGTTTCTTCGCGCCTTTTTTCTTCAGCACCAAAAGCAACAATGCCTTGTCCTATTGTAGCTGTAGCTTGGTTAATAGCTTGCGAAACAATTAAACCAGACTTATCGTCTATTATTTTTGGATTTCTATAACTCATTTTTTATTATTAATTTGCGCCATTATTACCTTCTTCCAGTTTCTCCTGTGTAAACAGGTTTTGGAGTAGGTGTTGTAATAATTGGTTGGTTAATGTCTATTTTATCTAAAGTATCTTTAACTTCTACTTTAGGTAAAGTACTACTGGTATTAAATGCTCCTGATTGTAATAAAGCAGATCCCATACCGGTTACTCCAGTAATTATGCTGCCTATAGCAGCTTGCTCAGCAGCATTAGCATTTGCCTGATTAACGTTTGCTTGGTCTATACCTGCTTGCATTCTATCCAATGTAGCCATGTCTCTAGTTTCTTGCGCTCCAAACATAAAAGCAGATCCTTGAGCTTGAGCACCTTGAGCTCTACCTCCTTCAGATATTTGAATACCTTGTATTCTTGCTTTTTCAGCCATTTGTTGTTGTTGCAATCTTTGTTCTCCTTGTGCTGCTAACTTTTCGTTTTGACTTTCCTGTTGTTGTATGTTGGCTGAAACTTCTTTTTTACTTCTTTTAGCTGCATTTGCTAATGCAGTTGCTCCCCCTGCACTTGCACCTGTAGCTTGTAACACATCTAATGTATTTGCTAAGGCAATATCTGCTTGCTCCATTTGAATTTCAGCAGCGCTAGTAGCAACACCTAAATTAGCAAAAGGATTGCTTAAGTCCGCTGATAAATCAATTGCCATATTCGCTAATGAAACTACTCCTGCGTAAGGATTAATAATTTGCTGTCTTCCATCTTCGAAAATTTTCATTTCTCTGCTAATTCTATCGCGTTCTCGTTGAGCTTGTATTGCAGCGTCTTTAGCTTTGCCTTTTTGTATAATGCCGCCTACTATACTTACTGTTGCCCCTATGCCTGCAGCTACTGCCATTCCTACTCCTGCCATAATTTTTCTTTTTTATTATATTCTTCCAATGTTATTGAAAAAAAACTTTTTTCTATTTTACCCATGTTTCTTGTGTCTGTGGGGTTAGCTATTATGTTCACCCAAACACAATCTTCTATGCACTTTATTAATCTTTTAGTTCCTTTTAATGAATACGACCAACAAGGAGCCGTGTGCTCCACATTTTCTTCATCAGCAATCACATCTACTTTTCCGGATAATAAAAACCAAAAATGATTTGTATGGTGCATTGCGCTTATAACCATTGAACCGGCTTTCATTGTCATTTGTCTCATATATAATCCGTCCGAAAAATTATGTGTAATTGGAAAATCTTCACAATCAACTAAATTTTTTCCGTCTCCATATATTCCTTCTTGATCATTAATTTCTATAAGAGCATTTTCTATAGCTTCTAGTTCTTTAATAAAATTTGTTGCTAATCCTGTATTCATTTAATTTAATTTAAGATGATTGCACAAATCCTGTGCTTACTGCAAATAATTCTTTTTTAGCATTATTAGCATTATTTACTTCCATTTTTACTTCCCCAAAGAAACCTTTTACCCCTGATGACGATCTACCAAATACAATTTCGCCACTTTGTGACGATGTATTATTAACTAAATCCGCAAAATATTTGTCTTCTTTTAATTTAAACCTATTAATAAGTAACGAATTTTGTATTTGTTCTAGTGTTGTAGCAAATACAGCTTCTGATATAGATAAGGTTTTATCCGTATTGGTATTAAAGCTAACCATATTCCAACCCGTATCACCTTCATAATTAATGGTTTGAAAGTTTTTAACCATTGAAGGTGCTGCGTTGAATATTAATGTAACATTTGATTTGTATGGGACACCATAAAATACCCCTCTAGCTGTTGTAGATTTTTCTAACGTATAATGTTTATATATTTTACCTTCATTGGTTGTAAAATAATCGTTATTAATACTAAACAATTTATTAGGTTTATAATCGAATAAACTTGTCCAACCTTTTACACTTTCATCAAAAGATAACGTATTATATATAGGGCCTAGTATGCCACTACCGCCTGGTGTTGGTCCAACGCCTCCGTCTATAGAAACAACGTATTGTTTATTGTGAGCATCCCATCCGCCTTTAATTCCTCCAACAACAGCAGTAGATAATTTGTCTCTGAAAAAATCAGTCATACCAAAGTTAGATATAGGAGTAATTCCATCCATTGATAATCTACACACAATATTTTGATCTCTGTCAGTAAAGTATTTTCTATAACCATTAACCGCAAAAGATTCTGGATCAGTAGATATTCCATACTCACCACCAAAAGCAACATTCTGTCCTATAACTAAATTACGGCTAGTAACACTAGCATTACCTTCAGCCGAATATATAGCGTCTTTATCTATTAAAGATTTACTTACTTTACTTTCCTGAAATATAATAAGGTTTGTATCTTCCGCGTAAAGCTTTTGTATAGATCCGTTTGCTGGGTCTATTGTTCTTGTTATATCTTCACCTACATTGAATTGATTAGTAGCATTAAAACCAGTTCTAGAATTAAATACACCTGAATGTATTAAGCCACTAAATTTATGTGATTGTTTAGGTTCATCTTCAACCAAGTAGGCTTTAACACCATAATCTACAGATGTATTGTTGTACCCACCGCGTATTCTTGATTCTTCTATAAACCAGTTATCTGCTACATTATTAGGCAACGCGTATGCCGCGGGTATGTTATCAAAGTTTATTATTTCACCAAAAGTAATTATAGTATTACTTGGAACAGTTCCAATGGGAGCTACTGATAAAGTAACCTCTACTTTAGAAGAACTATTAATTTTTCTTGACACTACATAGCCTGAATAATCATGAGCTACACCGCCTGGATCAGAATCTGTGTAGGTAAAAGTAACTTTTTGACCAGCATTCACGTTTTGTAGTGTGGGTGGTGGTGAAGGATTATTAGGTAACTCAACAATTATGCCATTAAAAGCAGACTGGGGATTCCTAGGGTAAGGACCTT
>Ga0307984_1001017_pt1 | contig 11900 bp, 16 predicted proteins | sample EllFjometageno78_FD_203169 | JGI IMG/M metagenome (GOLD analysis project Ga0307984, IMG submission 203169) | Marine microbial communities from Ellis Fjord, Antarctic Ocean - #78 | ecosystem: Environmental > Aquatic > Marine > Unclassified | place: Southern Ocean | collected 2014-10-09 | reverse complement strand
GCAGTTGATAATGACAAAGCTGTTTCTGTGTGACCAGTTAAGGATGATGAGTTTGTGTAGGTTGTTCTCAATCCTCCAGCGCCACCGCCACCACCAACTTGTCCCCCACCACCACCACCACCAGCAATAACTAAATAGTCAACAGCTAGAGGTATAATGTTGATTAAAGCTGTAGCAGTTTCATTAGTAGCGTTATAAACCATCCACCCTTGTGTAGAATCCACATAAACTATTGATACTCCACCTCTTTCGTAGTTTATTTTGACATCATTAGATGATCCATTAATCTTGTCACTTGACGTTATTATTATATTGTTAGTATCAGCAGTACCAGCGTAATCTACTATTGAAACCTCATCGCCAGCTGTAGGTGAGCTTGGAAGTGTTACAGTGATTTCAGCACTAGTAGTATTTACAAAGTAACCCTCTCCAGGAATTGCTGTAAAATCAGCTGTTTTTACTGTGGATTCCCATGTATTACCTCCAGATGCGCTAGGCACGATGTGAACTACTTCTATAGCAGTACCATTAGGCGGCGCGGTTGTAAAAGTTATTGTAGTTCCAGAGGTTGAATAATTACCTTTAGATTGGTAAACACCATTAATAAATATTTGAGTATTATTTTCTGTAGATATTGAATTTGCTAAATCAAAAGTAGCGTCTGATCCGTCCCCTGTAAAGGTGTCTATTCTTACGCTACCAATTACGGATTTTAAATGTATTACTTCAATATTGTCAGTCCCTGTGCCAGGCGCTGTGCTAAGTGTTAAAGTAGTACCGCTAACAGAAAAATTATCTTTTGACTGGTAAACACCATCTATAAAAACTTGTAAATTATTTTCTGAGTCAGCTGCAGAGGTTAAAGTAAATGCCACTATTGATCCATCGCCATTAAACGTTTGTTGCTCTATGTCGAGAGTTCCACCACCTCCACCACCAGATCCAGCAGTTGTTACTGTCGAGACAGCTGTTAATCTACCCTGGGCATCAACTGTAATTTGTGGCGTGTTATTAGCGTCTCCATAAGATCCAGCAGTGACAGCGGTATCTGTTATGCTTATAACGTCAGAGGTAATATCTATGCCAGTGCTGGCTGTTAACTCATCTTGTTTAGTAGCTATTGAGTTTGTTACTGTAGTTGAAAAATTAGCGTCATCCCCTAAAGCCGCCGCCAATTCGTTTAACGTATCTAGCGCTCCTGGTGCAGAATCTACTAAGCCAGAAACTTCACTATCCACATAATCTTTTACAGCTGCTGAAGTAGGTAAAGTTGTGTCATTGTCATTAGATGATATGCCCTCAGATTCTGTTACCAATACAGCATCCGCTATTTTATCTATAGTTACCGCATCATCCGCTAAAACCTTTGTTGTTACCTTAGTCGCTGCCATATTTATATTTTATACAAAATTAATCTTTTTTAAGTAAATCTTAGAATCTTATCAGTACCAGCTGCAATAATAGTTGATCCATTAAATGATATGGCTTTTGTATCTAGTCCTATGTTTTTAATACTTGTTAGCGTCGTGCCATTCGAACTTTCAATTATCCCCCCATAACCATCACCATAACCATAGCCATAATAAAATTTATTGTTTTTAAATTTAACCACCTCTAAATTACCAAAATTGCCATCAATTGTATTTGTGGTGCCTGGAGTATAGTCCATTGCTCCAGCGGTGTCATAATAATCTTGGGTAGCTGTCCAGCTGTCTCCATTATCAGTAGAGTAAACATATAAACTATATTGCTCTCCACTAGGCGATGTATAAAACTCTCTAGGTGTAAAAACCCAGGTGCCATTTCCGTTTGTAGCTATGTCAGAATCATTAAACCAGCTAGTGCTAGCGCTAGAAGTAGTATAAGGATAATCAGAAACGCTTGGCAATGGTATTATAGTATAATTTACAAAAAAATTATCTGTAACAACAAATGAAGGTTGAGTTCCGTTTATTCCAAATGTAATTGCTCTGCCATCGACACCAATTGCTAATGGTGGATTTATTATTTGTGAAATGAATGCAGTAGCTATATTAACACCACTATAATCACTTAAATCCCACTTAATAACACTACCATCCATATAATATGCAAAGCCATTATAAACTATTGGAGGCGTTCTCTGGCTGCTAGTGCTTGTGACTACTCTGGTTCTATATAAATCTAAATCTGAAAAATATGTGGTGTCAGATGTTGAATTTGGCTCAGATCCAAATTTATAAAATGCTACATTATCTTTAGAAGTTGCAACCAAAATATTTCCAGATATAACAAACTTTGCATTTCTACCAAACAAAGAATTACTGGTCCAAGTTATCCCATCATCATTTGAATAATAAGATCCGCTTACAGAGGTACTGCTAGATATAAAATGATAACCACCAAAATAAACAGCATCGTGAGGATTAATACTTAATGGATTACTATCCTCATCTGTAATAATTGTATTTTCTAAATCAGCTATAGTCAACTGAGCCGACTTGCCATAAAATTCTGATATAGCGTGATCTGGTGTTAATCCTATCTCAGCTGATAATGTAGTGAGTGAAAGATTGCTAAGAGTTGCGCCATACTCATTAGCAATATCAGAGAATTTTATTTCGCCGCTATCCTGTAGAGCCATTATTTTTTATTTTCAAGTTTTTCTAAACGCTCTAAAAGCTCTTTGTTTGTTTCGATTAAAAGTGCTATAATTGAATTGTAATCTACTGCCTTATAAGTTTGAGCGCCATCTAATGCCTTGACCTCTTTAACTGCTCGTGGCAATATTTTTTCCACATCTTGAGCAATGACACCGCCTCCATTTTTGCCATTCTTTCTCCAGATAAACTCTACACCTTTAATTTGTTTTATCTTGTCTGTGGCACTTTCTATTTGCGTTATATTATCTTTTAGACGCTCATCAGATGAGGTCGTGCTAGAGAAAGCTGTTATATCTCCATCAACATGTAAATCACCATCAGATTCTAGGCGCATTTCATTTGAGCCATTAAGAAAGAAATCAATTCTGGTGTCATCAACAAAGTTTATGTAATCATTAGAATCTAAACCTATATGAGTTATGCCATCTCTAAGATCTGGCTCAATACTAAATACATTTGATCCAGATAAATCTAAACCAGATCCAGCGGTGTAGGTCGTTGCATCCCCAGCAGTTTCAGTTGCTGTGGTTACTCCAGTTAAATGTCCAAACTCATCGACAGTTACATTTTGTAAATAGGTTCTGCCAGTGTTTGAAGTTGACCCCAAAGATGAGGTGTCAGCGTGACTAAATGCAGTCCCTGTTAAATCTATTCCGTTACCACTAGCGCTATAAGTTGTATCTGTTATTGTTTCGGTTCCTGTTCCTATTGATGTAATATGTCCATAGGTATCTACGCTAATTGATTGTATGTAATTGCGTCCTGAGTTTGTGCTACTAGCTTGACTGGATGTATCGCTGTGACTAAATGTAGTCCCTGTCAAATCCACACCAGCTCCAGCAGAATAAGTTGTATCTGTAACAGTTTCTGAGGCAGTTGTTAAGCTTGTAACGTGTCCAAAGCTATCTAAACCTACTGATTGTATATAAGTCCGCCCAGTATTACTAGAGCTTGATTCACTAGAGGTATTACCATGAGCGAATGTCGTAGAGGTTAAATCTAAACCACTTCCAGAGCTATATGTTGTATCTGTTAAAGATACGCTTGTAGTTCCTATGCTAGTAACATGTCCAAAGCCATCTACTGAAACCGATTGTATTACAGTAGTACCTGAATTGCTAGAGCTCGCTTGACTAGATGTATTGGCGTGCGCCAATCCGTTTGTTTCTTGACTTAAACCAGATCCAGCAACTATGCTATAAGTATTAGATGTAAATCCTATTCCGCCGCCAGCAGTTGGGCGCATATTTTCCCAAGTGCTACCAGAATAAGTTTCGTATTTTGAATTATTAGTATTGTATCTGAGCATTCCCACCTCTGGTGAAGATGGTCTATTTGCAGTGGTAGACACTGGAATAACTAAAGCTCCTGTAGTGTTAATATCAATAACCTCAGCAGATTCAGATATGCTAGAATTGCCTATTTCGTGATTGGCTGTAAACTTAGGTAAGAAATTTGTAGTACCAGTACCGCTAATTAAAGTGTCAGACCCTGGCGCTAAAGTAACTATCTCTACTTCTACTGCACTTTCTGGAGCAGTTGTAAATGCTAAGGTTGTTCCACTGACGGAAAATTCAGCACCATCATCGTTATTCTGATAAACACCATCAAAATAAACAGATATTTGATCTACTGAATCCACTGAGTCAGATATTGTATGAGTAGATTTTGACCCTGTTCCTGTAAAAAAATCTTTTACCACCTCTAAATTTACAGTGTTACTGCCACCTCCACCACCAGATCCTGTGGTCCAGGAAAATGATCCATCGCCATCAGTGGTTAAAAATTGTCCAGTGGTGCCGCTTCCAGATACATTCAACTCATCGGTGCCTATGGCATTGCCACTAACAGATACAGTTAAATCACCAGTAGAGGAATCTACTGCTAGAGCATTTCCAGCAGTCACAGATGTCACAACATCATCATAAGAGAAAGTACCATCGCCATCTGAAATAATAACTTGTCCAGATGTCCCATTCCCTGTTATTTTTAATTCACTAGCCCCCACTGAATCAGCAGCTATTTTGTCACCTGTAATTGCATCAGATGCTATTTGTGTAGTGCCTACGCCGCCATTCTTTATACTAAAGACCTCGGAGGTTTCTGTAAGTGTGACCTCATCAGCGCTATAAGTTGTATCTGTAGCCGATGCTGTAGATATTGCAGTAATATGACCAAATGAATCTAAGGTAATTGACTGTATAAAACTTTGACCTGTATTCGATACACTAGATTGGCTTGAGGTGTCCTCGTGGCTTATGGTTGTATTTGTAACATCAATACCACTACCAGCAACTAATGTTATTGAATCATCGGTTTCGGTTGCAGTAGATATCCCAGTAATATGACCGAATTGGTCTAGCTGTATGCTCTGGACATATGTTCTGCCTGTGTTTGTAGATGATGCCTCATCAGATGTATTATCGTGACTAAAAGTAGTACCAGTTAAATCTAAACCAGTGCCAGCGGTGTAAGTTGTATCAAAGTCAGTAGATACAAAATTTAATTTTCCATTAGTATCATCATAACTTACTTGGATATTTGTTTCTGTATTACCAGAAACCATTGCGCCAATTAAATCCTGTAAATCTTCCGTATTTACTGAGATAGTTACATCGCCCTGGCTAGTATCGGCGTCTATTCCAGCGCCTCCTGTTAAGGTTTGCACTGCTAAATCAGAAACATTTACCCAGTCAGTACCAGTCAGCGTGCTTTTTAAAAGCTGTCCATTAGTCCCTGGGGAGTTTAAAGAATCTTTTATAGCTCCATCGATTCTAAGATCACCTTCGACTCTTAAATCACCATCGGTGTTAACATGTAAGCCCAACTCATTTCCCACGCCATCGGTTAATATTTTATCCGTTGCGTCTACCTCATCATTATCAATAGCTTTGATTATTGATTGATAAGTATCTTTTATTTTATTTCCAGTGAATGTAGCCATCTATTTATTTTCTACAAATTTAATCAATTTCTAAGGTATGCAATTATGTGACCATGTTATTTAGTTTTATCTTTTATTTTTTCATAAGTCCTAAGACCCCCCAGACCTAGCATTCCCATTAGCACAGTAAAAAGAGAATTTGTATCAAACTCTGGCGGATCTATATTAGTATAAGCTACAAGCAAAGGCATCACAATATAATGAAAGCCAAAAGCGGCAGCAGAAATCCAGCCGACCATCGGTCTCCAGCCGCTTACAAATAAACTTCTATGTTGCGCCTCTACTTTATTAATTTCCGACTGTAGTTCTATAAGGCGCTGAGGATCCATCTCTTTGCCTTTTATTGCCTCTCTGATATCTAAAGCCAGTCCACCTATATTAGATCGACTATTATCGCTTTTACCAAAAAGAGAAAGCAACATTTTAAGCATAGAATTCGTATTTAGTTTTTTTACCTTTTTTAATTGCTTTTAAAACATTGCCTCTATTGCCTGCTGGGCCAACATAAGAAACGTGAATCCAATCTGGATTCTCATCATCACCATGTTCCCATATAAGCTGATCAAATGATAGGTTATCTTTTATGTAATGGAATAACTCAGCATTTGTTTTGTTACCTAGAGCATCAATATCAATAGCTTGACCTTTAGTATGCTGTGACTTTCTGCTCGATCTAATTGCGTCACATAAATCTGGCGATCTATAAAAACTATTAACTCTCACTGGCTCTGCTGCCCATTCTCTGAGCGGCTCGAATACATTTTTCGCAAGTTTTTTCATGTTTTGAACAGCCGATTCTGTCGGGGTGTTCTCGATCTCTTTTTTTTCTGCTGTTGTTGAATGACTCGCTTCCCTCCAGCTTATATGTTTGCTGATAAATCTCATTTTTTATTTTTTTAATTTATTTATTTTTATGCTAAACACTATAGCAATTGCAGTGATAAATATTATCCCAGCTAAAAAAATTACTATTAAATCCATATTAATTGTGTTTAAATTATTAAATTTTAAAGTAGATCCTACTGTGCTACTTTTTACCTGCATTGTTTCTGTCATCAAAATCCATAGCCGCTTTTAATATTATTTTATCCATCATATTATCTTGATTCTGGAGAATTTCTTTTTGCAAATTAATTATCATATTTTCTAATTTGTCTTTAGATTCTACTAGCATTTGAATTTGATGTTCTTTTTTATCAATCGTTGATTTTAAAGCGTCTAGGTCATGAGGATCACGCCCAGTTAAAGTGCTTATAACCATGGCTAAACTAGCCGCCAGCATTCCTATAAGCGTCATTACTATTTCTTTGTTGGAATCCAAAACAGGATATTGAATTAATACTATAATAATACCAACTATAAAAACAAAAATTATTAATGCTCCAAAGTAAGATCGTAAAGCTTTAGCCCTGCCATTAGTAGGTAATTTCATTTTTTAATTTTATTATAAATTGATATTGCAGTAAATATTATTGCTAAGATTAAACTGACTGTTTGTAATATTGCATTTATAGATGTTACTGATAGAGCCAAAGCCACTATATTCATTCCATACGTTTTAAGATCATTCATTTTATTATGTTTGTTCTACCCTATTCGATATGCTAATAATTGCCCTGAAATACGTCTTTTCTGTGCCATCTTCATATAAATAGCTAATGCCCTCATTTGTACAGGTATAAACATTAAACCCAGCGGCACTAAGATCAAAATAATTACCAGAACGAGTTCTAATGAGATTTAATATTTCTGATGCTATTTGATTTGATTGTAACTCGCCACCATCATCACTGATAAATGAAGTAACAACCTCAATTCTAGTAGAACAATCTAGCATAAAATTATCAGAATTTTGATCCACTTCGTTAGAATCTACTGAATAAACCCTTACATATGGCTCAGCTGCATTATTAGGCACTCTATTATAAATCTGAACATAACTGCCGTCTACAGTAATTGCGTCCGTTAAGCGTGTTATTATTGCCTGTCTAATAAAATGAATTGCCTCTATCATTTGAGTAAGTTGTTAATTCTATGATCAATGCTTTTAATCATTTCTTTTATTCCTTTATTTACAGCTGGATAGAAAAATGGTATTTGAGCTCCAGGTCGTTTGGGATTTTTACTTCCAAACTCTACATAACCAGAATAAGGCGCATCCGATCTTATTTCTGCCTGTTTGTTTTTTACTACAGCTTTAATATTACCTCTAAGGTTACCAGTATCAACTGGAGCTATTTTTTTCATATCCTTAGACATATTTAAAACACCTTTTCCTATTTCTGTGGATAATAGCGTTTTGTCTATTGATTTAAGTTTTGTCAGCTTTCCCTGGAGCTTATTAAAATCTGATTTATTTAACTCCATGCTAATCTAGTTTTGTGGCTTTGATTATTGTAAAAAAATCTTGTTTACTATCATAAAAACCATTTATTCTGTAAAGTCCAGGTTTTCCCTCTAGCTTTATAATGTCATTATCCAAAATCTGATCAGCGGCTTTTTTTCTGAGTTCTAGTTCAATTTCTACCGATCTACCTCTTTTGCCCTCAGTCGCTGTCACATCACCTTTAATATCTTTTTTATGCGCCCAGAATGTTTCTATAGTGGCGCTAGTCGATGTGGTGCCACCAAACCCATCTGCTGTTTTAGTTAATCTCTTAATCTCTAATCTAGTATTTAGTTTGCCAGCACTCATTAAAAATACATTGTTTTAAAAGATTGTAAAATGTCTTTAGTTTTATTAGGCACCTCATTAACGTTGCCCTCTATAAAATCAGCTCTATAGTCATACATCGTAGAAACTAAATGTAAAATAGCTTCCTTTATAATGTCATCAGTTAACCCAGTAGTAATGTAAGTTACTTTGATCTCATCCGCTGGCAGCGTTCCTATCTCAATTATAGCATCATCTAGTCCATAGGTATCATAACTAATAGCAACATCTTTAGAGGTTACTGTGGTGATCGAAGCTAATGGCGCAAATGGCAACGTAAAACGTCCTTCAACCTCCTGAAGGTAAAAGGTTCTGTTTTTAGCCACTATGTCTTTGCCTATGTAATTTTCACACCACGTCCTAGCGGCTGTAATCATTCTGTCGATTATAGCATCATCAGCACTGGTATCAATACGGACAAAGTCCTTAACATTTTGAGTAGTAATTACCTCACTCCCAGTTACAGAATTGATTTTTATATCGTGCATTATTTTTTAGATTTAGTGATGCGCTTTTTAGGAGCTTTAGCTTCTTTAGTTTCTTGAACTACTTTCTCTTCTTTGTATTCTATTCCTATGCCTTTAACTAGGTAGTGGCGTGCTGTCTTTTGATCCATCTCTATGATGTCTCCCTCTTTGCGCCATCCAGATCCAGAATAAACGTCTTTTATGATTTTGATTTTCATAATAAATATATTTATCACAAAGATAAAAAAAAAGCGCCACTGTAATTGTGACGCTTTTAGTGAAACCAAACAAACTATGAAATAGAAAAAATTCTACTTAAATGCAAAGTTATTAAAATATTTCTTATTCTTACCTTTTAATGAAACTCTTATTGATATCATTGATCCAATATTTTTAAAAATAAACCAACCGCTAAAAAAATCAGACCAGACAGCAAAGAAATCAATTTTTTCTTTAGTATACAGGCGCTTATTGTTTTGCAACGGAACAAGAACATTATTGTGTCTATCATTTTCTGGTTTTTTAATTGATGATTTTATCTGGACCCTAATGAGTCGCTCTCCTGTATCAACAATACAGTCATATAAAGAGGAATCAATGAGCGGCATAGAAACCTGGTAGTTTCTTTTCATGCACTCAGTAGCAAAAAGATATTCCGCTAAACAACCCCTTTGGTTATTATCCACGAAATCAAAGCTACAAAAAAAACCCTAGACGCTAAACCTAGGGATTTTCTATCAAAATGAAACAAAGTATCTACAGCATAGATGCCTCAAAGCAATCTGAGCTGCAAATGTCGTTACCATAACTAGGTCGGTCGCAAACGCTGCAATATCCTCCCTCGTAATCATCTGGCGGTGTGTGGTCGTAAAACTCCATATTATCTTTTTTTAATTTTGTCTATCCTATCTTGAAAATCATATACTTTATCGCTAAGATAAAGATAATCCTCTGGCTGCATTTTATCAGTCAGATTTTTAATTCTGTTTAAATAAAAATCGTATAGATCAATCATCATTGTAACGCATTAAAATTAATGATATTATAAACATTACAATTGAATCCCAAATAGCTTGAAATCTAATGCCCAAGGAAAAACCCCAGGCAATAAATCCTACAATCAAACCAATCTTTACCTTTTGTTGCAAATCCATAATCTAAAAACTGTATTGAATGAATAATAATAAATCTAAGATTCCGTACATAAAAAAGAATCCAAGAATATTTAAAGCGATAGCGCTTAAAATAACTTTAGGTTTTGACATCTTAATCAATACCTCTAACTCTACTGAGCCAATAATGTTTTTTACTAATTTTTTCATAATATTTAAAGTTTGTTCCCTCAAATTTACGGATTTATTTGGAAATTCCAAATTTTTGGGGAAAGTTATTTATAAAACATAAAAAAAGGGTACCCAAACAGGATACCCTAATTATTAAAATTCTCACTATTAAATGAGCTATATTAACTGTTATTATGCAGTTTCTATAGCAGCTTTAGCAGTTGAGAAAGTTCCTTGTACGATTGCATTAGGTAGGTAGTTAGTTAAAGCTACTCTCTCCATTGCACGTACAGTAACGAAATTTTTCTGGAAGTTATCAGAATCCTCACGGCTAAACTCTACAGATAGATTTTCTCTGATCCAAAGCTGTGAAGATTGACGTAGATTTCCAACTAAGAATTTCCCAGCAGTTACAGCAGTGTTTACTGTTACAGGGATTCCGTTGATTGTTGGCTGTAAACCGCTAAAGATTTGATTTCTCAAATACTCATTAGTAGTGGATTTCAACAAAATCATTTTGTGTAGATCCGTTGGGTTTAGCAAAATGCTATCCGCCTGGTGGTTAGATAATGCTAGTTGGTTTAAAGCAACTGTTAGCACGTCAAACTCATTAGCTGATTCTATGCTGTGATAAAACGCTCCATCAGATGCGGTAGCAAAAGCAGCACCATCAGTAAACAATCCATCTAGGTTTGGCGTAGAGCCATCACCATTAAGGATTTCGTTATCCTCTACAGATAAAACTTTCTCTGGTACTCTAGCAGATAGATAAGATGTCAATTGCTTGATATCATCTAGCATCTCTCCAGTGATTCTCATGTAAGTACCGATTTTCTCGACATTTACAGTAGAGGCAGCCAAATCAAAATCAGATTGACCGAAAGCAGCAGCTTCTGCAGTTGCAGCAGCGTTATCGCTATATGCTGACTCTTTTGGGAATCTGATAGTTTGTGCATCAGTTGACCCTAAAGGTAGCAATGAACGGATATGTATTGAGCGACTTGGATCGTATTTGATCTGGTCCACAATAGTTTGTCCAGCAATTACGCCAGTTACATCAGCGCCTAAGCTCATATCAGCTTTTACCTCAAAACGAGCAGCGCTTGAGTTTCCTTTAATCATTGCATCAATAGCACCATCTTTAAGAGCTGCTGTGATAGCTGATTTAAATGATTGTGGAGTAGCTCCAGAAAGTGTTTTCTTTGCAGCCATTTCCATGTCATCCATTCTCTTGTTTAAAGAGTCACTTTTTTCTACATATTGAGTAGTTAAGTTATCAATCTCTGATTTTAGAGATGATTCCATTTCACCTTTGGCGTTATCTTTTGCCTGGTTAAATGCTTTCTCGATTCTTTCGTCAACTATGTTGCCGATTTGGTCGAGTTCTTTTTTTAAATTGTCTTCCATTTTATTATTTTTTTATGGTGTTAAACAAATAGTTATATATTTCGCCATTGTCTGCTTTTACTTCGATCGGCTCAGTGACTTCTATATTAGTCGGCTGAGTGACATTGATGTAAATAGATTTTAGCTTTAGTATTTCCGCCTCTAAGGCGTATCCCAGATCATCGGAGATTTCTCCCTTTCTGATTAATTGAGCAAGTTTATCAAACCTTTTAATGATTCTTTCTGGATCTATGTTTCCCTTTACATCCATTATCATCGCCTGGTCATTAGCTGCTAATGTAACAGCTGAGATTTCAAACAGCTTTACCTCATTTAAGTGGCGGTACCCATCCGATCCCATTTCTTTTTGTAGAGGTAAAATCCCTACAGAATTTTCGGTAATCACTCCAGCTTTCATTAATTCGACCACATCATTTCCTAATTGTGTTTTAGGAATATGCGCCT
>Ga0307984_1001016_pt1 | contig 11907 bp, 18 predicted proteins | sample EllFjometageno78_FD_203169 | JGI IMG/M metagenome (GOLD analysis project Ga0307984, IMG submission 203169) | Marine microbial communities from Ellis Fjord, Antarctic Ocean - #78 | ecosystem: Environmental > Aquatic > Marine > Unclassified | place: Southern Ocean | collected 2014-10-09 | reverse complement strand
CGCTACACTGCGAGAGTCGGACATTGTGCAGGCGCGTAGCCAAGCTAAAGAATACTTTAGTAGATATGATGCGGCTACCAATCAAATTACCTCATTGCGCCAAGCAAGAAAGTTAATTGAAGAAGGCGCTGAAACCGGCTGGATTAAACAGCATTTGCCGACATTTAACGCAAACACCCAATTACTGCGAAATGTAGCTAATGAAATGGGTATTGATATTATTAACTCCGCGACGTTTGGTGCGCTAAGTGCTACAGAATTAAAATTAGCGTTATCTACTGGTTTTCCGCAGGGATTAAACAGATCGCAAACCTTAAAATACATTGATGAAAAAATTGCAGCACAAGACAAGTTTAGGCGTGAACTACTTAAGAAAACTAATCGGCTTAACTCTGGTATTGGCCTGACAGAGTGGACAAGAGAGGTAATGGAGCAAGAGGAACTTGAATATCAAGTAGCTGCTGTACCGCAAAACAATCCTAAATTAATAGCACTTGCTGAAAAGAAAAGCACCCCGACAACGCCTATTTCGCCGCAGTACATCTGGGATCGCATGAATTACGCACAGCGCAAGGCATTTATGGATCAGGAGCAGCAATGAATACACAGGATGAGATATTAGCCTCTTTGGATTTAGGTCTTGGCGATGACACTGAAGCTGCACGGCAGCCGCAGGGTAATTACTTTGGCAACTTAGCGAGGACATTTGCAGGTCAGGGTTTTGCCCTTGGTCTTGGTGATGAGTTAGAGGCTGGCTTTACAAGTGCCATGTCACAATTTACTGATGAGCCTCGCGCCTACAAAGAAATCCGTGACGAGGTCCGCAAAGAGGTAAAGCGATTTCAGACTGATAACCCTGGCGTTGCAATTACCGCAGAGGTTGTTGGTGGGTTATTACCTACCGCTGTCGCTATGGTTACAGGTGTTGGCGCGCCTGCTGGCGTAGCAAATGCATCTAGACTTACCGCACTAGCAAAAAGAGTAAGTCGCGCTGCACCCGTTGGAGGGACAGCCGGTTATGGGTACTCCGAAAGCGACACTATTGGCGGACAGGCTTTAGACACAACCACTGGCGCTATTACTGCCGTTGCTGCATCTGAGGCGCTGCGAAAAGTCGGTCAGGGCGTTGGCATGGGCTATGGTGCATTGCAAACGGCGTTGCGAAACCGATTTGGTAATCAATACGCCGGGAAGGTTACAGAGTACCTCAATAAGTTAAGGGAGCGCACCGGCAAAACTATTGATGAGACAGTAGATGATGTCCGTAATGGTGGGGTAATGGCTGAAGATGACGCGCTGCCAGCAAGCTTACGCGGCATTGCATCTGAAGGTGGAGAGGCTGCTGGGGATATAAAAATCGCAGCCAAGTCTCGTGTAGATCAAACGATGGGGCAAGCCCGTGACGAGGTAAGAACCGCTTTAGCGCCAGGAGTGTCAGGAACAAATGTTGCGCTGGCTCAAAAACGTGCCAATCAAGAATTAAAAGACTATCAAGGCGACGAGTACGGCGCTATTTACGCCGACGCGCCAAAGCTTGCGGAGCCTGTTAAGCAGAAAATGTTTGGTCAGCTAAGAGTAAACACTAGACTACGCCGATCAATGGAAGAGCTTTACGAAGCCGAAGCAGGAAATAATCCTAACCTAAAACCGTTGTTTGGCGATAAAGTTGACCCAAAAACTGGAAAGACATACTTTGCCTTTATACGTGAGCCAACCCTAAAAGACGCAGAGCAGGTTAGGCGTATTTTAAAGGAAATGGAGTCTAATAAATATGCAGGCTCTAATCCTAGCCCAGCTATTGCTGTTGAGCTAGGTGAGACGGAATCTGTTTTACGAAAAGCTATTGACAAGGCCAGCCCAAGACTTGCAGTGAACCGTGAAAATTATTCTGCGCGTGAAGCTTTTAACGCCGCGTTCAAGTTAGGCAAGCAATCGCAAGGCGCAAGCAGTGATGATCTTGCCAACATATTGGATGATTTAAATCCTGATGAGATTAAAGCGTTTAGAGCAGGGTATTACCAAACAGTTAAACGAGCGCTATCTGACAGAAAAGGGTCATTCCCGGCACAAGCTGGAGGTCTTGATCGAGCAAAGTCTGGACCGAACGAAATTATGAAGACTATTTTGCCTAAAGATCAAGCTGACAGTGCGATTGCATCATTGGCTCGTGCAGGCAGGGCGCAGCAAAACAATACTGCAATTAAGCCTGCCGGTAACTCAATGACCCAATTTACTAATGAGGCCACTAAAGAAATGGGCGCGGTTGGCAAGGTCGCGGCTATTAGTGAGGCGTTAGCTATGCCTACCCCTGGTAATGTTAGTCGTGCTGCGGTGGCTTTGACGCCAGAAGACCTTGGGTTAAATAATCAACAAAAACGCAAAGTGGTTGAAATTTTATTTTCAGAAAACCCTGATTTGGTACGTGCCGCTTTAACTGATGAGACAGCCTTTGGTGTACTAAACCAAAAAGTGATTAACATTGCGAACCGTTTAATGCAGGGCGCTGACAATGTTGTGCAGCGACAAGCCCCTGCTGGTCTTATCGAAAACCTTTAAATAATCCTTCTCACTGCACCGCCTTAATTGGCGGTCTTTCTCGTGGAAAAAATAAATATGGAACTTAAAAAGCTTACAGACGATGAGATCAAAGAAATTGCATCGGATGCTGTGGATTCCGCTGAAGACTTTGTTAACTCAGAAATCGTCTCAGCCCGATTAAAAGCGCAGAGATACTACGATGGTAAGGTAGACATCGGTGAGGAGGAAGGCCGCAGCCGGGTCGTATCCACAAAGATTCGTGACAAAATTAGAGCGATTAAGCCAAGCCTGATGCGCGTCTTCTTATCCACAGACAAGCCGGTTGAGTTCTCCCCAATGGGGCCAGAGGACGCACAATTCTCTGAGCAAGCCACCAAGTACGTTAATTACAAATTTAACAGCCTCGGTGGTTATCGTGTGCTTTCCGATGTTTTTGCTGACTCGCTGCTAAAAAAATGCGGCGTGGCTAAGTGTTACTGGAATGTTGAAAAGAAAAGCGAAACCTACGACCACCAGGATTTACCGGACGAAGAATTTAGTTTAATTGTTAACGACCCCAATGTTGAGGTTATTGAACACCAAGAAAATATTGAAATTGAAGTTGATGACATGGGCATGGAAGTCCAGAGAGCGACCCACAATGTCAAAATCTCAGTCAACGAAGAATATGGCGATCTTGTTATTGAAAGCGTACCGCCTGAAGAGTTTTTTATCTCTAGTGAAGCGACCTCATTAAATGATGCCTACGCTGTCGTGCATAAGCGAGAAGTGCGGGTCGGTGATTTGGTCGCAATGGGCTATGACTTTGACGTTGTGTCAGAACTAACGGGCAGCGACACAGATAACTTTATGGACGAGGAGCGCTTTGAGCGTCAAAACTTTAGCTTTGAAGCAGATGAGCAGCCCCTTGACCCCACAATGAAAAAGATCATCGTATCTGAAGTGTATATGAAGATTGACGCGGAAGGCACAGGCGTCCCGGTGATGCATAAAATCCTATTAGGTGGCGGATCAGACGAGCTTCTTGACTACGAGACCTGGGGCGATCTTCCCTTTGCCATGTTCCAGCACGACCCAGAGCCGCACACTTGGGTCGGCAACTCTCTTGCAGATATTCTGTTTTCAGAGCAGGACGCTGCAACAGCCATGCTGCGTGGCGTGTTAGATAATGTTGCACTGACCAACAACCCTAGGACAGAAATTGTCGAGGGCATGGTCAATGTTGATGACTTTTTAAACAACGAAATTGGCGGTGTGGTCAGAACCAAGACCGTTGGCTCGATTAACCCGCTAACAGTCCCGTTCGTCGCAGGACAGACCCTTTCTGCCGTCGAGTATTTTGACGCACAAATCGATCAAAAAACGGGCGTATCTTCTGCCTCATCCGGGCTTGATCCAAACGCCTTGCAGAACACCACAGCAACGGCGGTTAACGCAGCAGTTCAGGGTGCCTCAAGTCAAATTGAAGTGATGTGTCGTAACTTGGCCGAGGGCGGTGTTTCGCAGCTCTTTAAGCTCATGTTAAAGCTAACCATTGAGAATTGTGACAAGGCCGAAATGATGGCTGTTGCTGGCGGCGATTATATGCCCATCGATCCACGCTCCTGGAACAAAGAGATGGATGTCACAGTCAACGTAGGCGTTGGCACAGGACGAGAGGGTGAGCGACTTGGTGCCCTCCAGCAAGCGCTTGATATGCAGATACAAATCTTTAGCAACTACGGCATTGATAACGGCTTAGTCGGCATGACCGAGATTCGCAACACCCTGGCAGATATGTTGGCTTTGGGTGGATTACGCAACATTAATCGCTACTTTAAGCCAATGACCGCCGAGCAAGAAATGCAATTGCAGCAGCAAGCACAAGCCCAGCAAGGCGAACAGCCGATGGATCAGGCGACAGCGTATCTACAGGCAGAGCAATTAAAGGCAGAGGCCAAATCACAGACGGACATGGCCAAGCTGCAAATTGATGCACAGAAGGCTATTGCCACTGATGACCGTGTGCGCGATCAAATGGATCAGGATTTGCTTGTAAGGGCCGCTGAAATCTACGGGAAGTATCAGACCAATGTAGATGTAGCAGGCGTTAAACAGGCCCAGGCGCAGCCTAGATACCCACAAGACACCCCGGTACAAGCAGTGACCGGCGGTAGATTTTGAATAATAAAGAAAAGGCTCAGAGATACAGTCGGCTTGCCGGTGATGATGTATTTCAAGAGCTTTTACAAGATGTCAGAGATGACGCAGTTAGCGTCTTTCTGGAGCAGTCTCGCAATGACGAGGCGATTCACCTGGCGCGCAATTTAATTGACGCGCTTAACACAATCGAGACCAAGATCAACACCATAAAAATGGACGATCTTGTCGATGACAAAAGGAAAACAGCACCGTGGAAACGACTGAAAGCAACTTAGACGGCAGTATTGAAAGCGCCGCAGAAGCACTACTCGCGCAACCTGAAACTGAAGAGAATGAAGGTGAAGAGGATCAGGCAGCGCCTGAACTTGAATCTGAAAGCACTGAAGAAGAAGAACACGACGTAGAGCAAGAAGATGAAGACGAAGACGACATTACCGAGGACGCAGACGACGAAGAAGACGATGCCGTTCCTGAGAGTCAGTCTTTCACTGTTAAAATTGACGGTGAAGAAAAGGCTGTAACTCTCGATGAACTCAAGCAAGGATTTTCCGGTCAAAAGTTTGTCCAAAAAGGGATGCAAGAGAATGCCCAGGCGCGCAAGCAAACTGAGCATGTTTATAACGCCCTTTTAGAATCTCGTCAGCAAGTAACTGAGCTATACAACCAGCTTCAAAATGGTGGTGTTACTCGTCAGCCTATCAAGCCAGATATTAGTTTACTGGACACCGATCCCATCGGATACGTCGAGCAAAACGCAAGATTTGAGCAAGATATGATGGCCTACCAATATGAAACGCAGCAATTCCAGCAGGTCCAAAATGACCAGCTACACGCACAGAATTTAGCCCTAGAGGCTCATCGCAACCAAGAGATGACCAAGCTCTTAGAAATCATGCCCGATCTTAAAGATCCTACAAAGGGCAAGGTAATGAGAGAACAGATGTTATCGGTTGGCACTGAGTACGGTTACGGTCCTGAAGAAATTTCAGCGATTGTTGACCACCGAGCTATTAGAGTTCTGGAAGATGCTAGAAAGTATCGCGAAATAGTAGCAGGCAAATCTAAGGCCGTTGCGAAAGCGTCTCAAAAAAAGAGATCACAACCACTCCGGGCAGGTAGTAAAAAAGCCGGTTCTTCGCAGAAAGAGCTTCGGAACAAGCAAAGCAGACTGAAAAACTCAGGCTCAATAGATGACGCAGTAGCGATGATATTGGGCAACTAAACTAAGACTTGAGGATTTAAAAATGGCACAGCCAAGTAATACTTTTGATAGCTACGATGGGGCTAATTCCATCCGTGAAGACCTTTCAGGTGTAATCGAGTCGGTCTCGCCTAGATAACTTTGGGCCTTTTTAGAGCAATCTAAAAAAGATAATTGCGTGAACTGCTGGAAAGCTAAGTCGGAAGATAAGCCAATCAGCATCCAAGACTGTCGGGGACGGCAGTAAGGTTCAGAGACTAGGTCACTGAGACTAGAACAGTCAATAAAGGCCCACGAGCGCGCAACATCCTACTGGGATGAAGATATAGTCCGATACTCCAGCGAAAGTTGGAGAGCTAAAGATTAAATGCTTTAGCATAACAATTGGAAGAGACTCCTTTTTACTCAGCATGTAAGAAGACCAAAGCCACCAACACTTTGCATGAATTTCAGACAGATGCTTTACGCGCTGCTGGAGCCAATGCTCACATTGAAGGTGATGCAACAACTGCTGAAGCACGTACAGCAACTACCCGCCTTGGGAACTACAGTCAAATCTTTAAAAATGCTGTAGTAGTTCCTGATACTGACTCTGGCTTGACCAAAGCAGGAAAGGCTTCAGAAATGGCTTATCAGGTTAATTATGGCCTCATAGCAGCGTAATCTGCTATTGAAACAGCGTGAACTGTCTGGGACGCTAAACCACGAAAGTGGCAAGCCAATCAGCAGCCAAGCCTAACAGGAATGTTAGGAAGGTTCAGAGACTAGGGTATGGAGACCAGAACGGTCAGTAAAACCCCACGAGTGCGCTGCACCCTACCGATATCGGGGGTGAAGATATAGTCCGATACTCGCAGGAAACTGTGAGATCAAAGGTTAAATTCCTTTGAATAACATTTTGCGTAAAAGTCGCTAAAGAGCAAAAGCTCGATATAGAATTGGCCCTATTTGCCAACAACGCGAAAGTAGCTGGTAACGCCACTACTGCTCGTGAGTTAGGCGGTGTTCCGATATGGATGACCACTAACGACAGCTTTGCATCTGGTAACTCTGGTGCTGCACCCAACGGAACTGGCAGTAACGCACGTACCGATGATGGCACTCCAAGAGACTTTACCCAGGCATTGTTTGACGCCAACATGCAGGCTATTTGGACTGCTGGTGGTAAGCCGGACACTGTGTATCTTTCTCCTTACCAAATGAACATTGCTTTGGGCTTCACTGGTAACAACAACCAGCGATCTCAAGTTCAGGCTAGTGATAAGAAAGTTGTTAAGTCGTTAGATGTTTATGTTACGCCTAAATTCCTTTGGGCCTCTGCTGCGTAAGTGGCAAGAGATAATCGCGTGAATTGTCTGGAAAGCTAAGTCGTAAAGATAAGCCAATCAGCAGCCAAGTGCTACAGTAATGTAGTAAAGGTTCAGAGACTAGGTCATGGAGTCCCTTTGGGATGGTAAAGGCCCACGAGTGCGCGACACCCCTAGCGGGTGAAGATATAGTCCGACACTCCGAGGAAACCCGGAGAGCAAAGGATAAAGAGCCTTTGTATAACAGATGTGGGGAACGGTTGAGTTTCAGCCAAGCCGCTTAATACGTGGCCGTGATGTATTTATTTGTCAGAACGATATGTGGAATGTTGCAGTTTTGCGTCCAACTAAGAATGTTGAGTTGGGCAAATCAGGCGATAATTCTACAAGACAAGTAACAACAGAATTGACTCTTGTTTCTAAAAACGAAGCAGCGTCAGGTATTATCTGTGATTTAACTACATCCTAAGACCTAAGCCTCATCCCTTCGGGGGTGGGGCTTTTTTACAAAAAAGGAAAAAATAATGCTGATCAAAGAAATTATCAAGCCTACTGAGACAGGGATTGAGATTCATAAAAAATACGATAACAACGTCTATTTAGACGAGGTTAAAGAAATGCGTAAGCAGGGCGTTGGCATGACAGGCGAGAATCGTCTTGTTGGCCGAATACCCATGCACCTGGTCAGCCAGTGGGTAAAAGAAGCCGGGATAAAGTGGTCCGATACCGAAGCTAAAAAAGACCTCATTCACAAGAAAATGCTGTCAGGTGAATTTGATGCGTTTCGGGTTTGGAAGGGGACTTACTAATGCCAGAGGTTGATGAGTCGCTAATCCGATTGGAGCTGCATGAGAAGATGTGCTTAGAGCGCTACACCGGCATCCAGCGCTCACTAGATGAAGGTAAAGCTAGGTTTGATCGCATGGATAAAATGATCATGGCCATGTATCCGTTTATGATTGGCGCGATAGCCGCAGCAAAATGGCTTTAATATGGATGACTTTAAGTATTTCAAAATAGAAGAGTTTGACTGCCAAGAAACGGGCGAGAACAAAATGTCACCCAATTTTATTAAAAAACTAGATTTACTTCGTGGTGCGTGTGGGTTTTCATTTCAGATTACCAGTGGCTACAGGTCGCCCAATCACAGTGTTGAAAAGTCTAAGCCAAGCGGTATTGGCGGCACTCACACACTTGGCATTGCCGCAGACATTTACGTTAACGGAGGCCGTCAGCGTATGCAGATAGTCCGTCATGCGACGGCACTTGGATTTAACGGAATTGGCGTATCTAAGACATTTGTGCATGTCGATATTCGGGAAGACAAGAGCGTCTTGTGGTGCTACTAATTTTAGAAAGGAAAAAATATGTCTAATAACACTATTTCAATACCAACCTGGGCGCTACCCTTGGTAGTTTCATTATTTGTCGGCGCTATCTCATACGGTGCCGCACAAGCGAACGCAGAGGCTACTACAGCCGATGTGAAGCGAATTGAGGTCATTGTGAAGGAAACAGCTAAAGCCGCTCAGATCAACGGACAAAGCCAAGCTGTGACAGCAACTAAAGTCGAGGCTATTGTAGAGTCGCTGGCTCGGCAGGAGAAGATTCAAGAACAAACGAACGAACAAATACAGGCGTTAGTGCAAGCGTTGCTGTCTAAGTAATGAAATTCGTCGTGGCGCTAGTGTTTCTTTTCAATGGCGAAATCGATCACGAAAAAACTATTTACTTTCAAGATTTAAATACGTGCCGATTTTACGCACAAAATTACAATCAAGAAAGAAGTCATTACGAGCCAACTGAATGTGTATGCAAGCTCGCGTGGGTAGACAGAAAAGAAAAGGTTTTGCGGTGAAAACACTTGTTTTTGCACTGATGCTCGAAACGCTCGTCGATGGTTACGTAGAGAAAGTTGAAGAGTTTGGAGTGTTTGAGGATGTTGATAACTGTATTTATTTTGGTCAGTCAATCACTAGGCAAGGTATTTCAAGAAGTGCGTCAAAGTTAGATTACACAATTCCTATTAAAGCATACTGCCTTCCAAAATGGGTAGACGCAGAGACGACAGAAATTTTCAAGAGATAAATATGAGCGAAGACTTCAGAGATTCTAATGTCATAGCAGGGCTTGTACTGGCTATTATTTTATTGATATCGACACTAACAATATTAATCATAGAGAGATTTTAAAAAATGCTAGAGCATTTAATTGCGCCCGTCACTAGCCTGCTTGAAAGAGTTATACCTGACGCAACCGAGCGAAATCGTATTGCGTTTGAGCTTAGTACCCTCACGGAAAAATATGCCCAAGAGCTTGCGAAAGGGCAGTTAGAGGTCAATAAAGTTGAGGCTGCACACAAGAGCCTTTTTGTTAGCGGTTGGCGTCCAGCGGTGGGCTGGTGCTGCTGCATTGCTCTCATGTATTCGACAATTGTAGCGCCCATTTTGGGCATTTGGTTTACCGTACCGCCAGTGGATAGCTCACTGCTAACAACGGTGCTTTTAGGGATGCTTGGACTTGGCGGACTTCGCACCATAGAAAAGACCAAAATTGTCGCGAGAAACAAATAATGAGAAGCTTTTCTGACTTAGAAAAGGTAGCTTTTATGGCTTTTTTTGCAGCTTTTTCAGTGGCTATTTGTGCCTATTATTTTTAGATAAAATGAAGTGGTTTTGAACCTATACAAATACGAATACCGGTCAAACACCGGTCAAAACAAGCATTTTTGGCGTTAGGTTGATATAAGTCATTGATTTTAAACAATATTAATGGGGTGGACGACGGGGATTGAACCCGTGGCAATGACGGTGAGTGTCGGCCAGTGTCGGCTACAAGCCGCATGAATGCTGACTTCTTATTTTCCAAAACCTACACTGGGCGACATTAACCGATATACCACCGGTCAAAACACCGGTCACCGATGCGATTTATGCTCTGTTCCTGGTAGCGGTTCAAACTGCGAAAAATCCTTGTCAGATGCGTACTCGTCAATCCATTCCGCATACGTATTTAAAAACACAGCAGTAGAGTGACCTAATTGCTTTGCAGCTAGAGGTGGTAATACGCCCTTTGAAAGTAATTCAGCGGCTCTTGTGTGGCGACAGGCGTAGGGTAAGCGGTAATGGATTTGCTTGCGCTTATGCGCTTTTTGCCAGGCTCGATTAAAACGCCTAGTGTCTTTGTAAAAACCACCGTTTTCGTTGACAAAAAAGTATGGGGAATCGATACGTAGCGGCATCATTTTCATAGCCTTTCTCACCCATAGCGGCACGTAGACCTTTCTGCGGTGACCTGTCTTGGTAGACTCAACTAGCTTTCCTCTTACTATCTGCTGGTGAACGTGCCAGTGTTCCCCGTCAAAGTCATTTCTAAGCAGCCCCTTAATCTCGCCAGGTCGAAAGCCAGCGCCAAAAATTAGCGCAAAGTAGACATAAACATCACCCGTTAGGCACGACATTATCTTGTCACGCTCAACTGGCGTATAGCGTTCTATTGGCTTAGTTTGTGCTTTTTTAGTCTTGATGATTGCTGCTGGATTGGGAAACACCTCGGCATAGTCAAGAACGCCTCGCAATGGTCCGAGCACGTTGTCACGGGTCTTGCTTGACGCATCGATTCTACTAAGAGCTAACTTGATTTCACGAGTAGTAATGGACGCGCAAGGCTTTTTTCCGAATAACGGAATCCAGTATTTATTTAAGATGTTAAGGTAGCCTAGCTTTGTTGAGTGCTTACCTTGGTGAGTCTCTAAGTATTCTTGAGCCATGCCGTGAAAAGGCTGTAGGTGGGTAGGGTACTCTTCTTCCTCAAAGGCAAGGCCAAGCCGAAACTTGACCTGCAGCTCATCTCTGTATTTTTTTACGCGCTTAACGTCAGCCGCATTGTTGGGGTTGGCCTCGAAAATCTCCTCATGGACTTCTTTTCCGTTCTGCCAGATTCTGATCTGCAAACCGTTTCCGCGAGGTCTGATTCCTGCTGGGAATTTCTTATCCATCGTTCAAACTCCTCTGTGTCAATCATGGTCGTTCGACCGATTACATAGTAGTGAACGCCTTTTGTCCAATGGCGCTGCATCCACCCTGATACCGTGGATGCTTTTACGCCATGTTCCATTGCAAATTTAGCCTTATCAAGCAGCATCATTTTGCTCCAGAAAGTAATTAACTACGTTAGCCTCATCACCATAACGATTGGTCACTTTAATGGTCTTTGTGGCAATCGGATAGCCATCTTTCTTTAACTCAAAGATTCGTGCAGCCACTTGCGTAATTCCCAATTCTTGAAAAGCATTAAGGCAAGTAAGTCGCTTGCCTTGCATCAAATGCTTTAAAACTCGGTCATATTGCTTCATTTTATATCTCCTAAAATGGAATATCATTATCAAAATCTTCTAGGGTTTTAGGCTGAGAGACGGGCATTGATGGCGCCTCATTAGCCTCTTTAACAATTGTTACACCCTCACTCCAGAACGCTTTGACATTGCCAACAAACGGCATCTTGGTTCCGGCTTGCCGCTCATCAGAGGTCGTTGACTGCTGAATGCCACCATGCTGACCGTATTTGTCAGGCTCTGTGGGTGAAATAAAGCACGTAAGATCGACATATTTGCCGCCATTCTTGCCTGTGACAATTCGAGATTTATCCAATTTGGTTACGTCAATTGAAAAGTTAACAGCTATTTTTGTCATGATTTTTATCCTTACCAGTTAATAAATG
>Ga0307984_1001014_pt1 | contig 11924 bp, 10 predicted proteins | sample EllFjometageno78_FD_203169 | JGI IMG/M metagenome (GOLD analysis project Ga0307984, IMG submission 203169) | Marine microbial communities from Ellis Fjord, Antarctic Ocean - #78 | ecosystem: Environmental > Aquatic > Marine > Unclassified | place: Southern Ocean | collected 2014-10-09 | reverse complement strand
CTCTTGTAAGGCGTTCAGCCCAATAGAAGGGTGATAGGTAATTTTGAGTTCGTCAGCTTGTTTCTTAAGTGCTTCTAATTTGGTAGGCATACTAGGTGTTCCTCTCATTGAGTATAAAAATATTGGGGGGGTAAATTAGTACCTACCCCCCCAACTAATGTAACTACAAGTTACAATTTAGCAGCAGTATAGATGATGCCAATACGCTCAGAACGAAGAGCCATGAAACCATAGTACCACTTGATACTCATGAAACCAACTTCACCAAATGGCTCAGTTTTATCCGCAGTAGCTTCACCAGGGGCCTTATGAATGATCTTGAACTTAACTGTCTTACCGTCAGTCTGGAAGCCAATAGTTGTAAATGATTCATCCCCGATTACTAGAATAGGGAACACATCTACTTTCTCGGCAGTCTCAAGAACGGTAGTACCTGTAGCAACTAGACCAGCACCTGACCACTTTTGCATTTCAGGAACAACTACAAAGCGAAGAGAATCAATTGTCCCGATTTCGCCTTGGATGATTGAACCTGCATCACCATAATGCTGAACTGGAATGAAAGCAGCACCAATAGTACCTGCTAAGTCGGTCATGTTCTTAAGTGTAGGAATCAACTCAGAACCGATATAAGCAATACGCCCGCCCATAACTGTCTTAGTGTCAATCATACGTGAACCGTTAATAACCTTAGTAGACTTAGGTGTACGGTTGTTATCAAGATCAATACCTAGATGCATGATGTCGTTATAATCAACAATATCAGTTACGGATACATTTGATATGAGAGTAGCTGTACCAGCAAAACGAGTAGTAGTACCTGCGTTTAACAAATCAACCTGCAGAGCAGCTTCAGTTAGTTGGTTTGCGCCTTTAACCATCTCAGTATTGATGTGCTGGAATAGCTCTGCATCAGTATCAAAATCTAGAGACTCTTGTGTGTATTCGTCAAAGAAACCAAACTTCTCAAAAGTACCTTCAAGCTCAACACGTTTGAACCCAACACGATTAACGCGGCCGCCTACTTCTGACAATGCAGGAAGCTTACCTGTGATAACACCAACGTCCTTACTTGAACCATACAGATTACCAGAACCTTGCTGTTTAACGGCACCGATATTCTTGGCTAAAACTAAATCTGCTTTAGTCTCATTCAAGTATTTCAGGGTTAGTACGGTAAGTGTGATGGAATTGAAACCAACACCAGAAGCACCAGAGTTTGCAGCACCTGCTACGGCGGCTACAAAACTAGTATCCATATCATCATTAATTGCAGCGACAACAGCAGCTACAGTTGCAGCAGGCTCTTCCATGACCAAACGAGGGTATGTAACATAAAACTCTGTGATAGCAATAGTCGCACCAGCAGCGTCAATACCTTGATCATTCAAGTTAGCATCATCAAGCAATGGAAGATAATGATACCGCTTGATCTTCTTACCAAAATGCTTAGGCATAGAAGCCACGTCAGCCAATTGACCAAAGTAGGTTTCTTTAGCGGCATCTACTAATGCCTTCTTTTGGTAGTAAGCATTATTAATCTGTGGACCGACATCGGATGCTACACCTGATGCGGTAGTTGATGGGGAGTTAAATAATTGTTCATTAGCCATGGTACATATTCCTTTTAGTTTAGATTATTACGGTCTAGACATTTTCTCAAAGTCTGCATCCGACATATTCAATGGGTTGAGGTCTCTATTAGAAGGGGTTCCAGAAGGAGCCTCTCTAGTAGTACCTGCAGCCTTACGTTTTTCTTTCAGTGCCGGGTCTTCAACTTTTCGCTTTGGAACAACAACCTCAGGAGCTGCGGCGGGAGTTTGTTTCTGGGAGCTACCCAAATGATCAAATCCACCACTAGCCTGTATGCCCTCGCCAACTCTACGGTAAGCCTCAATATCCGATTCACCCTTCAAACCACCATGCATCCGTTGCCGCTCAACCTCAACATTTATTAAATCATAGATCCCACTTTCCATTTGATCATTTAATGTCTTGAGTATGTACGGCTGGGTTGCTATTGCTTTTTTACTCTCACCGTCCCATTGTTTGCTAACGACATCAAGAGTCCGGTTGTACGTTGGTGTGCCTTGAATCTCGTCCAAAACCGTATCCAGATCAATCTCGTTTTCGTTAACTACACGAGTCTTAGGTGTGTATTTACTCTCTGCTTCTATATCTAATTCATGTAAATCAATGCCACTATCTTTAATTAATTTGAGTATTGCTTCAGGGTCCTTCTTATCCAAATCAATTAAATAGTTCAACTTCACCGGATCATTTAAGCCATTATTCTCAAGCAACTTAATTGTCTTGAGATTTGGCTTCATCTGCTCCATCTTCTTATTGTAATTCGCGCCCATCTGAATGAGAGAGATAGCCTCATCCACACTGTTTATTTTGATCTCCCGTCCATTAGCCTTAATAGGAGCAAATAGCCGCTCACGCTCTTCCTTATATTGTGCGTCAGTGATGCCACCATCAGGTTCTTTAATCTCAGTAGCGGGCTTCTTATCCCCTTCAATCTTGGTGTCAGTTAATTCTACTGGTTTTTCTTTTTCTTCTGTAGCATCGGCCACTTCCTCCGCCCCTTCACCTTCGGTGGGGGCTTCCTCAGTAACCTCAGCAGGGGTTTCCTCTTCTGCTTCTATAGGAGCTATATTTTCTTCAGTGGTAACTTCTTCTGCTTCTACCTCAGGTTCTGTAACCGTATCTTCAGGTGCCGGCGCATTAAGGAAATCCTCATCAGACATATCTAGTGGGGAGACCTCTTTTTCTATAGGAGTACTCATGCTGATTCCTCCTGATCGAGATAGCACGCCTCAATCATGTCAGGCCCATCCTCAACAACTTTATGCGCCATAGCCGCTTTATGGTATGTAGCATCCATATAACTGCTTAAGCAGCCGATTGCATCAATTTGGTTAAGAATCATACTTTGTGACTCAGGACTCGACATATGCTGTTGTGATTTAAGGTGGACTAAACGAATAGCCTCTTCCTTAAAGTATCCTTCCATAACTATTTTTTTGAAGTCTACATTCTTCTTCAATCTGTCTAATGTTGCGGCAGTGTCTAGAATTTTTTGAGCATTGCGAATCTCTAATTCGATTGCCTCAATTTCTCGGTTAGCCATCTGTTTTGTATTTCCCTATTGTTAAAGTAATTGATCGAATACCTGATATATAACAGTTTATCCCTACTATAGTCAAATATTACTTAGGTGCCCGCTCTCGTTCTTCTCCACGTTTCAAGGAAGATTGTAATATTGCTAAGTCACTATTCGCAGCAGCCTGTGCCCCAGCAGATTGTAAGTTACGTTCCTGTGTAGTACCTGTTTGCTGCTCAACGAAGTCAAGATCCGTCTTGTCTTTCTGGGAGTTGAGATGACTTGCTTTAGCTCCTTCGGTATCTATCTTAGCATCCGTTAAACCAGCCTCTACAAGGATCTTCTGGGTTTCTGCTTGTGTCTTAGCGATCTCCCCTTCCAACTTAGCTACCTCTAATTCCTGTAATTTAACCTGTACTGGATCTGGCTCTGGGTTGTAGTTCTCAATCTTCTCTGCCATATCAGGCATCTTGCGTAATCGAGCAATATCAGACAGGATCATTTTAATTAATTCTGGATCCATATTAGGACCCATGGTTTGTAGTAAAAATGCCAACTGTTCTGCTTTATTATCATCTTCCTCTGCGGTAGAGATGGATAATTTTAAATCAAATACACCTGGTAAGTCATCCTTACGCACGGTAACGAATTCTGAATCAGTAATACGAACAACCTCTTCGTCAGATAAGAACACAGCGTTCATACTGATGATTTTATGCCCTATCTCTACAACACCATTAGACAATCTACGCAATATGCCTAATTCACGCTTAGAGGCCGCGTCTAACGCTCCACGAACACCAACAGCCACATCGCCTAGAGAAGCTCCTGAAATACCGGCAGAGAACGCCTGGACCCCAGTAAGTGATTCTGCTTCTTGGTTCTGTAATTGAAGCATGAACGGGGCTGATTGTGGGATCTCTGGGTATGTATGCATAAATACCCCCTGACGCGGGTCTACTCCACCATTATATTCATAATCCTTACCTGAATCGAATTTGCGGCGATTAGTAGCATCAAGCATGTCTTTACGCATACCTGTTTGCCCATTAGCGGATTTACCCATGATATCTATCATTCCACGGGACACTGCTCCAGCTATTTTCTGATTATCTATTAATAGGGAACCATCAGGCTCTCCATAATTACTCTTTCTAACAGGCAAGTAATGCACGACCACGAAAGGTAGCTCTTTATCAGGAAAAGGAGCCTCCTCAAGACGAATCATTGTGTTGCCTACCCATTCACTTACGAAAGTAGTAGTAATACCAGTATCGTCTACAACTCGTTTACCCCAGTACTGGTAAACTACGAATTTCTTACGATCATCATCAGAGAAATTGAAATTAGCTTCATCAAGACGAGGGGAGTGGTCTGGGCTTGCTAAGATAGAGTTACCATCAACATTTATCTTCTCTAGATTATGATAAGTCTTACCATCCTTTCTCAGTGCAGATTTGCTAGTCTCATAACTCTTTATAATAAATTGAGCCTTGAGCATATCCCCTTTAGCAGTAGGATCTATCGTAATATTCTTATAATTACAAATTTCTAATGTAGGTCTATTACTGAGAATCCGTGTCTTCTCTGTAGCTGTTACAGTTCCAAGTAATACAGGCTCAATTGGTTGCCCATTTTCAATAGAGAGCTCATGAGCCTGTTTCATCTCATCTTCTACATCTGTGTCATACAGGCTAGGGTTAGTTTCCCTCATCACAGCTAATTCTTCATGAATCTGAGCAAACTCAGGATTCACACGGAACTCTATATCAGGTACATCTTCTGTGTATTTCTCATCAATAAATTCCCAACCTGTTTGTACAATAATAGTTCCTTCATCCACACCAGTACGCACGTACTCGTCGAAGAACTTTGTTTTATTAATTGTGGTATTGAGTTGGTGATTCAGTAAGAGTTGATTCTGTTGGGATGCTTCACGGTCTTCAGAGGTAACAGGGGACACATTGAAGACATCATCAGTAGATAGAAAGGGTTCGCTTAATGCAGCGTATCTCCACTCTGCTTGCTTACGTATAAGTTGAGGCTGCACAGAGGATTGCCCTGGAACCTTCTTTATAACTGCACTGCCAGTAAGATTTAAGTTATCTAACCATCCAGTTATCTTAAGTACCTGTGCATCATGTATTGGCCGTGCATCGGACTGATCTTGTTTTAATTCCCTAATAGTTGGAACTTTAGTCCAGCCTTTAGGAGCAACTATTTCAGCATCACTTGAAGATTTCTGTTCTGTGGTCATTGAATAATTACCATTTTGAGTTACAATTAAAAGCCTAACCTACTTAGTAGGTATAGGTAACCTCTTTATTTTTACTACTACTACTCCCTACCGCAGTACCCAGCAGGGCTATCTAACCCTGTAGTCGGATGGGTACACTATCAGTATTAGGACCAACCCCCTCTCCTGAAACCAGTAGTATTACTAGTCAGCTCTACCTGTGGGTTGTTTGCAGTCAGTAGTTGTACTTCCCGTTCGTACTTCTGAATATAACTATTACTAACTAAGCCCTCAAACTGTCCTGAACCAGTAGGCGCAAGCATCCTAGCGGCTATGAAGTACAAGAGTGCATTCAGGTGAGTGTACGGGAGTTCTAATTCGATTTCATCAGGGTCAAAGTCAGGGTCTATTTCCTGTAGTTTGGGGTGGTTAGCACGATATGTGATATCTAGTGAACCAGTTATTAATGCCTCAGGTAAATTTGTAGCCCCATCTACAATATCAACAGGTACAGTTAATACTCTAGAACTAACAGTGAAACAGCTATATCTATCCAACTCGTCATTAAGGGTTAGTTCATGCCCCTTAGCAGTAAACACACGTCCTATCCGATTAAGGTCTTCAACCTGGAGTGCGTATGTGTACTTCTCACCTAACAGAGCAACAGTTGCCCTTCCCTCTTTCAAGGGGAAGCGACTATACAAAGCTCCTAATGCTAAATTAACATGTGGGATTATTCTGTGATGGTTAGTGGAATCAATTACCCCTGCTTCACCGCCACCAATACTTAATTGAGATAGCTCTCCGAAAGTAAGTTGGTTAAACACTTCCTGCAATAACATAATTACCCCTTAAACAATATATGAGTCCATCCTATTACGGTCTACTTCCTCTACGCCCAAGTCCCACATACCGTCCCCCTTACCAGAGGAGACCATAGGGGCTTCCTCAGAAGGCTTCCAGACAACTATAGAGCTTAACATAGATATGGTATCAATAAAGTCATCATGTTTGCTACGTATGCCACCTGCCGCGATTAGGCTCAATTCATTAATGCACTCCACCATAGGTGGTTCAGCCTTCTTCTCTATTGGGAAGAACATCTTCCTAGCTTTAAATAATGGAACCATTGTATTGAAATGTACTAACTTATTAGTAAAGTTTCTAATACCTGGTTTATTCTCATTATGAGAAGTTGCTAACGTAAAGTAAATATTCCGCTCCATCATCTGAGCCTGAATCCAAGGAATAAATCCTCCCTGCTGTCCGTTAACCTCAATACCTACCGCTTGCGGTTTATACAACTGAGACAATCGGAATACATCATCAATAGTCGCATCCATTAGCTGTCGCTTACAAATGCCATCTACCCAGAGGTAATCGCCTACATTATTATACGCCCAAACACTCACTACAGAGAAATCTGCCTTCTGTTTCTCAGAAGTAGCAAAGTCAGTAGTAATATAAAAGTTGAACATGCCCTTATTACGTAACACTGCGTCAATTTTATACCAACCAATGTCACTATCTTGAATTACCCGGTCTTCTTCACTCATAATACGCAGCATAAGCTCCTGGTTAAACGTATCTACCATGCCGTTCTTTATAGCAATATCATAATTCTCTTTCACATACTTATATGTGAAGCGATCAGGCCAACTGCCCCTGAATTCCTCCTTAGTACAAGGGAATTGCTCGCATACAGGGAATACATTCACCGCCCATGCACCAGATTCTACTGCTTTATACAACGGATCCTTAGCATTAAATGGCGTACCTGACCAAATAATCATCCTACGATCAGGATGTAACGCGTAAGTTACTGCCTTGTACACTGTCGCCTCTACTGAAGCGATAACCGTAGCTGAGCGTGCGTCCTCATCACTAATCAGATCATCTAATACAGCTAATTGAGGGCGTTTAGCCATCTCTTTAGCACCACGCACACCTGTATTATGTGTACGGAAATAATCATTCACTAAAAAATGACAATCTTCGTCAGTATTAGTAAGTACAACAGGTTGAACTTTGATGCATTGACTTGGTTCATTAGGTATTGGTTCAATAGAGCTAATCGCCACTAAAGGCTTAATTTTATTTTTAATAAATCTGTTTACTTTTCTATTTAATCTAAAAGGGCAACTACCTAGCCATATTTCAACTCTAAACGCCTTCTTTACCTTACGCTTTTTAGCTGTGCCCCCTAAGTTACGAACCAGGGTGCTTACATCATCTACTAGTTGCTCTGAATTACTACAGAAATCCATTCTACCGTTTTTCTGGATACTGCCGTCTGTATCCATTAGTCCCTGTAAAATTGCAATTCTCTGAGATATATCCCCTATTAGATAATTCTTAGGTATAAATTTAAAATCACCATGAATACCCCGTAAACCTAGCTCTTTAATCTGCGCAGAAATTCCTTTTAGGGCGACGCTTACTACAGTATTATTACGCTTATCCAAATAAGGATTTCCAAGGGTGTCAGGAAGAGCTAGGTAATACTCATTCATGTCATCTATATGTGCGTGTAGTACATTACTCCCATCTTTCTTTAGTGATCCATCTCCTAATAGTAATCCTAGTACATATGGGTCAAGTGTGTACTTCTGAGTAAAGTAACCGACAGGCAAAGTATTCTTAATAAATAAAAGATTTTCCCTACTAACATACGGAATCTTGCCTTTTCTATTACGCACCCTAACATGCTGCAAATCCATATTAAGTAGTTCATCTGTGGTGCGTACAATATCCTTATAAACTGCTGTATTGTTGGGGTTAATTTTTATAGTTATAGCATTCAGGTGTTCGTTACTGACTTTAATACTGCGCCCATCTTCTAGAAGTATCCTATACATAGGGTGATTAAACACCTCACTCTTAGCAATAACTCTAGCTTGATAGCCCAAAGGAGACATCACATAATCATCTACTTGAATGTCTTTAATAGTCTTAGTACTGCCGTTCAGCATGACTACTTCCGTGTCCAGACTCAGAGCTTTCGCTCCATATCCCTTTACAAGGAAGACATTCCCATCAGCATTCTTGAATTCCCAACGAATATCAGTAAATCTAGTAAAGGGAATCTGCATTTTAAGGAAATCTGAGTTCTCCCACCGGAACTCAAGATTCTTACGCATATTCTTAACACCATTCTCAATACTATCAGACACATATAACGCCAAATCCACCTTACCAAAGCCAGGTAAATAACCATACACTCCTAAATACAGAAAGAGGTACTCACCCATAACCGCTGTCTTAGCTATCCCACGGTGGCATAGGTTAATTATATGAGTACCGCCCGCAGTAATGGTGTCTAACATACGGTAATGTACTACAGGGGTCTCATGCTCTTCCCCCTCCTCACCGTTTATTAACTTAATAAATACTACAAACTCTAACGCAAAGTCAGATGGTACGTAATCCGGGTTATCAGAATAATCGGTAGCGTTAAGAAAATCCTCAACCTTCCATGCTGATAGTGCTTCTGCGACTGCGCTCTTCATTATTAAATAATAATCTCCGTACCTTGAGTCTGACGTAATCTATCTTGTATTTGCTGAGTATTATTAGGACGACCCACTACACCAAAGGGTTGTAATTCAGGTGCTGGCGGCGGCACTGGATTTCCTCCTCCGGGTAAACCAAGTGTGTGATCTCGATTTAATATATCAAATGGGTCATTTGAATCACGTGTGTGATCTCGATTTAATATATCAAATGGGTTTGGTGCATTAAATGGGTTGTCTTGTGGTACTTGCCCATCTCCTCTTACAGCATCTTGTTCCCCCGGCCTACGTTGAGGTGGTGGTGGAACAGCAGTAGTATTAGGTTGTGGTATTGGGTTCCTAACATTTGGCCTAGGGATAGGGGCTTCTCTATTAACAGCCCTAGATGGGTCTGCTTCTAACCCAATACGCCCAAGTACCTGTGCTGCGTATTTAGGTCCTTCACCAAATTTACCCAAACCAACAGATAAATCATCATTCCCGGTCCTACCCTTTAAATAAGAAGCAGCAAACTGGATTTGCTTCTTTATATCCCCCTGGTCTTTCACTGCAAGAGGTTTAACCCCAAAACCTGGGTCAGCGGCTGTAGATTCTAATATCCCAAATAAACCAAAAGCAGAAGAGACTTTCCCGTTAGGCGCTCTCCTCTTACCATCTGCACCTTTCTCAAAATGAGAAGCCCTAGGATCACCTAAAAACTTACCAAATTGCCCACCTACTTCCTGGGTCATAATAGATAGCATAGTTCCAGAAGGTAACCCTTCTCTTGTATCTGCAGCATCCAATTCAGCTAACACGTCATCAGGAACTCCTAATGCGCTCTCATCTGCAACCGATTCAATCATTTGGATTACCTCCATGGAATTATTCAAATAATGTAATTAACAATGTAACTAATTCTACAGTAATATTAGCGAATGTATGGTCTGAATGATAAGCCCCAATAATGAAGCCAATAGATAAAACTACCCCATGGGTAAACACTAGCACGTATTTCATTTGAACAATTTAACCTCTTCAACGATCTCTGCTTCAACAACTTCTCCCACTGCTACTCCTAACTCTAACTTACCCTTAGCAATATTCACAGCGGTACCTTGTCCTGCCTGTATTGATAACTTCTGCTCTGCCACCAACTTCATAGTAGCCTCCCTCAATATAGCAATACTAGAATCCTCCTTAACAGCAATATCCAACTCGATCTTCTTAACCTCAGGCATCTTCAACTGTGTTAACAATGAATTAGCAGCATCCGTACGCACCTTCTCGCTATTAGCACTAACCATTAACTCAGCCTGCACATTTAATGCCCTCTGATACAGATCCTGGTTCAACACATAACTAGGAACCAGTGTCTGCTCCATAATAAGATTCACTAACTTACTCTTATTATATGAAGTCACATAACTAGCGATATCCTTACTAGCCACAGCATCCTTAGCAAACCTAATAATTTTATCTGGAAAGGTCTTACTATAAGAGTCAATGCTAGTACAGCCCATCAACTTATGGGTAACATACTTAACAGCAGATATGTACTGCTGCACCGTAAATTTACCATCCTTCATGATCTGCGTGTACCCAACAAGATTCTCTCTATAAGCCTCATACAACTCAGGCTCAGAAAGAGTCTTATTAATCTGGTCAATCAATTGCTGATTAACAGATTTCTTTACCTTGTCAGGTAACGCAGTCCTAAATTGTTCAATCGTCAGCATACTATCTCTTACCAAATCCATTAATATAATTAATAGCATTACTTAAGTAAGAGAATGTCATACCACCATTACCCTTAATCAGCTCTGCCACAGCACCAATTGACCCCCACTGCTTCTCATCAAATCGCTGCTCCCCATCCTCACGTAAGCCAACAAACACAACCCTCCCTGGCCGCTTATTACTATCATCCACTGCTTCAGCAATACCATATGTCCCGGTCATCTTAGGAGTAATAACATACAGACAGATATCACACTCTTCCCTCTGCTTTACCTCTTCCACTTGACACTCTGGTGTCCAATCTGAAACCAGTGGATTAAAATACTCAACCTCTAGCCCTGCGATAACCTCTTCACGCCAAGTAGAGTCATTACACGTACCACCTAAAAATACTTTCATTACTTTAATCGTCCCAAAGAGTTTAATTCTTTCTTTTAAAATTTTAGAATATTTACGCATTATGCAAAGCTGCGTAGAGAGTAAATTGCGCTCGGTTACTGGCAATCCCTGAAAAACCTCTGTATTGCGTATAAGCGCAGATAATTTAAGTATTTTATTTTCTAGATCCTGCTCCTCATCTAATACACGTAATTGGTATGGGTAACCTCTTTTTACAGGTTTTTCTTTAAGCATGACATCCTGTATCTTTATCTCTTCAGCTATCAACTCACTATGCATACACTACCTTTCCCTTAATCATCTATATCGGGTGTCTATAGTATCACATACTTTGAATACTATAATTTTCATAAGGGGGAAAATATAAAAAATTATTATGAGGAAAATTATGGGTAATACTTTTAGTTAGGGGAGACGAAAAAATTATAAAATGGGAATCAACTTAGGGGCTGAGTGTAAAGACACACAAAAACAAAAGCACCCCCCCTACCAATGTTCTTTATCAAGTTTCACCACCCTACCACCCCATACGTACAGCAGAGCTTACGCTCATGCATGGCAATTACGCCAACTACGGAGACAATTATCATGAGTAAATTTCTACAGCAGTTCTGGACCATGCTATTCACCACCGCATCTGCAGGTACCTATGCAGCTAAAGCAGTCGAGAACGTATGTATCGTAGCCGAGAAGCGATCAGGCATCTGGGTAGAAGATGCAATCCACGAGCAAGCCCTAGCCACCCAAGCCGCAGTGAAGGCACTAGCAGCAGCCAAGGCCCTCAAGTAACACCATGCCACCCTTAGGGGTGGCATTAACCCTTTACACACTACACACAAAAACAACCCAGAGAGTCAGTCTAGATAGAGAGATGAGCCATGTACTACATTCAGTAGTAATAATGGCAGTCTCATATCACCGCATACCCGCATACAGCAACGGTTACAGG
>Ga0307984_1001012_pt1 | contig 11934 bp, 8 predicted proteins | sample EllFjometageno78_FD_203169 | JGI IMG/M metagenome (GOLD analysis project Ga0307984, IMG submission 203169) | Marine microbial communities from Ellis Fjord, Antarctic Ocean - #78 | ecosystem: Environmental > Aquatic > Marine > Unclassified | place: Southern Ocean | collected 2014-10-09 | reverse complement strand
GTTTGTTTTTAAATCCAAACACAATGAATTAATATTAATACTAAATATATTTATGTCGGGTCTACTTTAATAAAACGACATTATATACAGCATAAAAATGGAGAGGGGAACTCCGGTGTGGAATTCCCCTCATAATTACGGTGTAAGCCGGATTCTGTTCAGCTCCGAAGAGCTGCTTCATCATTGATCTAATGCGACCCACCCTCTAGCATCGAGCGAGTAGCCCTCAAGCACTAGTTTACATGGTCTTGCAGCCCGCAAGGTTTACCTAAGCCAATAGATCACTCCATTGCTGGTGGGCTCTTACTCCACCTTTTCAGCCTTACCTGTTCCTTCCTACTTACGCGGGAAGGCCATCGGCGGTTTAAATCTCTTTAGCACTTTCTGTCCCATCACGTTTGATAGTCCTCCCTTTCGAGGAGTGCGGTACTCTTAGCTGTCCGGACTTTCCTCCCCACTTACGTGAGGCGATAAAGGCAACCGTGACACAAATTTAACAATTATGAATGAAGAATCAGTAAATTTGCGCCCATGAAATTAAACATCGCTATTGTTTTTGCAATTGCCACGAGCACAGCGCTCATTATTGGGTGCTCTGAAACTGCTTCTAACCCTCATTCTAACCCACATTCAGGTGGTGGAGATCATGAGGGAAATAAACTTTCCGATGACAGCGTGACATACGAGAAGGAAGTACATCTTTCAAATATGCATCAGTTTACTTTCGGAGGTGACAACGCTGAAGCGTATTGGTCTTTCGATTCTAATTCTCTTGTATTCCAAACTTCTAATCCGAAGGGAGGAATTCAATGTGACCAAATCTTTGTAATGGATATCGACACAGATGGAACTCCTTCGGAAACACCACCTAGAAGAGTGAGTAACGGACTCGGAAGAACGACATGCGCATACTACATGCCAGGAGATACTACTGTGGTCTTTGCGTCCACACACCTCGGAAGTGAAGAATGTCCTCCGGTTCCGGAAAGAGGGGCTGAAGGAAGGTATGTTTGGCCTATATACTCAGACTTCGAGATTTTCGAAACAGATTTAGAAGGGAACGTAGTTAACCAACTCACAGACCGCCCCGGGTACGACGCTGAAGCCACATTATCACCACAGGGAGATAAGATGGTATTTACTTCAACTAGAACAGGAGATTTAGAGCTATTCACTTGCGACCTGGACGGAAGTAATGTTTTCCAAGTGACACACGAATTGGGCTATGATGGAGGGGCGTTTTTCTCACCAGATGGGGAGTGGTTGGTTTGGAGATCTTCTCGCCCGAAGACCGAGGAAGAGGTGAAGAAATACAAGGATTTACTCGCTAAAAATTTAGTGGAACCTACAGATATGGAACTGTTTATAGGGCGAGTAGACGGGACGGAGATTCGTCAGGTGACACAGCTGGGAGGAGCCAATTGGGCGCCTTACTTCCATCCTGGTGGAGATAAAATCTTGTTTTCGAGCAACCACCATACCGGAGGATTCCCTTTCAATATATTTATGGTTAACCTTGACGGAACGGAACTTACACAAGTGACTTTCGACAACGCCTTCGACAGCTTCCCAATGTTTTCTCCAGATGGAAAGCGACTTGCTTTCTCTTCAAATAGAAACAATGGTCGGACGAGATCAACAAACGTTTTCGTAGCCGATTGGGTAGAGTAAACATTGACTATTTTTGAATCATGAAAAAGTATTACCTACTGCATAAGCCTTTTGGTATGTTAAGCCAGTTTACCCGTGAAGGAGGACATCCTTCTATAGCTGATGTCGACTTTAAATTTGAGAGCGACGTATATTCTGTGGGAAGATTAGACACTGACTCAGAGGGACTGTTGTTGCTAACGAATGACAAGAGATTGAATTCTGAACTTCTGTCTCCAGAGAACGGACATCCTCGTACATACCATGCTCAGGTAGAAGGAACTCCTGACTTCTCTGATCTTAGGAAATTACAGAATCCAATGTTGCTGAAAGTAAAAGGCAAAGAATTTAAGACTCGCCCTTGCAAAGCGTCGATTTTAGACCCTCAGCCAAATTACGTAGCGCGCCTTCCTCCTATTCGTGTACGCAAAAACATTCCAGACTCTTGGATTTCTATTACGCTCACAGAAGGAAAAAACAGACAGGTTAGGAAGATGACTGCCGCTTCTGGCCTACCTACTTTAAGACTGATTAGAGAAGCTATTGGACCATTTAAGTTAGATGGATTAAAAGCAGGAGAAGTCCGTGAGATCTCCGAAGCGGAGATAAGTAAGCTCATCTAATGAAATTAGTGATTGGGTTTTTCAGGACTGTACTGGCGGTATTGTATTCCGCCTTTTGGTGTGGGATTGCTTTGATAACGCTAGTCATTTTCCCCAACAGTTCTGAATTCGTGTTAATAAAATTCGCGAAGAAATATTGGAGCGAATTTATGATGAAATGGATCGTCGGAGCTGAGCTCGATGTTCAGATCCATCCAGAAACTGATGCGTTATTTAAATCCGGTCGTGGAGCGGTTTTGGTTTCCAATCACTCTAGTTTCTTGGACATAAATTTAGCCTTTGCCTCTACACCTACTCCAATCGTTTTTATTGCAAAAGCCGGAGTAAAAAAAGTACCACTTCTGGGTGGCGCTAATGAAAGAGTGGGGACCGTTTTCGTAGAAAGCGGGAATATTAAAATGGCGAAGATGGCCATTAAGAAGTTGGAGAAAACGCTGAAAAGTGGGCGATGCGTTCTCGTGTACCCTGAAGGAAGTCGATTCAACACGAACGAAATTCGACCATTTAAAAAAGGAGGGTTTCACCTTGCTTCTAATGCGGGCGCGCCGGTAGTTCCCGTTTATCATGAAGGTATGGGTGAAATCTTACCTCCTCATACTTATATCATAAGAAAGCCTTCAAAACCTGTTGTAGTTAGATTCGGGAAACCCATTTACTCTACTAATGTAGAGGAGCTAAGAGACAAGAGCTTCGAGGCCGTTAAAGATCTTCAAGCTAAGCTGAGACCCTAGAAGCCACACTATCGGCGACATTAGCGCCTAGCTCAGTTGCGAGCTTTAATCCTTCTCGAATTGCCCTTTGAGCATCCAAACCTTTTGAGTTTGCTGCGCCACCTATGAGAGAGACGTTGATACCCGATGATTTTAATTCTTCTAGCAGGGGTGCAAATGGAGTTTGGCCAGTACAAACGACAACCGTATCCACTTTGAGAGTAACATCTCCTTTTTCTTGGTGAGTCAGGTGTAGACCTTCATTGTCTAACTTAGAATACGTTATACCACCCCACATGTTTACGCCACGTTCCCGCAAGGTCATCCGGTGAATCCAACCCGTAGTTTTCCCGAGTTTAGCGCCCGGCTTTCCTGGACTACGTTGTAAAAGATGGACAGTCCTCTTTGACTTTGTTCGTGCAGACGAGATCAAACCTCCCCTCTCAGACAAAGACTCATCTATGCCCCAAGATTTATGAAACCCCACAGAGTCGGCGTCGTGGGTGAGGAAATCAGCCACATCGAATCCTATGCCTCCGGCACCCACAATAGCGACCTTCTCCCCTACAGAAACCTTCCCACGCAATACATCTAAATAGTTTACTACCTCTGGCCTATCAGAGCCGGGTATTTCCCAGGTTCTTGGAAGGACTCCCGAAGCAAGCACTACGTCAGAATATCCATCAGTTTGTAACAACTCAGCATCAGCTTTAGTATTTAACCGAACATCAACGCCCAAGTCTAAAAGCCTACTTGAAAAATGTCTTATGGTAGCTTGAAATTCGTTTTTACCTGGGATTAGTTTCGCAACGTTAAACTGACCTCCCAATTCATGGGATTGCTCAAACAGAGACACCTCAAACCCCAAGCTGGCAAGTTCCGAAGCACAGCTCATTCCAGCTGGGCCACCTCCAACTACAGCCACTTTCTGTCCGTTGGGACTTGCCTGTATTGAGGCGTCAGACCACTTGCTTTCTTCACAAGCACGAGGATTAACAAGGCAAGAAGCTGATTTACCTTTAAAGAGATGATCCAAGCAAGCTTGGTTACACCCTATGCAAGTATTGATTTTCTCCGCGTCGCCTTCTTGCGACTTTTTCATCAAATTGGGATCTGCAAGGAAAGGCCGAGCCATAGATATCATATCTGCACATCCATCTTGTAGAGCCTTCTCACAATTCACAGGGTCGTTAAAGCGATTGGTGGTAATTAGGGGAATCCCCAACTTTCCCATTAGACGTTTCGTCACAAAGGCAAAACCACCACGAGGAACCATCGTCGCAATAGTCGGAATCCGGGCCTCATGCCATCCAATTCCCGTATTAATCACATCTGCTCCTGCAATCTCGATGTCCTTGGCAAGGCGTTCAACCTCTTCCCAAGAGCTTCCTCCATCTACCAAGTCCAACATACTTAACCTGTACATAATCAAAAAATCCGGCCCCACAGCTTCTCGAATACGCATAACAATGTCTTTGGGAAATTGGATCCTGTTTTCGAAACTTCCTCCCCACTTATCAGTTCTGTGGTTCGTCTCCGAAGCAATAAATTCATTAATTAAATACCCCTCCGACCCCATTACTTCAACCCCGCAATATCCAGCCCTCTTGGCTAATACCGCTGTCTTAACGAAATCCTTTATCGTCCTTTCTACACCTCTTGTGGAAAGCGCTCTGGGCTTAAATTTATTTATGGGAGCTTTGATAGCTGAAGGCGCCACATTAAATGGTGTATAGGCATATCTCCCGGCGTGCAGTATTTGCAGAACGATATTCCCTCCTTCAGCTTTTACAGCTTTGGTAATCACCCTGTGCTTTGCGGCCTGAAAGACATTAGCTAGCCTCGCTCCACCAAATACAGTCACCCCAGCCCTGTTAGGTGAAATACCCCCCGTCACGATAAGCGCCACTCCTCCCTTAACTCGATCTGCATAGAATCTAGCAAGGTGTTTAAAGCCTCCCTTTTCTTCTTCGAGACCAGTATGCATAGACCCCATGATGACTCTATTTGAAAGAGTCAAGGTACCAAGTTTAATTGGAGAAAAAAGTAGTGGGAATTGATGTGCTTCAGGCATTTGTTATAAAAAATTGTTATTCAAAATCACGGAATCTATCTACAAAATCATTGCGAAGACCACTTCTAGAAACTTGCATTTTTATAGACTTTTCAGTAATCGGATGTGTTAACACCTTCTCCTTGGATTTGAGTTTATTCCAAACTTCCATAAAGTACATGTCATTGGTCTCGAAATTTAAAAAAGTATCGTATTCGAAGTAATACCAATGCCCCTCACTGATATGAAAATAGACCCTTAACTCATCTCGATTTCTTCCCCGAACTAACTCAACCTTTCCAGGCATGGTTCTAAAGACAGCATCATCTCCTATAGTGGCGATTCCAATTTCAGAAGTAGAAATAAATGCATCTTCAAATGGATCATACTCAAGCTCAAGACCAGTGAGCATCATCGTGAATCGCACTTCTTTAGGCACCTTTTTATACGTCCCTTCCCTCGACAATTCTCTTAGAGCATTGTCAGCCACTTCCATTCCTGCAATCTCTCTTAAAGCATATTCATAATTGGTTGAACTAAAATCAAGGGGCGTCGCAACGGAAGCATTTGTGAGTTGCTCAGCTAAATGGGATTCTAAATTTTTCGACATATACATATTTAAAGCAAGAGATCCTCGCATCTCGATCTTGCCAGATTCACTTTCCCAAACATCTCCCACAAATGTGTGGTCAATAATACTTAAATCTAGGGGCAGAGTCGTAGACCCCGAGGAGAAGACTCCACAACCATCAATAGGGAGTACTGTTAATGTCCCTGGCAGTTTTGGGTTACGAAATTTATCATCAGAAGCAACAACATACCTTGAATTGGCCTTGTCAAACCTCAGATTTCCCTCATGTTTAAAAATCTCCAAATCGCCTCTGTCTGGCTTATTCGTAAAGAACCCAGCATACGCTTCGAAAGGCGAATTATCCGTGAGCAATATCCCAACTCCTAAATGTGACATCATCATTTCTTTAACTACTGAATCTATAGGAATTGCTACGTCGGCAGGGTCTATCACACCATTAAACCGAATCCACTCACGCCTGAATTTATCACATTCGAAAGCAAGTCTCGTCCCGCCCTCAAATTCTAAATCCTTTCTATTGGCTTGAAGGTTTACTTCCCCAGTGAACTCAAAATAAGGACTTAAATAAAATTCTTGATCAATCTCAATATCGCCCTGAGAGAAAGTAGTATATGACTCATCCACTGCGATATTTTTGAAAAAGATAGGCCATTCTATTCCCACAGCATCTTTATAAATATATGAGCCTGAAGCTTGGTAATCTAAACGTCCACGAACAAAGACCTTCGCATCGAAAAATCTGTGGTAACGAGATACGTCATTGGCATAAATTTGAGCATTAAGCAACATATCCATCGCAGCATCCCTCCTTATGGTTACGTTTCCGCTGTCAGGCCAAATTTCAGCATCTGCAACAGCCATAGCTCTTACATCTCGACACATAACCACGGCTTCTTCCACCCTATACAAAGCTTTTGCACAAGAAAAATGAAGGGAGTCCTGACCTGGGTGGACGGAAAAGAAATTTGAATGCGTTCGGTCGGCTAAGTCTGAGAACAAGAGTTCTTCGTTGTTAGAGAAAGAGTTTTCCAGTTCGATTTGGTCATCATCCATAAACCATGTAAACCTGTCCATTTCACAGATGTACCTCACAGCCGGCAAAGCAATTTCAGTAACCCCTTCGTGAGAAACGAACTCACCATCACGCCTGTCGAAATTCACATTTGCATTCACATTTTCCGTTTCAAAAGCGAGAGCGTTTAAATCGTTACCTGTAATTTCGAAGTTCGCGGTATCAGCAAGGATAGCTCTTTCTTCCAAGTTAAACATCGTGGATGTTAGAAAGGCGTCCTCGAATTCGAACTCACCATTCGCCGTCATGCCCGACTTACTCAAGTGAAGCGCACCTCCAAGTAAAACATTGTCATTAAAACACTTTAACCTGCTTAAATCAGACCTTACATCAAGTACTGGGTCACCCGATTGAATATTTCTGTTGAGGGCAAACTCTGTCGTAGTTGCAAAGACCTCAGGTACATGTTCGTAAGAAGCGTTGTTAGTATACTCACTCGTATTTCCGAAGGCTGAGTCAGGAACCAATACAATATCCTCACCTCGCAAATTAGAAGTTAGGAATTCTATTTCTCCAGTTCCTTGTAGACCATTCATATTGAGCTTTAAATCTGCATATATCGTTCCTACACCTTGGAAAAGTGGAAATCCCTCAGGCGGAGTACTTGCCTCAATACCCAAAGAGAAGTCATCCATCAGTTTTAGATCGACTTCGAGATCGGGAATAATCCCATCTGCCAAAAGCTCTCCAGTAAAACTCATATTTGCCTTCATAAAGTTGTCCAAGCTATCTATCGAGAAAGGATCTAATGCGTATCTGAATCTATTTCTGTCGTAAGCACCATGATGTATGCTCTGTGAGTCGTAGTAAACATACGAGGGCTTCATACTGTTAAGAACGGGATAGTGTGTGTAAAACTCCGATTTCCAACCGGAGCGATTTGAGGGGTGATCCAGCTCTATGGTGCCAGAAACACCTTCTATAGAGTTTCTTACTAATCTGGTCTGTGGGCTTCCGTCCAAATCTTTCTCCCCCTCAACTTCTGCTCGAATATACATCTGATCTACAGCGTTTAATTCAATTGTGAAATCTTCATAGTGAAACTTAAATTTTTTTCCACTAAACTCGAAATTACCTGCCTTTACACGTCCGGCAAATGTAAAATCTCGGTTTTCAGACATTTTAATATATCCGTTTTTAGGAGACACCACTACGTTTTGGGCTTCGCTGAGTTTAAAGTTTGAAAGCCCCATGATTTGAAGTGTTTTGTCTACCAACCCAAGCTGTGCATTCACTCCGTTTAAGACTTCAGAACGAAAAGCAAGAACGTCATAATCTATTAGAAATCTATTGCATTTTAGGTGATTTTCCGCTTTAGGTAACCACTCACACCAGTAATCCGCCTCATCGTAAGTCACGTAACCTTCAAGCGCCAAGTTCATCAGTATTAATCTAGACTGAACCACGCTCAACTTTAGGAAAGATGCATACTCAGAGGCGTAGAAACCAGAAGATGGATTGCTACGCACAAAGCGACCCAGCTTTACAAGCGGATTAATTAAAGCTTGGCCTGTCATATTGTCAAACGTTCGCTTGTCGAAATTCGCATGAGACCTGAAGACCCCCACGGCACGACTCGATGGGACTATTGCTCCTAAATCCATTGTTCTACCACCAATTTCCCATGTCAACGCATCTACCTGAAAATCAATTTTGTGGTAGGAGTCGGAAAACGCCTGTAACCCAACGCCTTCCTCATCTCTAACAATGCGAAGTCGCTTGCTTATATCATCGTATCTAACGACGATACTTGGATGATAAATACTGTCCTTGTCCAAGTAAATAGATATCGTTGATTTTGTAGCTGACAATCCCTCACGCGTAAACAAAATCTCATCTACAAAGCAGCGAACAAAGAGTGTATCATTGTTGTAGATCTTTAAAGATCCCGGTGTGTCACCGATAGACGTGCCACTTAGCTTAGAACCTTTGACGACAATTCCTCCCACAAAATCCATGTTGGGAAAAATATTTACAAGCTCTAACTTCTCTCCCTTTGAAACAAATCGAGGGTAAGACTGAGCAAGAATCGATCGTGAGGCTTTGACTTTAAAATCGAGCTTGCCTTCTACCACATCATCGAAAAGACTTGAGTGAAATGTTACCGGGTATGCTGAAAAATAACTCCCCGAAAGCTTCACCTCGTAATCGTTTAATTCGACGTACTGGAGGCTATCTACAAATATCGTCCCTTCCCAATTTACGAATCCCCCCTCACCCTTCCATTTAGACAAGGTGGGTAAAAACACGCCGTTTGTTTCTCTTATTCTTGATGTGTCACCATTTAAAGTACAAACGAGCGATCCATCGGTAAATTTCACATAAGGCAAAGAATCTATTCCCAACTCCATTTCACCCCCATCGAAATGCCAGCCAGACAAACCCTCATGCGCTATTATTCCTCTTTTAAAAAGCTTAGGTGAAATCTCAAGGTAGTTGTTGAGTTTTTTCCTCCACCTCTTATTTTCAGACATCGCTGTTATTTGGGCGTGCCAATCGACCCAAAGGACTGAATCCACGCCTGTATCAAGCTGCTCTGAAACGCCTCTCAAATACCCTACAATTCCAGAAGAGTTCTTGAGATTAATGGACTGCAGCTGTAAGGTCGTTGAAATGATTGTGTCCCGAATCGACTTAGGCGTAGAAGAACTTAAAAGCTTTGGTATGAAAACCTTACGAACCCATGATGAGCTTTCAGCTTCACCTTTAGCAAAGTCATCCTGAAGTTCCTTCACAAAAGAGATCGCAGATGGCAAATCGCCCCTTGCTTGCTGGTCTGACTGAGCGAAAGATTCAAGAGAGATTGACCAAATAAAAAACATCGCTGCAAAAGCGATTACAGACCTTAACGTGTATAATGAATTTGTTCCTCGCATCAACCTACAATGTAGGAAGTCATTGATGAGTATCTGCTATAATTGCTACTCAGGTTTCACACAAATAATACACGCCCATCCCTCACTGTCCTTCACCTCCACAACATTCCACCCAAGCCTTTCGATCACCTTTTCCAAAACAGGCACATCTCCAACAAAGAATCCAGACAAAGCGATTTGGCCTCCAGGACTCAATACTTTGTCATATGATGACATATCCTGCACTAAAATATTCCTGTTTATGTTCGCAAGAATAACATCATTTATACGAGTCCCAGATAAATTGGAAGCGTCGCCACATACTACAACAAAACTTTCATCTACAGAAAAACCATTCAATTCAGCGTTTTCTATCGTGTTTGTGTAAGCTCCCTCTTCAATATCGATCGCGAGTACTGAGACAGCTCCAAGTTTCAAAGCCGCGATTGCTAACACCCCTGTTCCGCACCCCATGTCTAAAACCGTCAGCCCCTTTACATCTAAATCTAGCAAAGTGTGCATCATTAGAAGTGTCGTATCGTGGTGTCCTGTACCGAAAGACATATGAGGCACAATAACAACATCTAAAAAACCCTTCTCTGTCTTTTCAGGTAAACTGTGGAATGGCGCTCTTACAATGGCTCTTTCACCAACATAAACAGGCTCGTAATTCGCTTCCCATTCCGCATTCCAGTTCCTTGTCTTCACTATACTTTCAGACCAAACAACCTCAGCCAATCCCATCAATCTCACTTGAACATCTAAAAGCCCAGACTTGTCTACAAATTGCTCGGGAATATATGCCGTCAAACCTTCGTCTGTAGATTCGAAAACCTCAAAATCCAACTCTGAAAGCCAGGCAATAGCGACCTCACGTGCCGGCAGCAAAGGCGTAAACTGAATGTCGAGCTTAAGGTAGTCAGCACGTATAAATTCTCTACTCATTGAACTTTTAACAGATTAATTAAAGACTTGAATCAGATTTTATAATTAATTGAAAATCAGACGCATCAAGCGAAGCACCACCAATTAACCCTCCATCTACATCAGGGCTTGAAAAAATCTCATCTGCATTTGACGGCTTACAACTACCGCCATATAAAATTGAAGTTTTCAATGCGGTATCAGCATCAAACCTATTGGCAAGGTAATGTCTAATAAAACAATGCATTTCCGCGACCTGAGTGGCAGAAGGTGTTCTCCCAGTCCCAATAGCCCAAATAGGCTCATATGCAACCACCACACCTGCCATTTCCTCTGAGCTTACATCCTCTAAGGCAGAGATGAGCTGTGCCTTAATCACAGACTCCTGACTTCCCTTATCTCTCGAAGTAAGGTTTTCACCACAGCAAAGAACCACACCTAGACCAGCATCAATGCATCTACGAACTTTTTTGGCAACTATTACATCTGACTCCCCGAAGTCTGCTCTTCTTTCCGAGTGACCCACCAAAGCAAAATCAACACCACAAGAAACGAGCATATTGGCAGTAAACTCACCAGTATAAGCGCCATCAGAAAACGCACTAACTTGCTGTGCTGCAATGAGTATCCCATTACGATCACTGCCGGAGAGCTCAGACAAGTAGGGTGCAGGAGGAGCAATCATTACCCTCACATCCTTCGGCATAGAATCCATCGCCACACCCATTACAGCTATCCACTCACGGGCTTCATTTATAGATTTATTGCTTTTCCAGTTTCCTGCTACTATATTTCTCATCTTAGATATCTGATATTTGTGCAAATATGCCACAGACAGATTCAAATTCCATAATCAATTCCACTCTCAAGAAGATTTGGGGTTTTGACGCGCTGAGAAAGTTCCAGGTTGCCCCTGTATCCGCCCTCACATCTGGCAAAGACGTCATCGCTCTTTTACCTACTGGCGGTGGGAAATCCTTGTGTTTCCAACTTCCATCCCTCGTGCGTGGTGGGCTATGCATCGTAATTTCCCCTCTCATCGCGCTGATGGAAGACCAAACCAACCAGCTTAAACTTTTAGGCGCACGTGCAGCATCACTAACAGGTGATAGGAAAAACATAGATAGAATTCTAAACAATGCCCATGTTGGTGCATTAGACTTCCTATACCTTTCTCCCGAAAGACTCAACGACCCGCTTTTCATAGCTCAGGCTCCCCTACTTGACGTGAGAACCATAGCCATTGATGAGGCGCATTGTATATCACAATGGGGACACGACTTCAGGCCTGAGTTTAGAAATATAAGCGTTCTAAAATCCTACTATCCGACAGCTGTACTGGGTGCATACACAGCCACTGCCACAAATGAAGTCCTCGCTGATATCGCAGCCCAACTCAAGATCGACGCCGGGTGCATCCACACCACCTCGATGAGAAGACCAAATCTTGAATTT
>Ga0307984_1001010_pt1 | contig 11945 bp, 2 predicted proteins | sample EllFjometageno78_FD_203169 | JGI IMG/M metagenome (GOLD analysis project Ga0307984, IMG submission 203169) | Marine microbial communities from Ellis Fjord, Antarctic Ocean - #78 | ecosystem: Environmental > Aquatic > Marine > Unclassified | place: Southern Ocean | collected 2014-10-09 | reverse complement strand
AAAGAAAGAAGTAGCGGCGGCTATGCAGCTTGAGCAGTCGCAGCAACCGGGGACTATTGCCGAGCAGCGTGAAGCGGAAGCCCTAGAACTAGTAAAACAAGAACAAGCGGGCGGGCTTGCCGACCTGCAGTCCCGTACAAAAGATACACTTGACCAAAAGCAGAAGATGCAGGGCAAGGGTATGCAAAAAATAGCGCAGGGGGCTGGTCGGCCACCACAACAAGCTGGTGGTCTTGCTGGATTAACAGGGGGGCAACCGGCACGTCCTCCTATGCCACCACAGGGTGGCCCTCAAGCTGCGGGACTTGCTAACGCGCGTATGATGCAGGCTGCTAACGGTGGTCCCGTCCGTCGTATGGCTGGAGGTGGTATTGTTGGTTTCGCTGGTGACGACGGGAACAACCAAGTTAAAGTTGGTAGCTCCGTACAAGAACGTATTAACGAACTTGGGATCAGTGCGGACGATTTTGCGGCTATGCCCGAAGCGCAGCGGAAAAGTGTTTTAGATTCTATAAATGACCGTGCCAGCTTAGGCCAATTTGGTTCAGGAACCAAAAATATACCCGCAGCTTTATACGACCTGTTAATAACGAACCCCATAGCAGGTTTTAAAAACATAGGCACTGATATATCAGAATCGCGTATTGGGGCTATGTTAGGACTATCTGACCCCACTACTGGCTCTGCGGAACGTGCGCCAACATTTGAAACTTTGACTGGAGTGCAGGATGAAATAGCGGACAACGAAGCAGGCTTAGACGAAAAAGGATTAAAGAGTTTATTGCCTCCGGGAGTCGAAGCGTTTGGGGGACCAGATGTTCCTGTTGTAATACCTCCCACTGTAGACCCAGTCGTTGATCCAGTCGTTGATCCAGTCGTTGATCCAGTCGTTGATCCAGTGGTAGAATCAGAAGTAGAAACAGCGGAAGCACCTCCTGCTCTGCCCGATGCAATTCAAACGATTGACCAAATAGATGCAACTCCTATGGATTCAGTCAATGATATGTCTGGCGATGTTGCACTGCGCAAGGGTACAGCTTTCTCAGATGATTACTTGAACCGTGATGCAAATAACCAGTCTTTCGAGGACATGAAAACTCGCATGTCAGAGTTTGACAAGGAGAACTACAGCCCGAATGAAGACCTCAACAACTTCTTAATCGGTATGGGCGGCACAGGTTCTATGGGCGAGGCCATGAAAGGCGGCAAAGCCGCTATGGATAAGAGCAAAACAAACCGCCGTAACCGTATGGTAGACGAGTTCCTGATGGAAGAAAGCCGTATGGATATGGACGCGGGCCTTGGGAAAGCTGGTCTTATATTAGGCACAAGTATGAGCAAAGACGCTCAACTAAATGAACGCAATATGATAACTGTTTTTAATAGCATGACCGAGAAACAAATGGACATCGCAGCGAAAGACGCGGACAGGATCGCAGCGCGAGAAGCAAACCTACTTATCTCTGCCGATAAGAAATTACAAAGACACATTGATCTTTTGACGGTAAAAAACCAAAGTATCCAAATAAAACAAAAAGCTGCTACACAAGTTTTAACTGAAATTAACATTACGCGTGACGCGCTACGTCTAGCTGAAGAAACAACTGGGCCAGAAAGTGAAGCGCTACGGAACGCAGGTGATGAACTGGCGGACGCAATCGAGGATGGTGCCCCAAGGCGTATTGCTGGTGCCCAAGCGGAAGTTGCGGCGATTAGAGCTAGAATTTACGCTGCGGTAGAAAACGTATTAAACCAACCAAACGATGCTGGTCAGAACCGTCTTGAGCTTGAAACTTTGGCAAATCAAGTTTTCCAAGATACGTTATCCATGCCGACATTATCTGGAAATATAAGTGGTTTTAGAGAGTAGAGAACAACTAACATGGGTATTTACACGCTAGACCTCGACGATGGTTCTCAAATTGAAGTAGAAGCTCCCCGAGATACTCCTCTCCGAGAACTGTTAACGATAGCCGCTCAACAACGCGTTGAAGCTAGTAAACCCGCTCTTGTGGAACGGCAAGGGGAGAGACAGGCAAAGATAGACAAACGATTAGCGACGGAAGTTGTAGGTGGTAGGGATGCCAACACTGCGATTGGACGTGGTATTGGTCGTGGTATTGACTCCTTGCAACAAAACCTTGGGTCCGCAACAGAGGGTATAGGGAGTGTCTTAGGGCTTGAAGGTCTTGAGAAATTTGGTTCTGAGATTGCGCTTAATAACGAAGCTGAATTACAACGCGCGGAACGGTTCTCCACAAGGCTAAGTGATGTTGACGGTGTTGGTAGTGGTCTGAGCGCAGCGGGGGAGCTAGTAGGTGAGTCTGCTCCACAAATGGCACAGGTTGCCGCGGGTGCCGCCGCTGGTGCCGCTTATGGTGGTGGTGCTGGTGCCGCTTTCTTTGGTATCGGAGCAGCCCCCGGAGCGGCCATAGGCGCTGTTGTTGGTGGCGCATTAGCTGCGATCCCCTTGTTCTTTGGGGGAAACCGCGAACGGCAAATATCCGCTGCTGAGGGGGATCGTACTGGGGTTAATGAAGGCGCTGCGTTCCTTACAGCCGTACCACAGGCACTTATGGATTCGATCTTTACTATGTTGGGCGCAAAATATGTTCTTGGGCCACTCGCAAAAGCTGCACCGGCAGGCCAAGGGCTGTTTACACGCGCTGCTAAAGGCGCTGGCGTCGGTGCCGCTACAGAGATACCTACTGAGATTGGGCAAGCTGTCCTTGAACGTGCGCAAGCGGGCCTCTCTATAACAAGTGCGGAAGCCCTGCGAGAGTATGGTGAAGCTGGTTTAGCCGCAGGTCTACTAGGTGGTGGTCTCGGTGGTCTCGGTGGAGCAGTTAGACGTACCGGCGTTCCAGAAGCAGAGCCAGAAGCCTTACTACAATTACCGGCACCTAGCGCAGCAGAACTTGGTAGCCCCGTCACGCAAACAGAACCGTTACAGATTACCGATCAGCCCCCGCAGTTGCAGATTACAGGCCCAGATGATCTTGGTATTCAGTTAGACGCTGGAACAGGCCAAGCTACCACGAGGGATCAAAGAATAGAAACTGGCGAACAAGGTTTAGCAGGTCTTGTAGCCGAGAACGAAAAAACTAAGGCGACTGCAAAGAGGACTACAGAACTTGTAGAACAAGCTAAAGCCGAGTTACAGAACGACGGGTCAATAACTCCCGCAACTTTCCGCGCTTTAAAAGACAGCCCGATAAACCAAGTTAAAGCTGAACTAGAAAATACACAGTACCAACCACTATTGAGTTTGATAGAAGGTTCCCCTGTTGATAAACGACCTCTCGGCACTAAACCCGAAGAGTTTACTCCTCCACAGGGTGTACAGAATAAAGAACGTCTGGCTAAAGCTGTAGCAGATGCAAAAAGTGGCCTTGGCGCAGTTGCGGGTAAACAAGACACCGAGATTAAAGCAGACCTTGCTAGGGAACAAACGCAAGACACTAGCGCTAAGTTACGTAGGTCCGCAGCGGATCAGTTAGATGCAGATACAGACAGCCTTATAGCCGAGCTTGACCGAACTGGCAGCGACACACGTACTCAGGCTCAAACTGACTTGCAGAAAGCATCCGCACTGGAAACAGTGGAAGGCCAGCGCGATACTGGTCGGGCAAAGCAGTCTGAGGCTACGCGCACGAAGATACTACAGGATACAGTAGCCAACGCAGGTGATCTTAAACAGCCAGCGGCTTTGCAGCGTGCATTTGAATCCGCATTGACCGCTGCAGGTATAGGAAAAGCCACAGCTACACCTGCCGAAGTCGCTAGTATAGAAAAAGCGTCTGCTATTATAGTCGCCAAAGCTCCTGATAGGGTTACTGCTGACATGGCACCTGCGCCTTTACCTGCAGTGGTAGACCCACGCCAAACTGCTATGGAAGCGGAGGTCGCTCCTAAACCTGTAGAGCCAATACAGCAATCCCTCCCCACACTAGGGCGTAAACGCGATTTTGGTACTGCACCTGCGCAGGAGACTACTGCAGAAACAACTGTAGAGCCAAAGATTGTAGACGCTGCGCTGTTTGACAAGCTGGGCGTGCCGCCGTCTGCCCCCATTCGTAAACGTGTTATGGGTAAAGACTTTAACGACACAGAAGTACGACAACAGTTTGCTACACTGGCAGGGAACAAGAATACTTCTGCTACAGTAAAAACAAAAATAAACCGAGAGCTTCAAGCTACCTCCGAAGCACAATTAGATTTACCATTTGCTAAAACAAGGGCAACGGCAAAGGAGAAAAAACCCGATGTCAAAACTGCAGAAATTAAGCCAAAAACAAGTAGAGACCGCGTTCCAACTCCTAAGTCAAATGTGGGAAGCAAGTCCGCAGCAGCAGTTCCTATCGCTACCACTACCGCGAAAAGTCCCAAAAAACCTGCAGCACCTAGAACTAGCGGAGTGGGAAGCCCTGTCGTGGAGTCTGGATCAACTGCAGGAGCAACAAGAACAAAGTCAGATACACTAGAACGTTCTTTAAGCCGTGATGCCACCCCCGGAAAACAAACCGCGAAAACACCGGCACAACCAATTCCTGCCGAGTTAAAAGAAGCAAAAGCAAAACGTGTTGCCGCTGAAAAAGCAACTACGCCTAGAGAAAGTTTAAAGTTTGCAGATCAAAAATCTGACGCGGCTACGAAAGCTCGTGCGGAAACAGTAAAGACTAAAGAAGCCGACGCAAAACAAGAGGCTATTTTCGCCGCGCAAGATGCGGTTATTCAAAGGCAAGGCAACGCGGATTCAGATTTAACCGCTCCGCAAGCGCCTATAACCGCGAGTGATAAAAACAAAATACTTAAACTAGCGGAATCCAAACGGACAAGCGCCCCACGTTCGCGACTTGCCAACGCAGTACAAAAATACTTTAATCAGTACCCTACGTTCACCGCCGCCTTAGACGCGATTATATACGATGTAAGTATGCAAATTCCTACTAGGAAAAAAGACGCTATCGAATACAAAGACAACGCTGACTTATCGCAGTTCTACACTGCGGACAAAGACAATAATCTACCTTCTATGGGCAGAGATAGCGCCCGTAAGATTACTGATTGGCTAACTTCTAAAGAGGCAAACATGTCTGTTGAGTTACAGAAATACGTAACAACAGAACTACAAAAAGGGAGTCAAGCTCGTGTTTCGCAGGCTAACTACCTAGCTGGAGACAGAGTAGTAAAAGCACGGTCAAAGTTAACCCCTGAAGAATTGGCGGATTTGGAAGTTATTAGCAACGAAGATTTCAACTTACCCGCAGAATTTGCAATAGACACACCGCTGCGTCCTTCTGTAAAAGCTGCCATCCTTGAGGGTGACTTAACGGGAGCGTTAAACGCACTCCGGTTTACTGCAGGATCAAAAGACATCGCACTTTTAGCAAAACGTCTTATGGAAAATATAGGTAATACAAAACTTATAACTAAAAAGAATCTTAAAACTGACGATGGTTCTACACGTTTGGCAGGTTACTTTGATCCTGAGACCAACACGATAGCGCTAGACGAAAAAGCTGGTATCAATGCGCACACGCTGCTCCACGAAATGTTGCACGCGGTTACGTCCGCTACAATAGCTAACAAGTCACACCCGCTAACCAAAAAATTAAACAGGATATTTGAGGGTGTTAAGGAGCAGTTGGCTGGAGAGTACGGTGTAACTAACTTAGACGAGTTCGTAGCAGAGGCTTTTGCTAACCCCGACTTCCAGACACAGTTAAAAACTACCACAGTAAACGGGGGCAACCCATTTCTTCGGTTAGTACGAGACATAGCTAATTACGTACGTACTTTCTTCGGACGCCCTACTGTATCTGAAACTTCTACATTTGATGCAGTGGACAAGCTGGTGCAGGAGATAATTGCACCGACTTACGATGGGCGGGCGGCTACTAAAATATACATGGAGGCTCAAACACCTAAAGGCGCGGCAGGAGTTATAAACAATATAGGCACCGCACCCAACGCTGTTAAAGTTACCACTAAAAAAGCGATGTACGACTATATACAAGAAGGTAGGAACTGGATGGGTAGCAAAGTGCCACTACCCGCTAAGAAAGTATGGCTGAACTTACAACCTGTTAACATCTTAACAGCATTGTCGGAGTCACGTATCCCCAGAGCTAGTGAGCTTAACACCATAATAAACAATATGAGTGCGGCCTTGCGCGGCAGGAATGAATCACTAGACCCGATTGTTAACGATCTGAGAGCCTTTAGAAAAAAATCGCCCAAGCTATACACCATCCTGCAATCTATGGTGCCTAACGCATCTAAAGAACGTATTGATCCACGCGAAGCTAACTTTGAAAAAGCCCACGGGCGCAAAGAGGGCGAAGAAGGTTATGATCTAGTTAGAGCTAGGGAAGTCCACAAAAAACTCCGCAAAGACTACGCGGCTATGGGTCCAGAAGGACAGAAGCTATACAAAATTATAACTAACAACTTTGAGAAATCTTTGGACGACGTCATGGGTGCAATAGAAACAAACCTAGCGGCCACCATAGGGGACGTTACGGCGCGGAAGAGGGCAAGAGACAAACTGGCCGAGCTTTTGAACCGAGAGCGTGGGCGTATTAAACCGTTTGCTCCACTCACACGTTTTGGACCGCACCGTCTGGAGTACAACGCTCTCGACCCTGAAACAAACCAACCCGAAATGTTTGTAGAATATTTTAAAACAAGGGGACAGCTAGAGAAAGCCAAAGTAAAAGTTTTAGAATACAACAAAAATTCGTTAGCTAAACTTCCCGCAAACGACCCAAGACGGGCGTATATCGTTGATAAAGCTGGTAACCCCGTTGGAATGCACGACGGTAAAGCCTCTGAGGTACGGGACTTTAGTGGCGCACCAAAAACCTCGTTTGTTTATGAGGTACTCCAAATATTAAATGCCAATGGCGCGGACAAGGCAACAGTTGACCGTGTTGTAAACCTCGCCATTGACTCCATGCCAGAGCGTTCGTTTATGCAGTCGTTCCAAAAACGTAAAGACGTTCGTGGTTTCTTAGGAGATGTTACTCCTACAGGGATGGCCGCAGAGGCATACGACCTTATAGATATGGTTCAGACCAAAGGACGTGATTACAACCGTCAACTTGTGCAGATGGAGTTTGGTGCCCAGCTAGAAATATTCCAACGCGATGTCTTAGGACTAGACGCAAAGAGAACAGACCCAACTACGATGTTGTACCGAGACAGGTTGGACCTAATTGTTAACTTCGCCAAGAGTCCTAATATCCCACGGTGGTCTCAATCACTCACGGCTGCAGGGTACGCATGGACTATGGGTTGGAACTTGTCTTCCGCTGCCATTACCACCTTCGACGTGTTTATGAGTACGGCTCCACGCCTCATGGGCCGGTACGGTGACAGGGCTACTTTTAGGGCTATGGGTGCGGCTACATCTATTCTAGCGAAAAGTCCAAAAACTAAAATGGTTGCCGTAATGGACGAAAATGGCAACATGACCAAACGCAAAGTCAACACTGGGATGGCAGGGTTTTCTATAGGTAACTACGACTTCAGTGACCCCGACCTCGACCCCAGAATAAAAGATTTAGAAATACTAGCCGAAGTTGCTACAGAGAACGCACAGATAAACCAGTCCTTGAACCAAGAAGAACTGGATATGAACAACGCTAAAGATGTTTTAGAGAAGATAAACTCTTTTACAAGTTTCTTGTTCCACCACTCCGAGCGTTACAACCGCGAAGTTGCAATGACTGCTAACTACATGCTTGAAGTAGACCGCATGAAAGCAAAGAAGGGTAGCGCACTTACAGACCTCGAAAAACGTGAAGCCGCTGCAGTTGCCGTTAAAGAAACAGAATTTACTCTGGGTGCGACAGCATCAGCAGGGCGTCCTGTGTACTCGCAGTCATCGTATGGCAACGTGTTAATGTTGTTTAAGCGGTTTGCTATTAGTAAATACCACATGATGGCAACTATGACGAACGAAGCGTTCCAAGCAGGGGGCGATGCAGATACCGTAGCAAACCGTAAAATTGCACAGGGGCAGTTGGCGCGTTTTCTGATATCTACGGGGCTGTTTGCCGGTGTCGCGGGTATGCCGTTGCTGGGGGCGGTAGGGCAAATTTACAATATCTTCGTTGATGATGATGAGGACGACTTTGATGCTATGCTCCGCAAGACTGTTGGCGAAGGGTTGTACGGCGGGGCCATAAACGCGGCTCTGGGTGTAGATGTTGCCAGCCGTATCGGTATGAACAGCCTGCTGTACCGCCCACCAATTATTGATAAAGACCAATCACTATTCTACACTCTTATAGAACAGTTCGGTGGTCCCGTTGTAGGTATCGGGCTAAGTGTTGAACGTGGTTTTAAAGACGCCGCAGAAGGTGAGTATGCAAGGGCTGCCAAAGCTATAGCCCCCGCTGCGGTGCGCAACGTGCTAAAGGGTGGGGAGCAGCTTGCTACAGGTGAGGTACGAACTCGCAGAGGTGACGCCGTTGTTGAAGACATAGGTATCGCTCAGATACTCGCTCAAGCTGGCGGCTTCGCTAACGCTGATGTCAATAGACAATATGACATAAACAAGAACGAGCGTCGGAAGAATACTTACCTCGGTAAAAAACGTACATCTCTGCTACGCCAAGCAAACATCGCCGCCGCAAACGGGGATCGGAAAGCCTACAGAGATGCGCTTAGGGACATAAGAAAGTACAACAGCGGGTTGCCTCGTGATGCACGATCTAAAAACCTTATTCTTCCAAAGACAATCGAACGGTCTCGTAAGGCATTTGATACACGAACAAGTAAGATGGTAGGTGGTATTGAGTACACACCTCTGATGCGCAGCAGCTTGGAAGAGTATGACCAAGGAATACAACTCTTTGACTAAAAAACCCCCGCTGGTAAGGCGGGGGCGTAGTAAGGAGAACGACAAGTGTGTCCAAACTTGTCAAGGGTAGGCTATCATACAGTTCTCCATATGCGAACCCCAAACATTTCGTTCTCTATTCTGACCCGCATTTCTACTTGCCATGATTTTAACTCTGCGACTTTTTCCAGTTGCTGCTTGGCTTTTTCGGTGTCAATGCAAGGAACAAATACCGATGCGCCGACAACCATCTTATCCCACTGAACTATAATCTTAACAGTGTCAGGGTTTATATCGTCAGTCTTCAGTGGGTTTTGGTACAACGTCTGCCCCCTCTAGTTTCACAGATATCGTCCATGAAGCAGGTAGGTTAAAGTTAGTGCCCTTACTGATACGCTTCTTAACTTTCTTAGCGCCCATCTGTTTCGTCATCTCCTCGATTGTGCTGGTGTAGTCTATCTTCTGCTCACCAAGCCACTTCTGGAAATGCTTCTGCACGATGAACAGCATTTGTGTGTCTGTCTCGAACCGTGCCACAAACATGTTACGTGGGTTCTGTTCGGGTATAACCATAGTAGCTATACCATCCTGCCCTGCGGAAGTCTGCGTACTCTTTATCTTCAGTATGTTTGTCCAGTTCTCAGTCATAAAATCAGTGACGAGTGTCTGAACGGAAGCGGTGCTGTCGTCTACAAATGATTTCACCGTGACCAACATTTTTGCGACCCATTGGTACAACTTCTTCAAGTCGTAATCTATTATGCCTACTTCTTTAGCTATATAAGCCCCAGTAAGTATAACCGCACAACCACCAGACCAGAAACGGTTGACGTTATTCAACCCAGCTTTCTTATCCAGCTTCGCCTTAATGTCTTTGTACAGCGCGGCTATTTTTTCTTTATTGTTTATAACATATTGCACGTATATAGGCGCGAAGTGGCCGTAGTTAAGCTGCACGTCCGTAAGCTGTGCATCTGCTTCCTGCTGGTTAACTTCAACACGAGGCATCTCGTCTACTCTAAGCTCTAGTAAACGCTGCATTTCTGCTCTAGTGTCGCCTTTAAACATAGCCATTTGCGCGTACATGCTCACGTTACCCGTAGAGAAAGCCAGTAATCTCCAAGGTTTACCCCTAACACGTTCGTGGTTGCCTCCACCCGCCATCCTGTTTTTCTGCTTACCTTCGGACAGTTGGTATGCGTACTGAGATGCTTCCTTACCAACGAGGTTTGTCATCTCGTCTGTGTTTAACATCAGGTTGTGCATAAGCTCCGCAGCGTTCATTTTTGAGTTGAGTGTATCTCCAGTAGTACCCGTTAGCCCAAATGGGTCACCCCATATAGACGACCCTGCGTACATAGCAGTTGTTTTTCCGCCACCTGTTTTACCGAACAGATGTACGCCTAGACTGTACAGACCTGTAAAGGGCATGAGTATAGTACCGAAACCACCACATACAGTAAATTGATGTAGTTCCATACCATCACGGTTGTACCAATCCAGTATCTCTCTACTACGTTCTTGCGTACCTTTAGGTTTAAACTTCTCTATGTACCCCGAAGTTTTTGCGGAGGGTGGGTTATACTCGACACCTTTGGCAGTAATTAGTTGGTCACCCAACACAAACTCATCCATCTTAGTATCGTCAACCCAGCCAAACTGTTGGTGCGCTTCACTAGCTGTGGTGGTCTGCTGTAGTTCTTTTATCCATGCCGCTGTATAGGTCATTAGTTTATCTATATCCTTCCCAAAAGTGACTACGCCGTGCATAGACATATTTTTACGGAACTCTTCCCTTGAGGTAACTGCAGCTAGTGGCACCACAAAATCTCGTACCCCATCTCTTGGCAAGTGAAGTGCAAACGCTATGACTTCCCCTAACTCCACATCATGTAACCTACGAGTGACGTAAAAATCGTGGTGGTACACGCAAACTTCTTCTGGGTCACCATCTGCGTTCTCGCCACGTATATACACCCCGCCGTTCTGACCTCGGAAATATGGGTTAGGGAATGTCGGTATTTGGTATATCTGTGGAGTATCCTTAGTCATGTCTGTTACGGTGTTATCCTCTGGTGCCGCTGCCCGTATCTCTTTCGTGAGCATAGCAGGTGTGGATATCTTGCCCTTGTTAGGGCAGACGGCACATATCTCAGGGTTGTGTAACTCAAACGTTGAACAGAAATGTGGACCGCCTGTGTCTGCCATCTTATGCAGTGTAGCTTCTAGGCTGTAGTCCTCGTGTTCACTTGACATAAGCGCTGCCGCTTTGTCCCCGTCTTTACATACATTTGCAATAGACAACCCTGACCGCCATAGATCATGGGGTACTGTTTTCTGGTTCTGGATAATGTGACTTATCTGCCCACACCCATTACCTTTGTTTGTTTTGAGCAGTAACCGCTTGAAACTACCTTTTTGGTTTTCGTTCATCGCGTCTTGGAACGCACTAGTGGTGCTGGCCGTGTACTTGGTTGGTACTGGTATCGGATCACCACCAAGTAACGCAGAAAACTTTTCAAACCCCACAGTGGTAGGAGCTTCTATACCGTAAAACGTAACAGGTAGTGGGGGGTCATACTTGTAGTTGTAAGTAGAAGGTACACGTAAGATACGCGCCGCATCAGAAGTAACCGAAGGGTCAGCCTTAAAACCGCTGGCTGTGCATAAGTTCTTCAGGCGTTCAGCTACTGGCCACCAATCGTCTCGCGCAACAGCCTCGGTTAAAATCCAGTACACATGTATGCCCCGTCCTGAGTTAACAAGTGTAGGGGTAGGTAGACTGTGCTGCTTGCAGAAACCTTGCAACTCCGCGATGGCAGTTTCTTTGTCTGCAAATTCTTTGGTAGGTCCACAGTCTAGGTCTAAGAAGAACGACTTCATCCGCATGACGTTATCCGCTACACGGGAGCCAGCCTTCTCATAAGTTCCTAGTGCGTAGAACGCGTTCCAACCATGATCGCTAAGGTCATGCGCCGCGCTTATAACTTCTTCTACAGAAGTATAGAACTTTTGTTGTATTTGTTTAGCAGGGTTATTAGCCCACACACAGTAATAGCCCTCAGAGCCTAATACTAAATCTAAAAATCTTTTC
>Ga0307984_1001008_pt1 | contig 11949 bp, 14 predicted proteins | sample EllFjometageno78_FD_203169 | JGI IMG/M metagenome (GOLD analysis project Ga0307984, IMG submission 203169) | Marine microbial communities from Ellis Fjord, Antarctic Ocean - #78 | ecosystem: Environmental > Aquatic > Marine > Unclassified | place: Southern Ocean | collected 2014-10-09 | reverse complement strand
TTCAGCAATATGCAGGGTGGTTTCAAACTCCGCGGACGTGTTCGTGGAGGAGAAGTACCTATTGTTCCAGGAGAGTTTGCTGATTTAGATGCCGCTGTAGATGATATTAACAAAGCTATCATGCCACTACCGTTTAAAGAGCCAAGCCAAACCATGATGCAACTTCTACAGTTTTTGGTAGAAACAGGTAAACGCTTTGCTAATACAGCAGACATGAAAATGAGCGATGCTAATCAAAATACTCCTGTTGGCACTACTATGGCACTTCTTGAAGAAAACGGAAGAGTGTTTAGTGCTATTCATAAAAGATTGCACGTAGCACAACGCAAAGAGTTTAAGATAATTGCACGGTTAAACGGAATATACCTACCAAACCGTTATCCCTTTGCTGTAAAAGGCGATGAAGTCTATGTTCTAAGAAGTGATTTTGATAGTCGTGTGGATGTTGTTCCTGTTTCAGACCCTTCTACTTTTTCTAGCACACAAAGAATTAGCCAAGCACAAGCTATGCTTCAAATGTCACGAGAAGCACCTGATATTCACAATAAATTTATGGCATACAAACGTATGTATGAAGCTCTTCGTGTTCCTAATTTTGAAGAAGTTTTAATAGACCCTATGGACATCCCTAGAAGGGATGCAGTAGCAGAAAATGTCGCTATTATGCACGGCAAACCCGTTAAAACTTTTGAAGACCAAGATCATCAAGCTCATATGAAAGTTTTGGATGATTGGTTCAACCGATTAGACCCCCCTGCTCAACAAATGTATATGTCTCCCTATGCCAGTCATAGGGCTGAACATATGGCGCTATCTTACCGCGCACAAATACAAGCTCAGCTTAATTCACAATTACCTGCTTTACCTGATTTTTCTGATCCCAGAACAGATAAAAAATCAATTGACCCTGTAGTAGATGCTCAAATTAGCCAAGCGGCGGCTGTTATGATTTCTCAAAATCCACAAGGACCGATGGGACCGCCTTTGCAAATGCCTGATCCTAAAGCACAGGAAGCGGCACAAGACCCTCTAGCGGCGGCTAGAATGTTAGCAGAAGCAGAAGCAATGTCTATTCAAGCTAAAACACAGGCTGATATACAGTCCAAGCAAGCCAAAGCTCAAAGCGATCTGCAGATTGCACAAATGAGAGCACAGTTTGATATGCAATCCAAGCAACAGCAAATGCAACTCGATATGCAGATGCAACAAATAAAATTACAGGCTGATGCTGATCAAGAGCGAATGAAAGCTCAATTAGAAGCAGAAACAGACCGTGAGAAAAATGATGCTGAGATTCGTCAAATGTGGGCTAAAGCTGAAGCTGACATACAAATCGCACAAGAAAAAGCCTCTGCCTCTTTACAAGCCAAGCAAATGGAACTAAGTGTTAAAATACAGTTAGAAGAAGCTAAAGCCGCTAATACGATGGAAGTAGATACGATGAAAGCGCAAGGTCAAATGCAGCTGGAATTAAACGATGGCGGGTGAACGTTTTGTAATTAACACAATAACGGATATCTTACGCAAATGGGGTTCTCCTCAAGAAGCTGCTCGCAAGTTGACACGTATAGCAGACGAGGCTCCAAACACTCTGACGCAATTCCAACCTCCTGTCGTAGCAGAGCAACTAGATCGTGCGGGACGCGGGTATGATGATATTGCTATTATGAATCCTAGTGACTTTAAGAAACTTGCCCAAGATCAGAATTCTTATGATCTTGATTTATACGACAAAGCTAAAGGCGACGATTTGCTTCGTATTTTACAAGGGAAACCTTCTCGTGCTACAGCCGATATAGATGCTGGACCCGATATGCGCTCAAGCGACACAAACGTACCGTACTTTCAAGAAGGTCGATATAGAGCAACAACAAATCCTGGATTTGATTCTAACTTAGAACTTTCTTTTGATTCTCCTCCTACGACTAACCCTATTCTCAGGGTAGATAGTCACGAAGGTCGCAACCGTTCTCGTACTATGTCTGATAGAGGTGATCTTGAAACACTTGTGTCACTTGGAACACGTTCTGGATACCCTAAAGAAGCGGCTCAAATTAAAGAATTATTGAGTAATCCGCAAACAGAAATCTACAGCCAACCAGATATAACTGGTCAAAACAGTGTAAAGGTTGGTCCCTTGTCTCAACTATTCCGAATACTCGGTTTAGGTGGTATTTCTTCTTTACCTATGCTAGAGGATTAATCATGGCTTATACACCGAAAAAAATATACGAGAATGTTTACAACCCGTTTGCGGTTGCTAATCAAGACATGTTTCGGTACGGAATAGGTTCTTCTACTCCAGAGTTAAGAACTTTTTATAACCGTTCCTATCCAGAAGATGAAGTTGTTGAAGAATCAATAGTTCCAGTTCCGGGTGCGCCTATTCGTCAGTATAGATCTTCAGCACCAGCGAACATAGGGGGTGGTAGCAGCGGATATACCCCAGACTTCAACACTTTGCCCCAGTATGATAGCAGTTTTTTAGATTCTGTTTTTGAATCTAATTATGACGGAAACAGGGCTATGACTGCCGAAGACCTTATAAGTCAAGGTATAAATAAATCTTCTGGAACCGCTGATACTATAGGCGATATTTCTTCTTTTTTGAGTCTTACTCCTCTTGCTCCGATAGGACTAGCGGGTTCACTTGCTTCAGGGCTTTCTGAAATAAAAGGTCTTAACGAGTATGCAAGAAGCGTAGGAGCACCAGAGCTTTCTAAAACTCAAATAGCTTTAGCCGCCGCTAACCCTGTTAAGGGGGTAGAAGACTACGCTAGAGAAAATGTAGAAAGTTTTCTAGACCTTGATAATAACCGCACTGATTTTAGCAAAAGCCCCGAACAGGCTCGTGAAGAACAAAATTACCTGTCTAATATGGATAGAAACATGACAGTGGCTGAGTTATCTGATCAGCTTAACAATCCAAGAAGTTTTGCTGAGCCAGCTCCTTCAATATCTGTTGCTGCTCCAGCGCCTACATCACAAAACGACAAGTTAGGAGTTTTCGGCGATTTTGCTCCTACACTAGCGCCTACATTTTCAAGTGATTATTACACAGCCCCCCAACAAAGTATGACGTCTGCTTATGATAGACCAAACAGTGACACTGTTTTAGGAGGATCTAGCACGCAAGACCTTATAGGTGCTCAAAACGCCGATATGATGGTTGGACCAGTAGAGACTGATTATCAAACACTGGGTGAAAAAACGAGCGGAATAGTCAACCCTGATTTAGACAGCGCAATGGCGGCTATTGTTTCTAAATATGGAAGTCGTGAAAATTTTGCAAAAGCATTAGATGCTGAACGAAACCCTTCTCGTTCTCCTTTATCTACATCAGATCTTGCAATTACGTCTCCAGATATGGGAGGCATGGGCGGAAGACTTAACCGCAATGATCCAGCACCAATTCAAGCTAACCTTGTTGGAGAAATTGGAGAAAGAGGAATAGCCTATACTAACCCTATTGATGGCGGTTATGATTTTAATCCGTATTCACAGTATACTAATCCCAACACAGGATATCAAGAAAACTTATCTGCACAAGCTTTAGTAGACTCTCTAACAAATGATAGAGCGCCTTCAATTACTAATCCTTCTTCTTTACCAGCAACATCTTTTAGTGGAGACCAGTACGCTAGAAGTTTGATGTCGGATCTTTCTGCACCTGTTTCTGTTGATAACTTTGATAACCTTGCTGTAGATGGTTATTCTTTGGATAGAGCACAAAACGAAGCCTCACTAGCAGAAGACCCTAACAGCGCGGCGTATAGTGACTTTGGGTTAAGCGGTTTACTTGAAGGTTTGACAGACCAAAACATAGATAATGATATTTCAAGGTCACGTAATACTGATATGGGGAAGTACGGTGATTTTAATCAAAAAGATAATAGAGGTGCATTAGCTTCTTTGGTTACTAATAATAGATCTGCTCCACCAACAGCGACTCCAGCAAACAGTATTCTAGGTTCTTTGTTCAGCGGTAGTGGAGGATATGAACTAGACGCTTCCGGTGCAAACAGAAGTATGAATGACGCTTTAAATCCGGGACCGTTAGGATACGGTAACGAAGACTTTGATCCTGGAGGACCAATGCCAAGCTTTGATTCGTTCAGTGATTTTTCAGATGCAGTATTTGGTGGAGACCCTGCTACAGCAGCAGGAACTCAAAACAACACAGATGCTAATGATCAAGCAACAGGACAAGATGATAGTTATGGTGATGACAAAATAGTGTGTACTGCGATGAACTCTGCTTACGGCTTCGGTTCGTTTAGAAATGCTATTTGGCTAGACTACGCTAAGAAAAACTTGACTAAAGAACACGAAGTTGGTTATCATGCTATATTTAGGCCACTTATCAAACTAGCGTACGATAAAAATATTACACCTGTTCGTAAAATTCTAGAGCACATTGCTCGTCATCGCACTTCAGACATATGGAAAATAAAACGAGGAAGAAGAGATTTCTTAGGTTCTATATATCGTGCTATCCTTGAACCTATTTGCAAGGTGGTTGGGAAAATAGTATGAGTGCTAGATCTGTGACTGCCGCTGAAATACGAGCCGCTAAAAAGTGGTTAAAAAGCAAAAAGATATCATCTAAGGAGATGTCACCTAAAAAGTTTGCATCTGCTGCAAAGTCTATGGATAAGGGATTTCTAGAGACACTTAAAGTTATTGCAGCAACCCAAACAGGAGGTCAGGTCTAGGAGGACTCCCCCATGAATACTTCCGATTTTATAAGAATGACTCAAGAATCTTGTGAAGATGAAATCAAGGAGATTGAGCATATGCTTGGACAAGGACGTTGCGAAGATTTTATTGCGTATAAAACTCTTTGCGGTGAACTTTCTGGGTTAAACCGTGCCATAGGGATTATGGGTACAAAACTTAAACAGCTAAATGAAGAGGACTAAAATGGCTGATATACTACCAAAACCTTCAGGATGGAAAATCTTGATAAAGAAAAAGAAACCTAATGAGAAATCTAAAGGTGGAATTTACTTACCTGACCAAGCTAAAGAAGCTGAAAGCTATATGGACATATGCGCTCAAGTAGTTTCTATTGGACCTCTTGCTTGGTGTGATCGTGAAACAGGTGAGCGTTGGAAATGTGATCGTTGGGCAAAACCCGGAGATTGGGTTATTGTACCGAAGTTTACTCAGTTTAAAATGGAGATAGAAGAAGAGGAATATCGATTCATCAATGATGATGAGATTATTGCTATTGTCCCCGACCCGACCATAATAAAGGTCTATTCATAACCCGTATCGCGACGTAATCGCGCTAGGAGCATAAAATGTCTGAAGAAATTGAAGAAAAAGAAGTAGAACTTAGTTGGGAGCCTGGAACTGAAGATGAAAACACGTTTATTGATATTGTTGATGAAGACGGTAACGTAGGTGTCTCGGACTCTGAACCAGAACAGGAAGAAGAGCAAGATCTCGACGAAAAAGAATCTCGGAGAGACCGTAGGATAAATAAACTTACGGCACAGCGTCGTGATGAAGAACGTGCTCGGTTATCGGCTGAACAAGAAAATAAAGAATTAAAAGAAAGACTTAATCGTCTTGAAAACAATTCAGATAAGCAACGTATGGACAGTTTTAAAAATGAATATGAAACAGTTAAATCTCGTTTGTATGAAGCCGCTGAAGAAGGTAACACCGCGTTACAGGTTGAACTCACTGAAAAAATAGCAGATATGCGAGCCGCCGCTCGTATTGCTGATGCCCAACGACAAAGAGCTCCTGTTGAATCAGAACCCGCTCAATATCAGTCTGAAGAAAACCAGCCACCAAAAGAAGCTTTAAAGTGGTGGAACAATAACAGGTGGTTTAATAGTAAAGATCATGGCGGTGAATCAGCGTTTGCTCGTGCTGTAGATGCTGAGTTAGAAGGCGAAGGGTTTGATAAAGAAGACCCTGAATATTACAAAGAACTCGATAATCGTTTACAGAAGCGATTTCCTGAGCTATACACGAACTCGAAGAAACCTTCAACCGGACCTTCTCCCCATAAAGGAAGAAGTAATGTTAAAGGTACGTCGTCTCAAAAAGACGGCAGAATTAGATTAACGAAGGTTCAATTAGATATGGCTCGTTCACTTGGTATAAATACTGAAGCTGGTCTTCGTGAGTATGCTAAAGAAATACACCTATTGGGAGAAGCTTAATGTCTAAAAGATCTACTCGTCAATCTGAAACCCTCCAAACATCTCGCGAAGAAAATGCTCGCGCCGAAGTTGCATGGATCCCACCCGCAGTTCTAGATGCTCCTCCCCCACGGGAAGGCTTTAGACAGCGATGGGTAGCTACCTCGATTCTGGGGAATCCTGTACCTCACCACACTGTTCGGAGATTTAGAGAAGGATGGTCACCTCGTCAACGTGACACTGTTCCTAGCGATTTTCCAGTGCCAACCATAGCACAAGGCGAACACGCAGGTTTCATAGGTGTTGAAGGAATGTTATTGTGTGAATTGCCTGAAGAAAGAGCATTAGCACGTGAGCGTTATTTTCATGGAAAGACTAATGATCTTTCTAAATCTGTTGATTCTAATCTAAATCGCGCTGAACAATCCGGAGGTATCTCTATCAATCGTGAAAGAGATAGCGATTCGTTCACTCGTGGCCCAAGCAGGGTTGCGAATGATTAACCCATTAAAAAAGGAGAGCCATCATGGCTAATGCAGATACCGCTAAAGGTTTCTGGCCTCTACGTCATTTAACCGGAGGAACCATTCGTACTTCTGAGCAAACGATTGCTTCAGGATACGCTACCTCTATATTTAGAGGCGATATTGTCAAACTTGTCGCTGGCGGTGGAATTGAAGTTTCTGCGGCTGGAGCAAGGTCAATAGGTGTGTTTAACGGTGTTGAATACACAGACGCACAAGGTGAAGTTCAGTTCAGCAAACACTGGCCCGCTTCTACTGTCGCTACTAATATCAAAGCAAGTGTTTACTCTGACCCGGATATCACATTTGGTGTTCAATCAGCAGGAAGTACGGTAGCCGCAGATGTTGGTAATTTAGGCGACCATGTTGCTACTGCTGGTAATACCAGAACAGGGCAATCAGCTAACGAACTAAATGGTAGTACCGGAACTGCATATGCAGGGTTTCGTGTTTTAGGTAAAATTGATACGCCTGATAATGATTATGGTACAAATGTCAATCTAGAAGTACAGCTTGTCGAGCATGAGTTCATGCCCGGAAATGAAGCTACTACTCCTGGCGTTTAATAGAAAGGTCTTGAAAAATGGCTATGAATCGCGCATTATTCGCAAAAGGTCTCGAGCCAGGATTGAACACATTGTTCGGACTGGAATACAAAACTTACGCTCAACAATGGAAAGACATTTTTGAGCAAAACACTTCTAACAAAGCGTTTGAAGAAGACGTACTATTAGAAGGTTTTGGAGAAGCTTCTGTTAAAGCTGAAGGCGCAGGGGTCTCATATGACGCTGCTTCTGAAGTTTCAACTTCTCGTTACAACCACGAAACAATCGCTTTGGCTTTCGCTATTACAGAAGAAGCTGAAGAAGATGGTTTATATGGTAGTTTGGCTAAAAAGTATGGTAAGGCATTAGCTCGCTCTATGGTTCACACCAAAGAGATCAAAGGCGCTAACGTCCTTAACAATGGCTTTGACTCTGACTACACAGGCGGTGACGGTGTAGAACTTTTTTCTACAGCCCACCCAACAAGTTCAGGCAATCAGTCCAACGAATTGGCTACTGCCGCTGACTTTAGCGAAACTTCACTAGAGCAGATCTTAATCAACATCTCAAACATGGACGACGACAGGGGAATCCCTATCGCAGCTATGGCTCGGTGCTTGATAATTCCTACAGCCCTTCAGTTTGATGCTGAGCGTGTGTTAAATTCTAACCTACGTTCTGCTACTGCTGAAAACGACATTAATGCTAACATGAGCATGGGAATGCTTCCTGACGGTGTTAAAGTCAACCAACGTCTTACCGACACCGATGCATGGTACATCAAAACAGATGTTCCTGATGGAATGAAAATGTTCCAACGTCGTGCGTTGAAAAAAGGCATGGAAGGTGACTTTGAGTCCGGGAATGTTCGATATAAAGTGTCAGAGCGGTACAGCTTCGGTTGGACCGACTGGCGTGGAATGTTCGGTTCTCCCGGCGCATGAGTCCTCCCACTCTTTGATGCGTCGGCCGTCCCCAGAGTCTCCCTGCTCTGGGGACACCCTCGCAAAATTAATTGAATGGAGCTTCGGCTCTGGTTTTATAAAAAGGAAACTGTTCAATGACTACAAGATTTCAAAACGGAATAAATAACTCAGCTAAAAACTCTGCTCTTGAGCTAATGGGTCAACTTGATCCTACTAAGTACCACACTTACTGGGATGATTTTGATACTACTCCTATTGCGGCTCAATGGACTTTAACTGCTACTTCTGGTGGATCAGGTACTTCTGCTATTACTGTTCCTGACGCAGATGGTGGTTTAGCTCGTATTACTACAGCCGCTAACGAAGATGATGGAATTTACGCTGAGTGGATTTCTGAAACATTTAAGTTAGAAAGCGGAAAAAAGACTTGGATGAAATGCCGTATTTCTGTTGGTGATGCGGCTCAAAGTGATTGGCTTGTAGGATTGCATTCTACAGATACTACACCTCACGACGCTACTCTTCGTTATATATTTGAGAGCGTAGATGGCTCTGCGGCTGTGTATTTTAACAATGACAATAATACTACAGACAGCGACAGTGGTACTGTGCATACAATGGAAGACGACACATTTGTTACACTAGCAGCCTATTACGATGGTGGAACAACTATCCAATTATTTGCAGATGACGTTTTAGTAACGACTATGACAAGTATCACAGTTCCAGCCGCTGAAATGGCTGTAGGCTTTGGATATATAAATGGAGCCGCTGGCGCAGAAACTGCGGATGTTGATTACATTTTTGTAGCCAAGGAGCGTTAATCCTCATGCAAACCAACTTAACTATGGTTGGAGACAAATGGGCCGTCGAGATAATCGGTGGCCCAGATGAGGAAACTCTGACTAAAACTTTTAGCGGACGCGAGCAAGCAACCAACCAAATAAGACTTTGGGGAAATGGTCAGTCCGAAATGCCTATCTTAAAGTCGGTTAAACCTAAGAAGGTTGCAACCGTGAAAAAATAACTCTACCTTTTTGAAGAGGAAATAAAGATGCCAAAAGCAAAGGTTATCACTCTCACCCCAACAGCCGCAGATCCTGATGGTTTGTCTACTACTGAAACACTATTAGCAACTCGCCTTGATTCTTTAATCAACGGTGCTTACGCTATAGATTTTGATAGAAACGGTATTTGTTTAGCTCAAACTACTGGAGCTTCAGCGGCTTTAGTCCTTAACGGAGCGCAAAGTATAGATTTTACGGCTCGTAAAGGAGCGTTTATACAGATATTTGCTGGCTCAGATAATACCGGAATTACTTTTGCTGTTGTTGGTACTGACAGAAATGGTAAAAGAATAACGGAAACAATAACTGGACCAGATGCAGGGCTAACTGTTCTTGGAGCAGTTCGGTTCTACAGTATAACCAGTATTACATCTTCTGCCGCAGTAACTGATAATTGTGAAGTAGGTACAAATGGCTATGCTACTTTTTCAACACCTCAGCATATGACTTCTACCCACGCAGGAGATGACAGCGGTGAAACTGTTACTTTTATTGGTGAAGATCGGTATGGAAGAGAGTTAAGTGAAACTATAACAGGAGGTAGTGGCGCACTAGTGACAACGTCTGGTAACTTTGCTAGAGTTGATCGTATCACAGCTTCTGGAGTAGGAGCAGATGCTGTAACTGTTGGTTCAAACGCTTTATGTGAAAGCAAATGGTATGTTCTTAATTACAGAGGCCACTATTTTACAGTAGGTTTAGGTTTAGACGTTACAAGTGGTCCAGGAGCAGGAACAGCCGCAGTCCAACATACATTTAACAACGTACTAGCGGAAAACTTTAGAGAAATTGATGCTACGGTTCACACCCATGATTCAATGAACAGTAAGACAGCTAACTTTGACGGTAACTACACAAATCCCCCTGTAGCTTGCCGACTAGCTATAACAGCATACACTAGCGGAAGTATTTCACTTCGTATTGTTCAGGCGGGGTAACGGAAAATTTGCAAATTCAATTTACGCACTATATGCTGACACCACGCAGTATACTAAACTAAAAGGTTTCATTAATGGCTACTAGCGGAACATTCGTATTTAATCTAACTGTTGATGAAATGATCACAGAAGCCTATGAAAGATGCGAAGTTAGACCTCAAAGCTTAACTCAGTATGATGCCGAAACTGCTCGCCGTAGCTTAAACCTTATGTTTACGGATTGGTCGGTACAAGGTATTAATTATTGGACCCTCATAGAAACCACACAAACGCTCACACAAGGCACAAACGCCTATGTGCTCCCTACAGGCACACTAGATGTTTTTAGCATGGTTATACGACGTTCTGGGGCTGATTCAGTCATGCAAAGAGCTAGTTTAACACAGTACCATGAACAACCTAATAAAGATGAACAAGGGAAGCCTTCTTTATTCTTTTTAGACCGACAGCTCACTCCTGTTATTTATGTGTGGAATAGCCCTCAAAATTCAACAGATCAACTTATTTACTGGAGGATGCAACAAATAGAAGATGTTTCTTTGTCTAATTCCACAGTAGATGTTCCTGTTCGTTGGACAGAAGCTCTTTGTGCAGGTCTTGCCGCTAAACTCGCTGTTAAGAAAAATAAAGCCTTATTAACAATTTTACAGCCCCTTGCAACCGATGCCTTTAATAACGCCGCTGACGACGAGCGTGAAAAAGCATCTTTAAAGATTGTCCCTGGATGATATGGCTATTAAACGAAGAAGTCTTTATGCTCGTGGAACTAAATCTCAAGCGATGGACGACCGCACTGGTAAAAAAGTCAACTATACTGACTTACGTAGAGAGTGGACAGGTCACATGGTCCACAAAGATGAATGGGAAGCCAAACACCCACAGCTTGAACCTCGTGGAGCAGTAGATGCAGAAATTCTTAGGAATCCTAGAGTTGATAACGATAATGTTCAAGTGTTTGTCAAAGGTCGGCAAATACGAGGCCTTGAAATGCGGTTATCTTTACTTGGTGACATTGCCGCCACTGATGCTACCGCTAAAGCTTTACCTAGTGGAGTTGTTGGTACGTTTACAGTGGGTACTGAAATCCCTACTGCTTCCGCTATACCAAGCGGTGTCTCGGGTACAGGAGCCGTTGGTAACATTAGTAGCGGAATTAAACTTGCGGGTGTCGCTATTACTTCAGCCGTTGGTACAGAATCTATTAGTGCGGGAGTTAATTTGTCGGTTACAGGTGTCGCTATTACTTCAGCCGTTGGTAACGAAATACCTGTTTCCGCAGTGCTTGAAACAGGTGTCGCTATTACTTCAGCCGTTGGTACAACTACAATTCTTCGCGATGTTTGGAGTGACGGGACTTGGGGTGAAGGGACTTGGGGTAATTAAATGAGTACATATGCATCACTTACACAAGACATTCAAGACTTTGCTGAAAACGATGATACTGAATTTACGTCTAAAATAGACACTTTTATAGTAAATGCAGAAAGTCGATTATTTCGTGAAGCTCCTTTTCTTCCTGCGTTTCGCGCGAGTAATACAGGTTCTTTAAGCAGTGGAACAGCTACTTTAGCAATGCCAGCGGGTGTTAGAACTATACGAAGTGTGAGTATAACCGTTTCTAGTTCTGACGTGTTTTTACAACAACGATTAGATAGTTATTTAAGAGATATGTTCCCTGCTAGTGCTACAACAGGTGAACCCAAATACTATGCGGTACAGAGCGATTCTTCACTTCTGTTTGGCCCCACACCCGACAGTGCCTATGCGTTTGAAGTTTTATCTAATGAA
>Ga0307984_1001007_pt1 | contig 11958 bp, 25 predicted proteins | sample EllFjometageno78_FD_203169 | JGI IMG/M metagenome (GOLD analysis project Ga0307984, IMG submission 203169) | Marine microbial communities from Ellis Fjord, Antarctic Ocean - #78 | ecosystem: Environmental > Aquatic > Marine > Unclassified | place: Southern Ocean | collected 2014-10-09 | reverse complement strand
TGTACCGTGCTTTACGGTAACCCTTCTTAACTTTTTTCAATGTGTTGTTGCCTCCCTTCGTTCTAGTTCTGCATGTAACACAAGAAGAATATCGCTAATAATCCAAGAATCTATTTCAGTAATAGAGTTAGTAGGCGAGGCGTTTAACCATCGCCCTACTTGAATAATCAACTCTTCTATTGGGACTGAGCCAATGATCTCTGATTGACTTTCCATGTGATCATCTCCAAGTTAACGTCTTCGATTTGAATGTTAGGGAATATTTTTATAAGCTGTTTTATTTTACGCTTGATCCACTTTGGGTGATAGGCGTTAAGATAGATTGTGCGTTGAGCCATGTAATGTGTTTGCTCTGGCATTAAAGATCTGTAGTTGCCCATGTTAACACCCTCCGCTTCTTCCTCGGTGAGTAGACCCTTGAGCCATGTTATAAGTAGGCCCTCTGCGTGTCTCTCTATACGCTTACTTTTTTTTCTGTTCATATGTATTCTTCTACCTTTGGTGGAACTACTACTTCGGTTAAGTATGTCAGGCCATTTGAATATTTAAATGTTCTCAAGCCTTGCCCATCGTTACAATCTTTATGACATTCGTACTTGTAACTACACCAGTTACAGCCTTTAGGCAACTTCATGTTTCCTTTCTTGCCATCAGGTATAGGATCGTAACAGAAAGTAGGTGGAGTGTCAAGCTCTAACGCAGGAATAAGTGAACTAATTGTAGATTTAATGTTAGGCTTATCTAGATCATCGGGAACATACATACATAGCTCACCGCTCTCTTTGTTTAACACTAAGAACCCACCACCGTCTGTGCCTTCTGCTGCTTCATAGCCTGCAAGCTGACCTAAGTATCCGAAGGGATCGTCCTGTGCTAAGCGCCCTTCTTTAAACTTGTTGAACGCAAAGCGTGATGCAGTCTTAACATCAACAACCTCACCATTAATCTTACAATCCATGTGTCCTACAATGCCGTCAACTGTAACTTCTTTCTGTTCATCAGTAACATTGTATCCCGCCATACGTACTAGCATTAACACAATCTCTTCAAGCAGATGACCGTACAGAAACTTGATTTGCGTTGGGCCGTCAATGCCGCCGCGACCTCTTGGATCACGCTTCTCATACCACAACTGACGCGAAGGCTTTCCAACATTCGACATGCGTACAGTGAAGTTACTATCCCGTTGTCGTGGTGTTGCCCAAGAAACTAAAGCTTCTCGCATTCCTGCAACAGTTCTGTCAATTTCTTCTTCTGTAAGTGGGAGAGGCTTGCCATCTGAAAGCAATTCTAGTTCATCGTAAATGTTAGGGACTAAGTTATATAGTTGCATGATAATGCCTTTTAATTATGAGGCACTATTATGCGCTTAAAAGTGTCAGGTTGCAACACTTAAAAGCGCATAATAGTGTAACTGTTTAAACTACAAGCTGTAGCTGCTGTACGTTTGAAGAATCATAATGTTTAATCCACCTGCACTCTTCTGTCGCTGGGTTATATCCTAGTATAACTACTCCCAGTTCTGTTTGTTTAGGTGTCCGTGCTTTCTTCATCATGGTTTTGCCATCAGCGTAACAGTGTGTAGTTTTAACATCTATCAATACTGTTTTATTTTCTGGGCTGATAGCCACTATATCTACAATCCCTGTACCGCCACAGTTTTTAAATACTTCATAGCCCTGTTCCCATAACCAAGTGATTGCATGGTGCTCAGCGAGGTCGCCCTTACGCTTAATGTTTAAATCAGGTTTAGTGTGTTTCATTCTCTTTCTCCTCTTTAGTGTTTCTATATTTAGAATCAAACTTAGCTTGCCGTGCGGCGAGGTCTGCTTCTTCTTCGTCCAGAAGCGCATACAGTTTCTGCTCGCGCTCGTCTCCGTTTGAGATAGCTTTGTATCTTTCTTCAAGATATTCCTCAGACCACCCGATAGACCAGTCTCCTACTACTTCTTCGTAGTCATAGTTATAGTATCCGTTGCTCGCTATGAAAACTTTGCACCTATAAAAAGTTCCTATATAAAACCACTCTGGTATATACATATCCTCAGAAGCATATACATTCCCATACACAGCATACTTTCTAGTGTGTTTCACTCCAGTTGTTTCCAACATTATAGTCTCCGTCTAGTGGGCAATTAAGTTCAAGAATCTCTCCGGCTTTAATAATAGCTGCGACACCTAGCTTGCCGACAGCATCTGCTTGATCTGTTCTACATTCTATTTGCCATTCATCGTGGACGTTGGCTACAAACTTAGCATCTAGTCCATTCTGAACTATCATCTTCTGTAAAATAATAAGTGCCTGCTTCATCACGATGGCTCCTGCACCTTGCAACAAAGTATTTAACGCTGAATGCTCTGAGCGAACAGTAAGTCTACGGCCATCTAGTGCTTTAATAAATCCGCTTTTAGCTTCTCTTTGTACTCGTCCCGTAAGAGTCTTGAATGATGGGAGATTATCAAAGAAGCGTTGTCTAAGTCCTTTACCAGCAGCTCTACCTCTTCCAGCCACTGATCCAAGCTTTGCATCTCCTGCTCCGTACAAGAGGGCATATATGAAAGTCTTCGCCTGATTTCTAGATTCAAGTCCTGCAAGTTTTTGATTAGTGGTGTGTATATCTCCATTAAGTATTTCATTTGTGTACGCCTCGTCATCTAAATAGTGTGCCAACATTCTAAGTTCTAAGCCTGAAGCATCTATACCTACCAGCTTGTAGCCTTCAGGTACAGTCCAACAAGATCTACATTCAGTACCATACGGTGAGTTGCTGCTTGGAATCTGGGCCATGTTAGGATGTGAGTGAGTCATGCGAGAAGTCACAGCACCATTAGGATTAACGTACCCGTGCACTCTGCCTGTCTCTTCATCAAGCTCTTTGATCCAACTCTTAGTCTGAGCTAACCGTTTCTGAAGCATGAGGTACTCAGCAATCAGTGCGGCCTGTGGAATGTTCTTAACTCTACTAAGAGTTGCTTCATCTACAATCGGCTGACCTGTAGGTGTATGCTTAGTGGGGTTCCAGCCGAAACGAATCAGGTACTCTCCAATCTGTTTCCTTGAACCTAAATTAAAGTCTGTCTCGGTGTTACGAGCAATAGGTTTAGTGTCCATGTCCAAAGTAAAACGCTCATACTCTTCATCGGTTAGTCTTGTACCCTTGCCGTGTTGGTCTATAGCTGTCTTAGCTATTGCGCCAGTAGCAGTAAACTTAGGTGAAAGTATTTGTGTTGTTACTGTGGGTCTAAACTCTTCATGGACTTTAACTGTTATGTCATGTAGCTTAGTTTCAAACATAGCCATAAGACCCATGACCTTCTCAACATCTAAGACAAAGCCATTGGTGCGTTGGTCATCTATAATCTTAGCTACTGCGTGTTCTATTTGCACACACTGAGGAGTAAAACCACGGCTCTCAAGCTTCAACGCTTCATATACTTTAGTATTAAGAAGCACATCGTTCTTGCAATACTCTAACATCTCCGGTGTATATACATCCCACGCATCTTCTTGTTGTCCGAAGTCACCTTTCTTGAAACCCAACCTGTATCCCCAGCCCTCAAGACCGTGGTTGCCTTCGCGGGTTGGCTTGAACAAACGAGATAGTACTAATGTATCTACAATCTTCTTGTCAAACAGATCAACACCTGAAATCTTTTTGATTGCAGGAATGTCATAGCCTATTAAGTTGTGACCAATCAGCTTAGTTGCATTACGCAACATCTGATAGCCTTCTTCTAACTGGGTGTTGTCAAACGTAAACACATCCATAGTGTCTACGTCTTGGGCCACGATGCAATGAATCTTCGTGGGGTCTAAGCCATCTGCTTCTATATCAAATACTAAGTTACTCATATTATATCTCCATCAAACTGGTTAGCATCATAGTCATCTAGTTCTTTCAAGCGACCTGTCGTACCATCGTACAGAAGATTACATGCCACACCAACATCGCCAGTATACCTAGACTTTAATACTCTGATCTTAGTGGTTGATGCTTCTATTGCATCTTCTGATTGTTGGTTACGCTCCAATGCTATAACACAATCACTTAGCTGAGCGATACTCTGCGATCCTCTAAGGTGTGATAGCCCTGTCTCGATACCGTTCTCGTGTCCACGGTTGCCCTCTACTCTACGAAGGTGGGACACTAGGATCATACCGCATCCTGTCTCTTCTACCATAGTCCTTAGCCGATGCATGATACCGTCAATAGCTTTACGCTCATCGTTCTCAAGCGTAGAAAGTACAAGCATGTGAAGATGATCTACTACAATCCATTTACAATCTAGACCGATGATCATGTAGCGTAGCTTGCTGAAGATATCATCTAGATTGTTAACACCGTGGTGTGCATGAATCCAAACACGGCCATCGTTGTCACCCATAAAGACTTTCTTGTAGCAATCATCGAGCTGCTGGTCTGTAAACTCAGCCTTAACACTATCAAGGTGAAGCTTAGCGTTAGCCTCTACTGCCATGATACCTTCAGCAGTGCGGCTCCAGTTCTCTTCAAGAGCTACAACACCTACGTTATCTTTTGTGTTGTTGATCAACCAGTGTTCTATCTCACGAGTAACAGACGACTTACCTAGACCTGTACCGCCAGTAAGAGTAACTAACTCACCAGCTCTCATGCCTTCTAGCTTTTTGTTTAAGCCCTGCCACGGATAAGGTATAGCTGTTTTCTTTTCTGACCGTAGCTTCTGGTATGCACCAAGCTGATCAGATAGATTCAATACACCGGACGGCGTATAGACTTTAGCATCCCAGAAAGCACTGACATATGCTGCGTGTCTACCTTGGCGCAACATATCGTTGGCATCTTTGTAGTCCACGGGCAGCTCCATGATCTTAGCTTTTCCCGGAGTTAGTAACTTTGCAATTGCAAGAGCTGCATCCTTGCCAACCTTGTCATTGTCGAAGTTAATTATTACAGCATCGTATGACTCAAGATACTCAAGACTATGTTTAACATCACGAACACCTCCCTGTGCTCCTGACTTTATAGATACGGCTGGCCACTTAGAACCCATAAGTTCGTAGGCAGCCATCGCATCACACTCGCCTTCTGTTAAAGTTATAAACTTACCACCTGCCTTGAACAGGTTCTCTCCAAACAACCCTACTTCCTTTGGACTTCCTGTCCATGCAAAGTCCTTGTTAGCTTTACGAATCTTAGTACCTGCAAACTCGTGGCCATTAAAGTAGGGATAGAAATGTTTATCAATCTTGCCATTTATCATCGTTGATTTAACACCGAACTTCTTAGCAGTAGCCAAGCTTATCTTGCGGTCAGTTAATTCATTGAATGATTCAGGCCCAGTGTTGTGTTGGCTAGAACTCTGCTCCATCTTGCTGTTCCTTTGATACACTTCAAAGTCCGTTACGGTATCTGGTTGTTGCACTTCCGATGTGCCATAGTTTTTAAAATGTTTGTTGCAGCTAAAGCACCATGCAGAGTTGTCATCATTGACTCCTACCGCATCGCTAGAGCCGCAGTCAGTACACGGCTGGTGAAATTTAACGAAGGCCATAAGGCTATTCCTCGATTAGTGGTGCAGCATCCTCTGCCGCAATCGCCTCTTCCGTAAGGTGGTTAGTTTTAAGATCGTCTACTAATGTCATTGACGATGCTTGCATTAATGTTACGGTCATTGTTGCTTCTCGGAGACGGAACTCAGACTCCATCAAAGCTTTAACAATTGCTTGACCTTCTACTGTGAAAAGTTCTGTCTCATAGTTAACACCATCTACTGTGATCATGCTCATAGTTCATCGCCCATTTCATCTTCGATGCCGAACTCAGCACCATCAGGTGAACCTACTTCGATCAGCTCTAGAACTTGCATAGCTTGGAAGTCTAAGCCATAAAAGGTTTGACCTTTCCAATCTGACTGCCACTCTTTGTACTGAACTTTAACGCCAGAACCATTACCAACACGAGCATCCAAAGGATTCTTGTATTGATCTACTAAGCGTGGAGCTGGTCGAACCATACCATTGGGGCCATTAACTTTGCGCTTGATAACAAGTGCTGGGCCTTCTTCCATTTGCTTAACAGTAAAGCCACGAGATTTAAAATCATCTGCTACTTCTTGATCGACCACTAGATTCACTGAGTAAACAGGATCGTATGTAGTGTTAGGAGTAGTAGCTGAAACCCAGTATGCTGCGCCTTGTAAAATTGCCATGTTGCTTTCCTTCTGTTGGTTTAAAAATGTTTGAGGATTGTATCAGGTTAAATATAAAGTTGCAACTATTATTTGTTGCCATTCATGTCTTCTTCTTTTACAAAGATACCGTCTATCATCTTACCCTTGCGATCCTTGATGTCATTGTAAGCATGGTTCAAGCACTCAGTTACTGACAGGTTGTTCCGAACGATGATGTTAATCAATACAACCATGATGTCTCCGATGTCATCAATGGGTGACTGCTCCTTACAGATGCTATCGGACAGCTCACCTACTTCTTGTATGAGTTTAAGCACCTGATCTTTGTCGCTTGAACCGTGTATAAGGTTACGAGCTAAGTGCCACGAGACTACCTGTTGTATTGAATGCTTAATATATTCTTCTTCATGTATCATTACTGCTCTCCTTTCTTAAAAATATTACCGTACATTGTAGCGTACTGCTCAATAGCATCTTCAACAGTACTGCGCTCTGTCCTATCAACAAACTGGAGGCTCTCTGATGAGGCAACATGATAGCCCATTGCTTGAACAAACATAGTGAACTGCTCAAGAATGTCCTGCCTACTTATATCCTGTTCATAGATAGAGAACTGTACTTCTGAATCAACAACGCCCTCCTCGCCAAAATCATACGGGTTAGATTTAAAAATTATATAAGGTGTAGTTCTTCTCATCACTTCTTCCCCATGCTAATCGCTGTATCGTATTCAGTCTTGTCGATGATGTATTGGATGACTGTCTGCTCTCTTACGTTGTACATACTACACGCTGTACTGAGTGGAACCTTACCTTCTACTACATCTGTTGCTGCCCTTGCAGTAGCCATTGCATCGGGGTTAGGGCTTCCCATTAGAGTTTGTTGGAACATCTTTCTTCTCCTTTTCTTTATAGTCTTTATGTTCTGCAAAGGTCTTCTTAAAGATTGCATCAAAGTTACTGTCGAACTTCTCCTTATCTACTGGTCGAGCTGAGCTACCTTTGCCGCCATGTGTTTGTCCTGTCGCCATAGTTATTCTTCCTCTACTGTATAAATTCTACCGAGTGTAAGCATTAAAAACGGAACTAAAAATATAATACCTTCAAAGGACATGGCAACAGTGTCTTCTTCTAGTGGGCTGAAAACCCATACAGCTCTTGAGTCAGCGAACTCCAAGTCAAGACCTACACCATTCCTAAGTTCTAATGTTAAGTGGTATGTTCCAAAAGATTTAGTCATACTATGCTGCCCTCATGTAGTGATTAGATTTAACAGCGTCTCGCACTAACTGCTGTCGTTGATTCTGTACTGCTGCAATGTTCACTTCAGTGCTACGTCTAGCTGTTGTTGCATGAGTTGACCAATCAGTCAAAGCATTATACACGGCCCAGTAGTTATTTCCAAGGCGTTGAGAATAAACTGTTTTATATTTGTGCCAGATATATTCTAAGCTTGTATTCTTTCTAGGCATATCATGCAAAACCATATCGGGTTGCGATATACCGTCAGTGATAATCTTCAAAGCTCCGTTGCACTTTAACGCTTCAGCAAAAAACTTAAAAGCAAGCTCATCACTACAGCCTGTACCGTGCCACTGCTGCCATAGATCTCTTTCTTTATGGAACATCTGCAAAGACTTAGTTACTACCCTACCACCCTGCTCAATGTCTAAAGACCTAGTGTGCTTAGACTTGTACACTGCAACCTCACCACCTACAAAGACTTGAAGATTTGTACAGGCAGCTTGAATTGCAGCAGCACTAATCATGAACGGCCAAGTACCATCGAAGGATGATATAGATAACAGGCTAAGAGATGCGCTATCACCGTCTGAAGTCTTATAGGTATGCTCTGGCAAACGATACTGTACGAACGTCCTAGATCCATCGTGTGAAGTCCTGATAGTTTCTTCCATGTTGTTGATGGACAGGTCGGAACGCTCAATGATATTGCGAGTAACATCTATCATATGTTTAGGTGCTACTGGCTTGTACCCATGACCATGTACACCTAACTCTTGGCCAGTGTCTTGCCTATAGATAACAGACTTGGAACTGTTGTGTCTCTCCATTAAACCATCGTGTCCTGTAACAAGGTAGTCTAATGGCGCAACACCTATATCAAAGTCAGCTGAACCATAACCTCTAGCCTTGATTGTGTTTAACGCATTGTTGTTTGCAAACATTGGTGTAATATTATTCATTGTGTTTCTCCAAATAGTATAGTTTTGTGTTGACAAAGTTTTTAATGTTGTTAAAATACTTTAAAGGTCTTTAACATTATCTTCCAAAGGATATTCATAATCATCTTCAACATCTTTAAAGTTGATTGAATCTTCAAAGCATTTAAAGCATAGGTTAGTTTGTTCATTGTGTTGGGTAAACATAGCTAAACAACCGCCACATTCTAGTAGTGTTACTACTTCAACAGGTGAGATGTCCACTACTTCTTTATCATAAGGCTTATACATCCCAGATTTCTTGTTGATTTCTGCATAGTGCAGCGCCTCTTCAGGGCTAGAGGCCGCAACATCTATGAAGTAACCACTCACTTCGGACATCAGTACTTTATAAACTTCTATGGGTTCGTTAATATCTATCATCACATGTGCTCCAAGTTATTTAATATATTGTATCATGCTTTACATCAGTACTCAAGTTAGTTATGGGCTTTCTTAACCATGCCATAGAGACTCGTTCCATTTCTGTCTCTAGTGTTAGCCTAACTTTAACAACATGAGGCTCCAGAAACTTATCATCTACGACACCGCCGTACCTATAGATTCTATTCTGCAATGTTTTCTTTAGGATGCCTGTCACCTCAGAGTAATGGCTTACTGTATATTCGTGACCTGTTATTAGGTCTTTATGTTTACCTAAAAATTTATAGAATCGTGTGTCTGACATGTTACTTATCTCCTAAGAAAGTTATAATATAGAATGGCCCGCCACGCCGACCAATTTTATGTGCATCTTCTAGGGTTGCAGCGTACTGAGTACAACCAAACTCACTAAAGTCTATTGCCCACATACCTTATCGCTCCATTGTCACTTTAAATTCTATTTCATCTAGGACACACCTAACAATCCGCTCAACCTCACAAGAATCTATGTCACCTAAGTCAGCCCCCACTAGTGCTGTGTCCACATAATCTTTTATCGTATCTTCTATGCCAGACAGAACATTGTCAATAGTTGTTTCTGTTGCCTCAGCATCTGCCTTGTCTTCAATACTACATTCTAGCTCAGCTATTCTGTACTCAAAGTCTTCTAGCTTCTGGTCTGTATCATCATCAGTAACTACACCCTTCGCATCATTAAGTTTTTCTATCCAGCCCCGCTGTATCTCGATCATGTCCACAGCTCCAAACAATCTACGCTCTAGGTCAGCAATCCTGTTGGCATCTCGTATCTGTAAGCCTTCAAGCTCATTAGTTTTAGCAAGAATCTTCTCGTCTATATAGCGGTCAAACATTTCAAATAATTTATTCATTTTATTTTATCCCTTAATAATTTCAAAGATGTATCGGTTTTCTTCGGCCTTGTAAAAAGTATAGCGGCCTTTGCAATAAGCATTTGCAGCAGCATTAACCCTGCTATATATGTTATCGCCTGTCTTACACTCTACCTCAAACCAGTGTCCACGCTTCATCGGTGCTAGAACATTTCTCCAATCTGAAGCTGGTTGCGTTATTCTTTTTGGTGCTGGTCGAGTAGTAATTACTTTTATTTTTAAAGGTTTGGTAGTTTTCATAAGTTTATCCTCAAAATATATCGTTGATATTAAATTTAGTAGTAAATATAGCTCGTGCCATATCATAATCCCATTCATCAGGGTAGTCACTCTCATTATGAGCAGCATTAATACCTGCTAACTCATCAGCACTAACCACTGGCTTAGCTTTACAGTTACTTTTCTTGCGTTGAATACGTTGTAGTATCTGGAATACTGTACAACCTTGAACCTTAAAGGCTTCAGCAGCTTCCATATACTTCATATCTGTTACATCGTGTAGCATGTCATGTTCCCAAGGTTCGCCACAGTGAGGGCAATATAAATCAAACATAATCTTAATCCTTATAGTTAATTTTAAATGACTTGCCGAATAACTTTATCCAGCAAGTAGCACATACATATAAACCTTTCTCTATAACGTCAGCTCTTTTACCGCAGCTACAGTTAGCCAAGACTATTCTCCTGTCAGATAAGTGTAATGAACTTCGCTAACATGACTAGCATCTCGCCACTTAGCAGACTTTGTAGCTAAGAAGCTACACCAACTATCCCATAAATTCTCTGTGCCATATTCGTGGCAGATCTGTATATAATTTCTAATCTTTTTGTTATTAGCTTCAAGACCTTTAACAGTCTTAGGATTCTTAGCAAGTGCAAAGTCTTTAGCGTCCAAGTTATACATCTTTATGTTGTGACTATCCATACAACCAACCAATCCTGCTGTTAACTGGCACATAAACCCAGCTTTAGCAACACCAAGGCCATCAACTCTCAGGAATATCTTCATCAGGCTCATAGATTTACTCGCATCTGTCTTACTGCTGTTGATTACCGCCATCATTTGGCCATACATCATAGATTTATTGGCCTGAAGATACTGATAAGTCTTTTTCTTGCCGCCCCAAAGGGACTTGGCATTAGATTTATTAGACCGAACATCTTTTAACTGCTTGCCAATGTTTAACCAAGGCTGTCGAATGCTTAGCACTGTCATTAAAGTTACATCGGCCATGTTATCTGCTGATATTTGAGCATAGTTTTGTACCTGAATACCGTGTATATTGTACATAATTGTCACCTGTAATTTGGGTTGCTGTTGTTTTGACGTTTTCAATAGTGGCATTTTGCTGGGGTTGTTGTCAAATCATTTCCCTGAGCATAATGCGGTTGTGAAATAGCGTGTTACCCATATCGCACTAATAATTCTAAGATACTAATGCTGGTATAACATATCAAACCAATACTTATTACTTCGGATGCTTTAGTTATTGCTAATTTAGAATTAAAGTTACGCATTGATCTTCTCCATTATGTGTTTGGTAGTTAATTTACAGCTAACATCTATCATATCCATTAAAATTCTACGATCCTTCCCGTCTATTGGCATTGAACAGACCCAAGTATATAGATCTTTAAACTCTTTAATGTTTTTAACATTCACTTCAGACAATTTCATGTTGTATTCACCTTATTGTTTTAGTTTTAAAGTACTTTAAAGGATTCTAATATCCTAACCATATTAATACGTCAGTAGCTAAGTAGCTTTCCAGTTCTCCTAAGTCTTTTAAGAATTCTGGCACTGAAACTCCATGCTCAACCACCTCATCTATAGCTCTTTTCTTACTGATCGTTATGCTTTTTGCTGATTCATAATAGTCCATACTACTCACCTTATAAATTTTATATAGCCATCCTTGGCCGTTGATAATTCTATTTACTTGCTCAGGATAGCTAGGATAGCGTCTAACTTGTTATCAACGTCAGAGACTTTAGTCTCCAGTGCAGTGATCCGAGCATCCATCTTCTTAGCTACGCTATTCACTGGAGTAGATTTCTTGGCAACAGCCTTTGGCTTGTGGCGGGCTTCGACAATCTCTATAGCATCTTCGATGGTCGCTACTTTCTCAGCAGCCTTCGGCTTAACTTTCTTAGCTACGCTAACGACTGGCTTAACTTTCTTGGCAGCCTTCGGCTTTTTCACAAGGCTAAGGAAGTCCTTCGGAACAACCTGATAATCTCTGAATTCAGAGACATCGCCATGGGTCATAT
>Ga0307984_1001006_pt1:0-5000 | contig 11972 bp, 9 predicted proteins | sample EllFjometageno78_FD_203169 | JGI IMG/M metagenome (GOLD analysis project Ga0307984, IMG submission 203169) | Marine microbial communities from Ellis Fjord, Antarctic Ocean - #78 | ecosystem: Environmental > Aquatic > Marine > Unclassified | place: Southern Ocean | collected 2014-10-09 | reverse complement strand
GCGCATTGCAACTTGTGAAAAGAAAACAATTACACATGAATTTGGTTGTTGTGGCTTTTGGTATGTACCTTTATTCTTATTTTATTTTGTTATCCGGGTGAAATTCATTGGATCTTTTTGAAATTTGGTATACTTGTAGTAGTTATATGAAACTATCATTCTGTGAAATATCAACTCTTCGTTTCAAGAAATAACTGCGTGACGCTCGTCGCGCTTTGCAACTTGTGAAAACAAAACAATTACACATGAAATGGATAGTTGGGGGTTTTGGTATGTACCTTTATTCTTATGTTATTTGATTTTCGGGTGAAATTCATTCGATCTTTTTGAAATTTGGTACACAGGTAGTATTGATATGAAACTATCATTGTGTGAAATATCAAAGCTTCGTGTCAAGAAATAAGGATGTGACGCTCGTCGCGCAGTGCTACATTCGCCCAAATGTGTGAAAGAAAGTCGCAAATCGGACGTCAACCTTTCTATCACTTTCCATTCTTTAATCGTTCGGAACACATATGCACACCAAATGAGAAGGGGACAATGCTATCATAGACAATAGCTTATATACATATACATATTCTTTGCTAGACAAGCCGGGCTTCTCCTTCCTAACACTAATTTCATAACAAAAGCTACCAATTCACTGCTTATATCTCATATGTTGGTACACGCGCGTCCCAGGCAATTCACGCGAAAGCCTTCTCCATACGGTACGCCCGTCACATAGAGGGGCATGTCAATGTGGTGTAAATATGGCAATCTAATTATGTTAAGGCTTTCATTTACGCCAGGGGCTATTAGCAAAGGGTAATTATAGCTTCTTGATCCGAAAGTGATAGAAAAGTTTACGTCCCATTTGCGACTTTGTTAACACATGTGGGCGTATGTATCACTGCGCGTTGAGCGTCACACCCTTATTTCTTGACACGAAGCTTTGATATTTCACACAATGATAGTTTCATATCAGTACTACCTGTGTACCAAATTTCAAGAAGATCCAATGAATTTCACCCGAAAATCAAATAACATAAGAATGAAGGTACATAGCGAAACCCCCAACTATTCATTTCAAGCCAACAAAGTGTTTTCAATTTTCTGTTTCACAAGTTGCAAAGCGCGACGAGCGTCACGCAGTTATTTCTTGACACGAAGCGTTGATATTTCACAGAATGATAGTTTCATATAACTACTACAAGTATACCAAATTTCTAAACGATCGAAGGAATTTCACCCGCAAAACCAAATAAAATAAGAATGAATGTACATACCAAAACCCGCAACTATCCATTTCATGTGTAATTGTTTTGTTTTCACAAGTTGCAATGCGCGACGAGCGTCACACAGTTATTTGTTGACACGAAGCTTTCATATTTCACAGAATGAAACTTTCATATAAGTACTACCTGTATACCAAATTTCAAAACGATCCAATGAATTTCACCCGAACAACGCCCGGTTCGTAATATACCACCATATAAAGCGCCAAACTCTCAATAGTCTATAGTAATACTCAGCTTTATTGAGCTTTCATGCCCTTCTATGTCACGGGCGTACCGTACGGAGAATGCGTTGGCGGGATTTGCCTGGGACGCGCGTGTACCAACATATGAGATATAAACAGTCACAAGGTATCTTTAATTATGAAAATCTTGATCGGAAAGTAAACAGTCACAAGGTATATTTAATTATGAAAATCTTGATCGGAAAGTAAACAGTCACAAGGTATATTTAATTATGAAAATCTTGATCGGAAAGACAACCCCCTCCTGTCTAGCAAAGAATATGTATAGTATACAATACTATAAATTAAAGGCGTTACAAACAATTCATTAAAAGCATACAATAGACATGTCAATGTATTACCTAATAAGGACATCAACATGTATTACATAATAAGTACACTACCCTATCTCGCATCCATCACACACATCACATTGTATTTAAGTAAAAATTCTATGTTTGGTGGCTCTGAAAAGAGCCGATAGTGTTTTGGTTCAAACGTCGCTTAAGCACGTTCTCCGCGGATACGGCGGGCAAGCTGGATGTCCTTGGGCATGATGGTTACACGCTTGGCGTGGATAGCGCACAGGTTGGTATCCTCGAAAAGTCCAACCAAGTAGGCTTCGCTCGCCTCCTGAAGGGCCATGACGGCAGAGCTCTGGAAACGCAAATCGGTCTTGAAGTCCTGGGCGATCTCTCGCACCAAGCGCTGGAAGGGCAATTTCCTGATAAGGAGCTCCGTGCTCTTCTGGTACCTTCTGATTTCACGCAGCGCCACGGTGCCGGGCCTGTATCGATGAGGTTTCTTGACACCACCAGTAGCTGGGGCACTCTTCCTCGCTGCCTTTGTGGCCAGCTGTTTCCTCGGCGCTTTACCGCCAGTCGACTTACGTGCAGTTTGCTTAGTTCTTGCCATCTTGAATTCAGACAATGCTATGACACAAAACGTACAATTGCTGCTATTTATGTGAATGCCTCACGAGAGGGCAGCGATTTCATTGGTCCATTTACGGCACCATGCAAGCTTTTTCGTTGTTTTCTATAAGAAATCCTGCATTGTTTTCAATATAAAATATACTGTTGGATAGATAAAAAAATCAGCTTTAAATACATATGTCATATCTTGATTAACAAATACGTTTTCATAGAAATAAACATACAAACGTACCGATGGGAGCCCAATGTGCGCATCAGGTGACCTGGCTTTCTAGGCATTTCATTAGTCGAGCGCGTAGGCACGTACATACAGTGAATAGCAGGCGATTGCAGCAAAAAAATACATTTGGTAATGTAAATCGCGTTTTACTATAAGAATCGATGATTAGATTCCCAAAAAAATACGTGCATCGTGTGCGGAATTCAATTGGCTTTTCAAACATATCTTTACTTATAAGAAACAATGAATATCTGGAAGAGTTATTATGCAAAACGTAATCATGGGTATACCGTTTTCAGGACACTTTTTTAGCAGAAATGCTCAAGAAAAGACGACACCACGTCTTTTCTTTTTCTTTTTACTATACGAATGCCTATTTCAATTTCAAAACTAAAGACTGCATCGTATGCGTATTAAACAAAGCTATCTGACCGTATCTTTATTTTGTTAAATCTATAAAGATGTCGATGAGTTATTATGTAAAACGTAACAATGACAATAACATTGGAAATTTTCTTGGAAACAAAAGCTGGCTAGAAAAAGTAACACCACGTTTTCTGTGTTGCATTTTATAATATGAAGATATGATACAATTGGAAAAGTAAACATATGCTCGTGTGCATCATTGAACAAGCTTTCTTTACATATCATTATTGATGACGAACTGTCATGTTTTCGATGAGTTATTATAGGAAAGGCAACGATGGTGACCAAATGTGCAGGCTTCTGACGACGAGAAAACGAGCTGAAGAAGCGACACCACGTTTTCTATATACACTTTTACTCTATCAACCCCTTCTTTTATTAAAACACAAATTACTGCATCGTCTGCACAATTGAAAAAGCTGTCAACTCATATAGTTTTCTAAAGTCAACTCGTTCGATTTCGATAAGTTATCATATAATAGGTACCAATGCTGCCCAAATGTGCAAGCTAAAATAATTTCACATGCTATTACTAATTGATTGGCACAACGAAACATTTTACGGAAGTCACTGAAGATTTACGTTCGTTTCGACCGGTGGAAACGACTTGAATTCTTCAAGGGGTTTTGCGACTGATTGTTTCGAAATGTTTCGAAATTCTTAGGCAAGCATGCATGGAAGGATTCCAAACGTTTCCACCGGTGGAAACGTAAGTACAGCTTCAGATAAAATGTTTCGTTGTGCCAATTGAGCATTTTCATTGGACGCGACAGTGGTTAGATTTGCTCTATATAAAGTGACTATATTATATGGTATCTTCATTTCACATTTTGAATCAACTGAATCAACATGTCTGGTCGCGGCAAAGGAGGAAAAGGTCTTGGAAAGGGTGGCGCCAAGCGTCACAGGAAAGTGTTGAGGGATAACATCCAGGGAATTACAAAGCCAGCAATTCGTCGTCTGGCTCGCCGAGGTGGTGTCAAGCGTATCTCCGGACTGATCTACGAGGAAACTCGAGGTGTACTGAAGGTCTTCCTTGAGAACGTCATCCGTGATGCCGTTACCTACACCGAGCATGCCAAGCGCAAGACTGTCACCGCCATGGATGTTGTCTACGCCTTGAAACGCCAGGGACGCACACTGTACGGCTTTGGTGGATAAATACCGTCATCTAAAACCCTACCGGCTCTTTTCAGAGCCACCAAATCTTACGAATAATATACTTAAAATAGCAATACCGTATGAGTGGAGTTGTGTGTTTGTATAATAGATTGCGTGATAGATCACTTTTCAATATAATGGAAATGTAGTATATAACTTGTTCAATACAAAGTACAACGTCATTGTAATACTACACTTTTAAAAACTCATTTCTTGTTTCTTGCTGTAGGCGATACCATGTATAAAGGGTTGGGGAGGTTTGTATAATATATCGACATTACTTTTATATATACCATATATCTATTGGGCATAGTTTCATAATTGCCTTATGCGATTTTGTTCTATTTCATAGCATCAACAATTATTCTATTCTATTCTAATTATACACTATATATAAAGCACCATCTGCCCGACTCAAGACAATATGTACATTTGCTGCTTTCATAGCTCGCTTATACATGCTGGTATTTGTGGTACCATATTATAACATTCACAGTGGTACGAAGAAATTTTAATGATTTGTTCATGTAGAGGGGACCCCGAATCATGTTAATACTAATAATAATAAATTGAAATATGCCAACAATCGTTCATTACGCAATTGTTATGAATATCAGTGAAGAGATCACGTACCTAACAAGTAGGACAATAACAATAATTCACAGGAAATAGATGTCTCTAAGTTGGGTGTATTGAATACCAGTACAGTATATTGAATGACACTCGTGTCAAACAAATCTCTCACACACACACACAC
>Ga0307984_1001004_pt1 | contig 11978 bp, 12 predicted proteins | sample EllFjometageno78_FD_203169 | JGI IMG/M metagenome (GOLD analysis project Ga0307984, IMG submission 203169) | Marine microbial communities from Ellis Fjord, Antarctic Ocean - #78 | ecosystem: Environmental > Aquatic > Marine > Unclassified | place: Southern Ocean | collected 2014-10-09 | reverse complement strand
GTTTCAAAACACAGCGGATACAGCCAACGCGTTTGGGATGAATGCGCCACAGGGGCAGGCCAACATCCAGCGCGGCGGCATGGACGAGGCGCAGCAATATGCCAACGGCGTTCGCGGCTATTCGTCAGCTCCCATCTACGATCAGTCGATGGAAGCATTCGGACAGCGTGATCCGGGCCAACAGGCTTTTATTGACAGCATGTTTTTGGACAAGCAGGATGGTGGGCTTGCGTATACACCAAGCAACTACGGCAGTGTAGGCGATCCGTTTGCGGGCGGCGCGAGCCAGTCGGCATTTTATCCCGATGATCCAAATCAAGGCGCAATGGACGCGGCGCTTGATGCAAGCCGCGCGGCAAACCCTGCGGCGGCCTATGGTGGCCTTGGTGATATGATAGACGGCGGCGGACCCGGTGCAAGCACGATTGGCGGCAGGGACTTTCAGGGTCCAAACCCTAACGGGTCAGCGGGAAATGATGGGCCTAACGGCGGGTTATTTGGCGGGTTTGACATGGGCGGGTTATTCCGATGAAACATTTAACAGAGCGGGGCGTATAAATGGGCTATTCAGCAAACGGGCAACAGGCGCAGCCGACGCAGCCACTTGCGCCGCAGGGTAATTTTAACGTAAACAATGCTGCGGCCGGCGGGCTGCAACAGGCGATGACAGGCACGCAACAAGCGATGCAAGGGCCTAACATTGGCCAGTTTATGAACCCGTATCAGGAAATGGTGACGGGCGGCACCATGCGCGACATGGAACGCCAGCGCCAAATGCAGATGAATAACATTGGTGCATCTGCAAGCGCAGCAGGTGCGTTTGGTGGATCACGTCACGGCGTTGCGGAGGCCCAGACCAATGAAGGGTTTGCGCGTCAGGGTGCGCAGGCGTTCGGCCAATTGCAGAACCAAGGTTTCAATCAGGCACTTGGCGCGGCACAAAACCAGCAGGGTATTCAGATGGGCGGGGCGGCTCAAATGGGCCAGCTTGGCAACCAAGCGTTTAACACTGGCCAGACCATCAATAACAACCAGATGCGTGACGGGTTAATGCAGCAAGGTATGCAGCAATCGTTGATCGACGCAGCGCAGAACCAGTTTCAACAGTACGCCAACGCGCCCATGCAATCGCTCGGCGCACCTATGGCGGCGATTGGTTCGATCCCCAGCAACGGAGGATCAACCACGACTTCGCAAAACAATCCGGGCGTGTTTGATTACCTCGGTCTTGCTGGCGGTCTGTTTGCATCTGACAGCCGACTGAAAACCGACGTTGAACGCATCGGAAGCCACGGCGGCGTGAACTTCTACAAGTGGGCTTGGAACGAGATTGGCAAGAAAGTTGCAGATATGTCACAGCCCACAGTTGGTGTCATGGCCGACGAGTTGCAAAAGACACATCCCCACTTGGTTGTGCGCTTTGACGACGGGTTCCTGCGCGTAAACTATCGCGGGCTGTCTGACGAGCTTATGGGCGCGGGGGTTTAAACTATGGGGCTTTCTGATCGTGACTTACTAGCCAAAACGCTAATGGCCGAGGCTGGCAATCAAGGCATTGGCGGCATGATGGACGTTGGGTCGGTCATTATGAACCGTGCCAACACCACTGGTTACGGTAACGGCGTTCGTGGCGTGATTATGAAGCCCGGTCAATTCTCCGCATGGAATGGCACGACTGGATATGCTGGCGGCGAACAGGGGCAGAATGTCGACGCCATGCAGCCAAGTGCTGAGATATATAAAGCTGCGGACATGTTGCTTTCTGGCAACTATAACGATCAAACAGGTGGCGCAACGCATTATTACAATGACGCTATTTCGCAACCTAAGTGGGGCGCGTCGGCAGGTGGTAACTGGCAACGTCGCGGGGATCATGTATTTGGTTTTGCAGACGCGGGCCGAAGAGGCACCTCCCCACAACCAACTATAGGTTCGCAGGCCATGCAGGTGCTTGGCAAGACCTTGCCAAAACAACAGCAGCGTGGTATTCTTGCCACACCACAGAAAGGGCCAGAACCAATGCAAAAGCAACAGCCGCGCGGGCTTCTAGGCTCAATGGGTATTCAAAAGATGCAAGAGGGCGCAGAGGGCGAAACCGGACAGCGGTTTTACCAGCGTGACAGTTTCAAAGACACGGCGGCCAAAATGGGTCAAGCGTTTGCGGCTTTAGGCAGCAATCCCGGCGTGCAGAAATTTACAAATGACGTGGCGAACCAGCGCACAGAAACGAAGTCGCGCAACAAAACAATTGATTACCTACGCGCAAACGGTATGGCTGATATGGCTGATATGGTTGAAGCTGGCAATTTACCTGCGGGCGGCGTGTTGTCGGCTATTATTCAGAAGCGCATGGCAACGCCGAAAGACAACAGGACTAGCGCACAGTTAGAATATGAGGGTGCAAGGGCGCAAGGGTACGGTGGTTCGTTTATGGACTACAAGACAGCTTTGGCTAAATCCGGCGCAATAAATCTTGGTGGTCAAGATGTGCAGACATTTGAAGGGCAAACCATTGTTGCTGATCCAAGCGATCCAAGCGGTTATAAGTTGGTTCCGATTGGGGGTAGCAAGGCGGCGATGGGGGCAGAGGGCGAAGCCGAGCGACAGCGGGTCAGAGATTTAAACTCAGAGGTTAAAACTTCGGTTGTCAATGACAGCGTAACCCAGTTGGTTGCGATGCTTGATGCAAGCGAAGCCAGTATATTTAACTTATCAGAGGCAGGGGTTAGGGGGGCTGCGTCTGCTAATATGGGGATAGCCTCAAATCAAGAGGCGGTTACTTTTAGAAATACACTTAAAACGGTGCAGGCTGCGGTGAGCTTTGACAGGCTAACGCAGATGCGTGAGGAGTCGAAGACAGGCGGCGCATTGGGCGCGGTTAGCACAATTGAAATCCAGCTTTTGATGAACGCCTATGGCGACCTCCAGCAAGACACAGCTCCCGCTAAATTGCGCAAGAGCTTGCTTAATATTAACAAAATTATGCAGAAGATTGAAAATGATCCGATTGCAAACGAATACTACGCGACTGGCGAGCGCGGGACTGGTGGCGGGTCAGTTGACCCTGCGGTAACGGATGATGTTGATCCTTTGAACTTTTTTGGAGAATAAAATGGGCGCTCTGCAAGAGTTCAAGAAAAACAATCCGTCGTATGCTAACGTGCCAGATGACCAGATGGCCTATGCTATCTACAAAAAACACTACAGCGGAAAAATGCCGCTGGTCGCCTACACAAAAAAGCTAGGTTTAAGCAAGGAGCAATCCTTATCAGTTTTAAAAATTGCAAGCGGTAAGGGCGAAAAGTTTACATTTGGCAATCTTGACAAACAGGCGTTGTCGAAATTTCCAGTTACAGCGCGTGCAAACGAATTTATGCGCGGTTCTATGCTTGGCTCTTACTATGACGAGGGACTTGGCGCGGTGTTTGGCGAAGGTGCGAAGCAAGGTTCGCGCGACCTATCAGGCGCAATGCAGCGTGAACGCCCCAAAGAGACGCTGGGCCTCAATTTGGCTGGTGGTTTGACCGAGGCCGCCGCATTGGCTTTGGGCGGTCCCGTGGCAGCGGGTACAAAATACCTTGGCCCAGTAGTTACGGGTGCGAGTAATCTTATCTCGAAGGCTATAGGCAGCGGTGGACGTGTTGCACAAGTCGCACGCGGCACAGCTACGGGCGCAGCTGTCGGTGCGGGCGCGGGTGGCGTTTATGGGTTCGGTGAGGGTATTGATACAGCAAGCCGCTTTGAAGAAGGCTCAGCAGGGGCCAAGATCGGCGCAATTGTCGGTAGTGGATTGGGCGCTGCGGCACCATTGGCGCGTGAGGCTGCGGAAAATGTCATTTCGCTATTTCGTCGCAGTGATATTGAGAAGATTTCAAAGGAGTTTGGAATTTCAAAGCCAGCGGCCAATGTTATCAAACAGACGTTTGACCAAGGCGGTGACATAAACGCGGCGCGGCTTAATCTGGAACGGGCGGGCAGTCAGGCAATGCTGGCCGATGCTGGCGAGGCTGCGCAGGCGCTCACTGATGCGGCGGCGGCATCTGGCCAGCGTGCCAGCCAAACCATGAGAACGGCCATTGATGGGCGTGTGACGCGATCCAGCGCAAAGGTGCGCGGTGCGCTGGATAAAGCCCTTGGGGAGGCTAACGACCCAGAGGCATTGCGTCGCGGTATTTTGCAAGGCTCACAAGCTGAACGGAAAGCGGCATACGATAAGGCATTTGGACAAGAGATTGATTGGTTTTCACCTGACGGCGAAGCGTTGCGTCAGTTGATAGCCACAACTCCGCGTGATGTATTGTCAGACGCCAAACGCAGCGCAGGAATGGCGGCCCGTGGCGACGTAGTGCCGAATTATTCCGCAGAATTTGAGCCTGAAATATACTTTCCCAACGGGCCAAAAAGCCCCGACACCAAAGAGGCTGCTGAGATTGACCAGTTCTTTGAAGCGTATAAGGCTATGGGCAAGACAGGCTATAAGCGTCCCCTGACTGAGATGGTTAAGGGCATGGGCGGCATTGACCCAAAGGGGCGGGCGGCAGAGGAATTGCGGCAGCTTGGCGTGACGCCGCAAACCCATGTGGGGCTATTCCGCAATGGCGGCATGAAGGAATTGGACAACCTTGAGGCGTCTAATTTTTCAGAGGGCATCCGGTTCAATGCGGGTGATGACAACTATGCCGACCCCAATGACCTTTACGAAGCATTGGTTTCAGAAGGCCAAGGGCGGGCAGTTGGGTTCTCCGATGACGCCGCACGCAATGCTGAAATTGAAAACATGGAATACATGCTCCCAGAGTATGAGGCACGGCGCGATGCGCTTGCGCAGGCGGGTGGTGGACCGACAGCGCCAGACGTTATTCCATCAAACCCGTATCCAGTTGAGACTGTTAGCGACGTTGACCAGATCAAGCGGTCACTTGACCAAGTTTACAGGACAAACGACAAGCAAGGCCTGCTTGGTGGTCAAACAGATTATGGTCGTTTGGCTGGTATTCGCGCCACTGAAACGCGGGAATTGCTTAAACGGGCCGCGCCGGGATATGCCGAGGCTTTGAGGTCGGCGGCCGATCCGCTTGCACGTAAAAACGCGGTTGATATGGGGCAGAAGATTTTGCGCACGCAGACGACGCGCGACGAAATTAGCGAATTTGTGCGCCGCGCAGAAAAACCAGAATTGTATGCAGCGCAGGCGGGACTGCGCGGGCAGATTGATGAGCGGATGGCCAATGTCAGGGCTATCTCGTCAGATTCAAATATGGACGCAAGGCAGGCGCTTGCAGCACTTTCAGAAATGAGCAGTGACGCGTCACGCGCAAAAATATCCATGATACTTGGCGACGAAGCCCCAGAATTGTTTGCTGAGTTGGACGAGGCCACGCAGTCATTTGGATTACGGGCGGCACTGGCGACAAATTCTAAATCGGCAGCTAGAATTGCAGGCAAGCAATCAATGGACGAGGTTGCCGGGCCTAATATGGCAGAGTTGGCAATGCAGGGTGAGACGGTCAACACTACAAAGGCACTTATTCAGGCCGTTACGGGTTACACCGCAGAGTTTACGACGGCAAAGCGCCAAAAGGTTTATCAGGACATCGCCTTTGCTTTGACAAATAAAACTGGCGATGACGCTCGCATGGCTTTGAATGTTCTCGACGCAGCGATGAAAGGCCAAGAGTTGACATCTGCCCAAACTGATAATTTAGCAAAGATTATAAGCGGCGTTTTGTTTACTGGCGGTCAGGGCGCGATAACCAAAGGCGCGGCGGCAGATCAGCGAAACGCCCAGTAACCGACATCTTTACAACAGTGCTGCAAAAATGATACTGTGGCCGAAATACAAGGATCGACGATGGACCTGAAAGCCAAGACACGCGTAGAAATTGAAAACATTGTTCAATCTGCCATTGGCGGCGCGGTGGACTTTGTTGAAAGCGAAATCTCTGAGGGCCGAATTAAGGCCCAGCGCTATTACGATGGCGAGGTAAACCTGACGCACGAAGACGGGCGCAGCAAAGTTGTGTCAACGAAGGTGCGTGACATTGTTCGGGCGACAAAGCCCAGTCTAATGCGCGTATTTTTAAGCACCGCAAGACCTGTTGAATTTGTGCCGAAAGGCCCGGAGGACGTTAAAAACGCAGAGCAAGCCACTGACTTTATGCACCATGAGTTCACGCGTTTGAACGGCTTTAACGTCCTGAACGACGTTTTCCATGATGCTTTGGTGAAGAAGCAGGGCATCGCAAAGATTTACTGGATGGACTATCCAGAGGCAGAAATCCACAGTTATACCGATTTGAGCGATGACGAATACACGTTCTTGGTTGCCGAAGATGACGTGACTGTGATCGAACACAGCGTTGAAATGTCAGCGTCTATGGATCAGATGGGCTTTGAAGTTGAAGAACCTATCCACAGCGTTAAAATCAGCCGCGAAAAGACCAAGGGCGAGTTGTGCATTGAAAGCGTACCGCCAGAAGAGTTTTTTATTGACCGCAATGCGCGGACGCTGAAAGACGCATATGTTGTCCTACACCGCACAGAAATGCGTGCGGGTGATTTGATTAGTATGGGCGTTGATGCCGAGCTGGTTGAAGGTCTTGACGGTTTTGCCAGCGGCTCAGAAATGACGCAGGCAGAGCATCAAGAGCGTCTTGGCTTTGTCACTGACAGCAGCGACGAGGACGCGCAAGATGCGTCTATGCGGAACGTCGCAGTAACGGAAGCATATATGCGAATGGATGTTGACGGGACAGGCACACCTGTCTTGCATAAATTCCTTTGCGGCGGCACGAATTACGACCTACTGGATTATTCGCCATGCGACGAACAGCCGTTCGCATTGTTTGAAGTCGATCCAGAGCCACATTCATTTTACGGAAACTCACTGGCCGAATTAGTTATGAATGACCAAGACGCAACGACTTCGGTTTTGCGCGGCATTCTTGACAACGTGGCAATGACAAACAACCCACGCTTGGCAGTTGTTGAGGGCCAGGTTGACCTTGACGACCTTCTGAACAATGAAATCGGCGCGATTGTTCGGATGAAGCAGATCGGTGCGGTCCAAGAATTAACCGTACCTTTCGTCGCTGGTCAAACGCTTTCCGCACTAGCCTATCTTGATGGCCAAGTTGAAAGCAAAACGGGCGTCACACGGGCATCTATGGGCCTTGACCCAGACGCCATGCAGTCTACGACCAAGGCAGCCGTCAGTGCCACTGTGCAGGCGCAGGCGGGTCAAGTGGAAGTTATGGTGCGGAACCTAGCAGACGGCGTGCGCGATATGTTCGGCATCATGTTGCGCCTGATGATTAAGAACTTTGACGAAGAACAGATGGAACAAATGAGCGGGGCCGCAGCGCCAGTTGACCCGCGTGTTTGGAATGCCGGAATGGACGTTTCGATCAACGTCGGATTAGGCACCGGGCGCGAAGAAGAAAAGATGATGGGTCTAAACCAAGCGTTGCAGATGCAAACGATGGTTTACCAGACATACGGCCCGACAAATGGCCTTGTCACGCTCACCAACATTCGCAACACGCTGGCAGATTTGCTTGCCGCAGCTGGTGTTCGCAATGCGGATCGCTATTTCTCGCCAATGACGCAGGAAATCGAACAGCAGATGCAACAGCAGGCCATGCAGGCGCAACAAGGTCAGAGCCAAGCGCAGCAAGACCCCAACGCGGCATTCCTGCAAGCGGAGCAGATGAAAGCGCAAGCCAAGATGCAAAACGACATTGGGCGCTTGCAGCTTGATACGCAGAAGGCCACTGCGGATGACGACTTGAAGCGCGACCAGATGGCGCAAGACTTGCTTGTAGATGCGGCTAAGATCGCGGGCCAATACGGCGCGACGGTAGACACAAACCGCGTTAAGGCAGAGCAAGATAAAGCCCGCATGATTGGCGGAATTGCGCAGGGCGGCGGTCAAAATGGCAACAGATAAACGCATGAAAGCACAGGCAGCGCGGACGCTACAGGCGGACGACGCATTCCAAGCTTTCGTGGCAGAGGTTCGCGATGAGCAAATGCGCATATTCGCAAACAGCGGCGTAGAAGAAATTGACTTGCGCGAAGACGCGCACGCAATCATTCGCGCTTTAAACCAGATCGACATTCGACTTGAGGCCGCAATCGGCGTTGAGAAGATGCTGGATCGCAAAGAAAAAAGGTAGCACCGTGGAAGCGACTACATTAGACGACGCAGTTGCAATGATAACTGACGAAGGTGGGGCGGATGACGCCCTGATCGATGATCTACGCGACGCCGTGGGCGAAATCACAGAGCCAACTGATGACGGTCAGAGCGATGAGATTGAGGAAACGGAAGAGGGCGAAGATGACGTTGAGGCATCCGACGACGACCTAGATGATGTCGAAATTGACGACGAAGACCATGTGGAAGATGAGGCTGAAGACACCAATACTCACACCGTCAAAGTTGACGGCAAAGATGAGAATTGGACACTGGATCAGCTGAAGCAATCTGCGGCAGGTCAAGCGGCAATTAACAAGCGGTTTCAAGAAAACGCTGAAGCTCGTAAGGGCTTAGAGCAACGTGCAACCGTTTTAGCGCAGCAAGAGCAGCATGTTTTGCATCTGTTTAAGCAAGCGCAGCAAGGTGGCTTGCAAGCCCCCACTGCCCCGACAAAGGAACTTTTTGACAGTGACCCAATTGGGTACATGGAAGCCAAAATGACCTATGACGAGGCGGTCGGTGCTTACGACCAGCAGCAGCACGGCGTCCAACAGATGCAACAAAACCAGAACCAGCAGCAGGCGCAGGCGCGAGACGCGTATCTGCAAGAGCAGTCTGAAATCCTAAAGCAGCGTATGCCTGAGATTGCCGACCCAGTTAAGGGCGCGGCATTGAAACAGGGCATTATGGCTACGGGTATTGAGTATGGTTTCAGCGCAGACGAAATGGCGGCGGTTTCTGATAGCAGATACGTCCTGGCGTTGAATGACGCACGGAAATATCGCGACCTTGTGGCCAAGCGCAAAATCGCAACGCAAAAAGGCGAAAAGGCTCGCCCTGTTGTGAAGGCTGGAACGAAAAAGCGTCCCGATGGGAACGCTAAAATTCAGCAAAAAGCGCAAGACAAGCTGAAAGGCTCCGGTTCAATCAATGACGCATTGGGCCTCATTTTAAACACATAAACCCTGAAAGGTTTACATCATGGCACAGCCAGCAAATACGTTCGATTCCTACGAAACAGTCGGCATCAAAGAAGACTTGAGCAATGTTATTTATAACATCAGCCCAGAAGAAACACCGTTCTATTCCAAGTCTGCAAAGACGAAAGCAAAGTCTACTTTGCATGAGTGGATGACAGACACGCTTCGCGCATCTGCGGCCAATGCGCACATCGAAGGCGATGACACAGCGGGCGCTGCACGCGTTGCGACTGTTCGATTGTCAAATCGGACACAGATTTTCAAAGACGCTGTTATTGTCCCTGACACGGATGAAGGTCTTGATTCTGCTGGCAGAAACAAGGAGATTGCGTACCAAACTTTAAAAATCGCGAGTGAACAAAAGCTAGACATCGAAAAGGCTTTGTTTGACAACAACGCCCGCGTCGTCGGCAATGCTTCCACTGCCCGCGAACTTGCCGGTATGCCTGCATGGCTAATCACCAACACAAGTTTTGTTTCAGCTTCCTCTGGCGCTAACCCAACAGGCGATGGCACAAACGCGCGCACAGACAGTGGCGCACCAACTGCATTCTCGCAGGCCAAGTTTGACACCGTGATGCAGGCTGTTTGGGAAGAGGGCGGAAAGCCGGACACCTGCTATTTGTCGGCATTTCAGATGAACTTGGCTCTGGGCTTCACTGGTAACAACAACCAGCGTTCGGCAGTCCAAGCAGGCGACGGCAAGGTCATCAAATCTTTGGCCGTATACGTCACACCCTGGGGCACTGTGGAATTCGTCCCGGTCCGGGAGAACCGTGCGCGCGATGTGTTTATTGTTCAGGATAATATGTGGGAAGTTGCCGTGCTACGTGCAACCAAAAACACCCCGCTTGCTAAGACTGGCGACAACACGAAGCGTCAGGTCGTCACTGAGTTGACACTTTGCTGTAAGAATGAAAAAGCCAACGGCGGTATTTTCGACAACACAGTATCCTAAATCAAACGGTGTGGCTTAACGGCCACACCACCAAACTATCCACAGGCAAAAAGGAAAATGCTATGTCTGATTCAGCGACGACAATACCTGAGTTTAATCCGTCCGGCAGCGATGCTGTCGCGGGTATTAAGGCTAGAACCGAAGATTTGATGGCTTTTATTCATGAGAATGTCCCAGCAAACCGTGAACGCTCTATTGCCATCACTAATTATGAGCAAGCCGCAATGTGGGCTGTAAAGGCCAACTTTACTTGATATGGGTGGGAATTGATATGAAACAGATTATTGTATTGTGCCACAAGGTTAGCACCAAACAGGGTAAGCTAATTAAAGGCACCATTGCCGAAATGACCGAAGAAGAGGCGCTGCGGATTTTATCTGTACGGCCCGACGCAATTCAAATTTTAGGCGATGTCGAAGTCGCCAAGCCGAAAGAGGTTAAACGCCATGTCCCTTCCCGCAAATTCAACAAAGCTGTCCCAAAAGGTTAGTTTTGAAGGCGACAACATGGTCATCAAGAAGACCTTTGACGCTTCACACATGCTGCGCGATGTAAAGCAGGCACGCGAGACGACAGAGAACGCTTTTGGTTCAGACTATAAACACGTCGGCAATGTCGACATGGGCTTACTTGCAATTTGGATGAAAGAGGCTGGCGTCGCTTGGTCTGATACGGCGGCCATGAAGGAAGTTATCAAGCGCAAAATGATGTCACCAGAGTTTAGCGCGTTGCGCGTCTGGGAGGGGTCATATTGATGTCTGACGTAGGTAGCACACACGAAAGCCGCATTCAGCGCCTTGAGACGTTTCGCGAAGTCATCACCATTAAACTGGATAATACAGACGAGAAACTTGACGATATTCGCAGTTCGATAAAGTGGTTGACGCGACTAATTATCGGTGCGTTGTTGCTTGCAGTTCTGGGAGCGACATTTGGGGGGCATTTTTAATCATGGCATATCTACCAGATAACCGCGTTGCGTATCTTGTGCAGCATTATAGCGCCACGCCTGTTGAACAAGACTTCACGGCGGCTGATATTGACGCGATGCACAAACGGCGCGGGTTTAAGGAAATCGGCTATCATTATTTCATCCGCAAGAATGGCATTGTTGAAACGGGCCGCGACTTATCCCAACCGGGGCGATTTGAGCAGGGCGCACATTCAAAAGGTGAAAACGACGTATCAATTGGTATTTGTTTAGAGGGCGGTGTGAGACGGGTGCGACCAAACGAAGGTTTTGACAGTCGCACATCCGCGCAAATCAAGGCGCAAATCAAGTTGATCCGTGAATTGTTGTTGCGCTTTCCTAATGCCAAGGTCATTGGCCATCGCGACATGCCGTTTGCAGCCACCCAGTGCCCCGGCTATAATGCGGGCGATTGGTGGGAAACGGTCAAAACCCAGTCAAAACCTAAACGCAAGAGCGCAGCGAAAAGCACAACTGTTCAGGCGTCGGCTGTCACAATTGCAGGCGGCGCGGGGGCGGGAATTACAGCAATATCGGCGCTTGATACAAACGCGCAGTATATTGTTTTGGCTTTTGCTGGCGTCATTGTTTTGGCTGGATTATGGATCATGCGCGAACGACTGCGTAAATGGGCGGAGGGCGACAAATGATTGGTATCCTTACAGGTAAGCTATGGGGCGCTGTGGCCGTGGCTGGCGCGTTTTTGGCAGTGTTGGCCGCTACGTTCCTCAAGGGCCGCTCAAAGGGCCGCACCGAATTGCAAGACGAAATGCAGAACGCTTATAATTCAACCACAAAGGATTTGCACAATGCTAAAGAAAGCCGCTTTGATAGTCACCCCGATCTTGTTCTTGAGCAATTGCGCAAATA
>Ga0307984_1001002_pt1 | contig 11991 bp, 4 predicted proteins | sample EllFjometageno78_FD_203169 | JGI IMG/M metagenome (GOLD analysis project Ga0307984, IMG submission 203169) | Marine microbial communities from Ellis Fjord, Antarctic Ocean - #78 | ecosystem: Environmental > Aquatic > Marine > Unclassified | place: Southern Ocean | collected 2014-10-09 | reverse complement strand
TTAATTTTAGTATCTTTGTATCTAATATGGGTAATGTTCAATCAGTAAGTAATAAACCAGAATCTGTTTTAGGATTTATAAATCAAAATAGAGGTCTATTGTGGGAGAGAATTAACGAGTTCAAAGCGAATATGCTAGGGACTGAGGGAGTTGTAACACACCACACTACTGAAATGGAAGAGGCTATGCCTTTAAAGCACCATATAAAAGACGGTATATATACGAGAGAAATATTTATGCCAAAAGGTATGCTGGTACTAAGCTTTATTCATAAAACTAATCACCCCTCTTTTTTTATGAGCGGTGAGATGTCTGTAGTTACAGACAATGGTGAGGTGAATAGAATAAAAGCACCACAAGTATTTCAAACACAAATAGGAACACAGAGGATAGCTTATATGCACGAAGATTGCGTATGGGTATGTACTTACAGAACAGATGCTACCACTATTGAGGAAGCAGAAAAAGAGGTATACACTGAAGACTTTAGAGAGCTTCCAGCGTATGTTATTAATAAAAACAAAGAATTATGTCAGGAGTAATAGCGTCATTAGCCATATCAGCAACCGTATCAGGTATATCATTTGCACAAGCTAATAAACAAAAGAAATTAAGTCAGCAAGCTGAGTTAGATGCTGCAGAAGCAATGGAAGCTGCAAGAGGTAAACTAGATGTTAACTTTGCGGAGCAGATGTCAATCAATAAAGAATCTTACGATAATCAAAGAAAAGCAATGCTAGTTCAAGGAACTATGGCTACTAATGCTGGTATTGAGAGCGAGAGAGGTGCTGGAGCTACTGCAGGTAGAGTATTAGCAGCTTCGTTAGAAGAGCAGAGAAAAATTAGAAATGACGAGGGTGATGAAATGACAAACATTAAAGCAGCAATTCTTGAAGAAGACTCTAGACTTAGAGATTTAGATGTATCATTAGATTTAGAAGAGGTTGCAGGTAATCAAATGAAAGCATCAGACGCTCAAAGAGCAGCGGCAGCGGCTAATCAGCAAGGATTACAATCTGGAGCGGAAGCATTACAATCAGGCTTAGAACTTATTCCTTTATATATGAAAAAAAGAAATAACAAAGGAGAGTTTGTTAATAGTCCAGACTATTTTAAGAATCAAGATACGACTAACGCACCCAACCCTAATCCTTATAATTTTAATTATCAAAATAACACAGCAAACCCTCAATTGGGTAATCAGCAGTTTAATTTTAATTATGCAGATCCATTCGGTCTTAATCCAGTTCCTTTAGATGTAATGGGTAATCTTAAATTTTAATAACAAACTAAACTATGAGTACAGCATATAAATACGTTGAGAGAGAAGCTGAAGACCAGATAAACTGGGCTGAGGTTGGTGCCAACTTAACAGGTGTTCTAAAAGAAGAAAACCGTGTAAGAGAAGAAAAGAAGGGAGCTATAGATGAGGCAACTAGACAATTCACACAAGTACTTAATGACGTTCCTAAAGGTCAAAATACTGAGCTAAATAAGTTTGCGTTAAACGCTGCTGCTGATTTACAAGAGCAGATGCTACTACAAGATAAACTACTAAAGTCAGGTAATTTAAAGCTTAGAGACTTTACTATAATGAGACAAAACTTAACAGATGGCACTGACCAAGCGTTTAGTTTATTTGAAAATTATAATGCTGAGTACGACATTAAGATGGCTAGAATGAGTACATCGTTACCAGTAAACAAGCAAGCATCTATTATAGAAAGCTGGAATATGGAACTTGTTGAGGGTTTTGGAAACTTCAAAGACAGTAAGTTAGTTATTGATTCTAGGACAGGAATAATGTCTATGGCTAAAATGATACCAGACCCTAACTTTAAAGGAACAGGTCCAGCCCCATTAATCCCTGATATGAATAACTTAATGTCTGTTCAGAATATGGAGAACAGATTAAAGACTCAATATGATAAATATGATGTATTAGGTCAGGCTGAAAACTACCTTGACTCTTTAGGAACTGATGAAAGAGTATTTCAAGATAAAATGTACTCTGCATATAAAGCAGATATATTTACAACAATAAGTGATACAACTAAAAAAACAGAAGGAGGATACGCATCTATGAGTACCTCTGAAAAAGCTGAATTATCTAGAGTTACTGGTGTACCAATAAATGAGTTAAAAGCAATATCTTTATTTCAAGAGAGCCAAGACAACTGGGTAAAAGGTCAATTAGGTTCAGGAGGTATAGCTGGAGCATCTGTTATATTAGACTTTAGAAATAAAAATCCTAAAACAAACGAGAAGTTTGAGCCAATGATGGACTCTCCGAAAGCAAGAGAATTAGCTAAGACTGACTCTAATATTGTCATTATGAAAAATGTTGACGGTAGGATGGTTCCAGAATTAAGTGAGGACCAACAGATATACGCAGAGAGAATATTAAAATCAGCTATTAATAGTGGTGTGGATTATAAAGAAGACGCTAAAGCTATAAGACAAAACTTTGAAGAGACCACTACTTTAGATGAAAGGAAAGATAATAAAGCTTTAATAATAAAGCAAGATGCTCAATCGTACTGGAATCAAATTAAGACTGCAAACGCAGCAGATAGGGTAGATTTAATTACAGCATTCTTATCAACAAAAACTGCAAAAGATGCAGGTCTTATAGGACTAGTTCCTGCTGATGATGGTTCATCTTGGACCTGGACTTACGACCCTAGCAATAAACAAAAAAACAAAACAATAGAGGTATCTAAAACTATTACCGACAGAAACTGGGCAGGTCTTGGGGCTGAAGTAACAGACTTACAAGGAAATGACGCTTACGAAGCTGGAGGATTTACAGGTGTAAACACACCATATAACCCTGATTTCACAGGAATTGGAGGTGCAAACAGACAAGGTAATGAAATTAGATATGTACCTGAATTTAAACAGTATCTTTCTGATTTAATGCCAACAGAAGGATTTGATGAATATGGTCCAAAAAGTGGAAGTGCTGAGCCATTTTTAGCTATGGAACAAAAAGCATTATCTAAATCTCTTAATGAAAGTAAACTAGGTTCTCTTGGTTTAAAGGCAGTACCTACAGGATCTGCAGGGAATGATAACACACAGGTAACTGTTGATGGTTGGCTTGGTACAGCAGAATACCCAGCAATTTTTGAATTAGACTCTGACATTGCTGATAATAATAAAGCCAATGCATTAGCTGTGGAATTTCAGAAATGGTTATCAGTTGCATTTGGTAGTAAACTAGAATCAATATCACCAACACTAGGGTTTACAGGAAAAGAATTAAAATACGGACCTTGTAAAAATGGAAAAAAAGTTGTTCTAGCAAACGGATTAATGGTGAATTGTTAATTGAATATAAAAATATAAAAATATAATGGAAGACGAAGTTTATTATCAAACACCTAATGGCTATAAGGTTAGCTACAGTGAAGCTCTTGAAGAATATGGTAACTCTCAGTTTGAGGAATTTATAAACCAAGGTCAGTTAGTAGAAATTGAACAGGAAGAAAACACTATGTCTGCTCCTATCTCAGGAAGTCTATACGAAACCCCTAGTGGGAAGGTATACACTGAAGGAGATTTAATTAATGAATATGGTGTAGAGGCTTTCAACTCAATACTAGCCGAAGGTCAGTTAAAAAAAAAAGATTCTACAGAACAGACTTCAAGTTTTTCGGATACTCAATCACCTTTAAATCAGACTACACAATCTCAAGATTTAGATAATAAAATAGTACCTGAAAAAGATTATTTTACAGGAGTATTTGGAGACGTATTAAGAGGTATAGATTCTATTTCACAATTAGGTATAGGTGACTTTATAGATGATATGGCTAGAAGTGTTGACGTTGGTTTTCAAAATGGTCAAATTTCAGAGAGTGGTAATGACTTGCTATATGGAGGTGCTGAAACGTCTTACGAAGATATTCAAGAGTTTATATCTAAAACCCAAGCTGCAGGTAACTTAGGACCGTCTGACGAGATGCAGGATTACACTAGAATCTACGAAGAAGAAAAAGCAGCAGGAATGAGTGCGTGGGGTGTAATAAAAGGATTAATATTAAATCCAAGTGTTATACCTGAAGTTATGTTTAGCTCTTTTTCAGCTATGGCAAATCCAGACTCTTTAGCAGCAGCCTCTACGGTTGTAGCTGGTGGAGCTGCTGTTGGTGCGGTAGCTGGTGTTGGTGTATTTTCTGGACCAGCAGCATTAGCTGGAGCGGCTGCGTCTCTACCATATGCTTTTGCAGCGGCAGGAACTCTATTAGAGACAGGTTTAACTTTTGGAGAGTTACTTCAAGCAAAACTAGAAGAAAAAGGATTAGAGCTAAACATAGAGAACGTACAGAGTGTATTAAATAACGAAAGTGACTTAACAGAACTTAGACTTGATGCTGTAGCTAGAGGTGTAGCTATAGGTGCAATAGATGCATTTACAGGTAAATTAGGTGGTAAGGTTGCTAAGCCTTTCTTAGAGGCAGCAGAAACTGCTGGAACAAAAGTATTATCAAATAAATTAAAAGCAAAAGCTTTAGGTGTAGCAACAGCAGTAGAAGCTGTAGGTGGGTCTGTAGGTGAAACTGCAGGTATAGCAGCTACAAATGTATTTGGAAACACTGGTCAAGACTATGACGTAGGAGAGATAATGCTTGAGGGTATTGCTGAAGCACCAGGATCTATTAAAGATTTAATTTCAATAAGAAATAGTAAAGCAAAATACAAAATAAACAATAAAATAGCAACAGAGGAACAGATAGATTTTATTATTAATAATATGTCTTATGACCAGCTAACAAATCCGAAATTAAAGATAAAAATTGAAAACGATTATAAAGGTAGAAAATTAAAATTACACAACAAAATACTAGACGGAAGAACAAAACAATCTGTACTAACCGCTAGACCTGATTTAAACGAAGCCACTCTAGACGCAATTGTAAAGTTAGAAAGAGAAGTATCTATCCAGGAAGGGAAAACTTTAGGAACTGTTACAGGTAAAAAATATATAGCTGATTTAAAAGCACAAATAATTGAACTACAAAATAATCAATTAGAAGAGTCCTCAGTTAATGAGTCAGAAAAAATCATAGGAAGTGATGTAGAGCTTACTGAACAAATGAAACTAGACTATGACGAACTAAGCATAGAAGAACAAGAGTCATATAAACGTGAAGCATCAAATATACTTAATGATACTGACACAGAAAGCTTAGAAGTTTTAGAAAAAGCAGCGTTATTATTTAACGAGAAAAATGTAAACATAGAGAAAGAAAAGAAAATCAATGATCAATTCAATGATTTAAGTATTGAAGAAAAAAACAAATACAACGAAGAGTCTAAACTTATACTAGAAACGGAAACTGGAGAAACTGAATTTACAGAAGAACAAATAAATGAAAGATCTAAATTACTATTAAATGAGGAATTAGATTTTTTAGAATCAGACTTAGAAGGAGAAACACGATTTAGCTTAGCAGAAAACAATGAGGGTGTAGTAAGTGCAGACCTTAATGATATTGAGAAGGTTACAGATGAAATGAATCAAATGGAATCTTCTGAAGTAAACTTTAAAACTCCAACTGGAGATAAAGTATCTGAAATGAATCCTTTAGAGGAAAGTAATTCAACAGTAGAGTTTACTGATAAAGACGCTCAGGATAACGGATTTGACAGTAAAGAAGATATGGTTAAGCCTATTGAAGACTTTAACGATATGAAGATGATATTTGGTATATCTGACATTGCTGCTGGTGGAACTATAAAAGATTCTAAAGGCAACACTATGAAGGTTGAGGGTGGAATTATGTTTAATGCACTAGCTAAATTTAAAGCAGCCTGGGCAGGTGTTGGAAGAGAAAAATCTGAGACTCAATATAAAAACGCAGTAAAACTTTACGAAGAAAACAAACCTCTATTTGAAAGGTTATGGAAAGAAAAAAAACTTCCTAATGGTCATATACCAATGGCTATAGTTCGTATGAGTAACGATGCAATAAACTCTAATGAAATAGTATTTAGATACTTATCTCCAGAAGTAAAAGCACAACCTAAAGAGAATCAAGTTGCTGCTTTAAACTCTTTAACTGAAAAACTTAAAGGGAATAAGCCTTTATTAAATTTCATTAAAAATAAAAACATAACTACACTAGGAGGATTATTAGATGCAGTAGTTGTAGACGCTAAGGGACGATCAAAAGCCAAAAACAAAGAGGCTGCTGATGCTTTTTTATCTCTAGACGAAAGAGCAGCGTTATTCAAAAGTATAACGTCACCAGAAAAAACACAAAGTAATACAACAAAAGATGGCTCAATAAAGCCACCTATTCTTAAAGCCCTATATAAAGGTGTAAGCGATGCAAATCCAAGCGTATTTCTTGCTAAGAATATATATAACGCTGTAGGTGAACCATCTATGATGAAAACTAAAAAAGGAGACGTAGTTTCTATAGTTGGTATTGATGTTCTAAATGGTGGAGTTGTAGATATTGATCACGGTAATTACGGTACAGGTCCTGCTGGAAGGTTAATAGCTTTAATAAAAAATCCTACAAATGGAGTTAATATATTCCCAGAGTGGAAAGTAAAATCAAATAGGGTTCATAAGAAAAATACTAGCGGTAAACTACCATCTGACTTAGGAGTATTAGCACAGTCAATGGGAACTGCTGCTAATGATAAAGCTTTTCAAGGTGCTTCAGTTAACACTAAAATGACTGACATACAAAAACTTGCGGCTAAGTTTAGGTTTGCATTTCCAGGGGTAACAGTTGTTGATACCAAGGCTGAATTTGATGCAATGCTAAAACAGCCTGGAGTACGTACTAAAGTAACAAAAGGTAAAGTAATATTAGGTATGACTGCTGACGGTAAGGTATTCTTAAACCCTGAACAAAGCTCTCTAGCTACACCAATACACGAATTTGCCCACATATGGATTGATTTTCTTGGGTCTAAAGCTAGTGGAGAAAAAGGAACTACACTATTAAAAAAAGGATTAAAGTTAGTAGAGGGCACTGACGCTTTAAAGTCTGCTATCGAAGAGTATGGAGACACTCCGTTAGCAAGAGAAGAAGCTTTAGTAGAGCTAATGGCAACTAAAGGAGAAACTATTGTCTTAGCTGGTAAGCAATCAGACTTTAAAGAATGGATGAACGCAGTGTTTAAATACATAAAGTCAAAGTTTATTACATCTGAAAGATTATTTGCTAAAGAAGAAATAAAAGAATTAGCTGATCAATTAAAATCTAAAAAAATAACTCAAAAAAAGTATGACGCTGGTATTAAAAAAATTAAGTCATCGTTTAATCGTAATATAAAGTCAATGACAATTGATGACTTTATAAATACAGGTCTAGCTGATTTATTTAAAGGTAAGGAATTAAGCGATTCTTTTGATGCTAAAAAGGAATCAAAATCTAAAAAATTCAAAGTAGAATCAAATGACGAAAAAAAGGAAAGAACTAAAAAAATAAATGCTATAAAAGATTTTATAAAAGAATCAAGAGCACAAGGTGTAAATGAATCTGCAATTAAGATCAAATTAAAAAACAGAGGAGTAGACGTTGATATTATTAAAGAAGCATTTGTAAAAACCAAAAACAAATCTAAGGTTAAGTTTAATATAACTGAGCTAAACCTTGAGGGGTACGATAGAGTAATGAACTCTATAGTAGATGGTATAATTGATAAATCAAAACTTAGAGGAACTAAGTACTCTAATATACCTGAAAATGTAATTAACTATTTACAGGCACAAAGTAAAGTATACGCAGACGCTACTGACGTTCAGAGGGAAGAGCTATACAGAGAAGTAAGAAGTAAGTTTGGTTTAAAAGAAATAGCTGCACCTACCGCTAAGAAAATATTAGGAATTTCAGATACAAGTAAAAAGGTTACGACTACAGAAAAGAAGATAGGAATCATTGGTCTTACAGAACAACGTAAAGGTGCTACATCAGCAATAAGAGCTCGTGTTGCTATTGGTAAAAAATTAATATCTGAACTTAAAGATATGATTAGCTCAGGTGTTATATCATTAAAGCAATCAACTACTATACTTAATAAATTTAATAGCATTAATATAGATAAACTTTCATCTATAGAAGGGTTTATTGATTATATGTCTAAAGTAATTAATGACTCTGAGTATGCTGACAAACTATCAAAGGTTAAAAAGCAAATTCCAAAAGCCAAGAAAAATGTAAAAACAAAAATTGGTATAGCAGAGATTATAAACATTAACCTTCAGAGAGTACTATCTATTAATCCAGCTTCTATTCCAGAGTCTGTATTTAATTCATACATAGCCCTAGTAGATATGTTTTCTAAAAGTGGTTTAAGTCTTAATCCATCTGAGATAAATGACATTAAAACTATTTCTGATAACATATTAAAAGAGATGGATAATGAGATATCTATGATACCAATTCTAAAAGATATATTTGATTCGTATAAAGATAAAGTAATTAAAGAAGGAAAAGTTAGCTACTTGGACACACTTAATAAGATGTTTGAGGAAAACGTAATAGTTTCTGAAGAGCTTACCTTAATGAAAAAATACAAATCTGAAATACTAGAAGTAGAAAGTAAAACAGAAAAAACAAAAGAAGAACTTGATGAGGAGAGAAAAGACACTATTGATAGTATATTAAAAAAACAAAAAACAAATTCATCTCCCCTACCATCAAAGGATGAAAGGAAATTAGCTGAAGAGTTTGAGAAGTTATATAAAAATAAAGAAGTACTAAATAATTTAAGTATAAACGAATTAAAAACTATAGATAAGTTAATAGATAATATTAATAACGGATATTTACCAGCTCTAGTTGAGGTTCAGGTGGAAATAATGGAGTCAATTATAGATGCTAAATTAGGTTCTGAAGGAATAAAAGTATCAAGACTCTTACCTCTTAGTAAGATGTATGCTAAACTAAAAAGCCTTATAACAAAAAGAGGTGTAGTTCTTGAAATGATTAGACGAAACCCTTTATTCTATATTGATCAAGTTTTTGGAAACTTTAAAAACAAAGATATATTTAACTCAGTATATGAAAAGTCTACAATTGCACTTGAAAAATACGAGAAGGGATTAAAAAATATATTTGGTAGAATTGAAAAGGCAGAATTAAAAGTTTTTAAATCTTTTAAAAGAAACGGGAACGCTACACTAATGTCTAAATTTAAACAAATGATATATATGATACAGCTTGAGTATGACTCTAACATAGGAAATCCAGAAGTAAATCAAGCTTCAGGTTTTATATTAGAGACCATAGAGAAGATAGATTCTGATGAAACTACATTCAGTTTTAAAGATGCTATTATGCTTCAAGAGATATATGATAAATTTAAAGATAACAATACTGGTGAAATAGATATAGATGCTTTATACAAAACATTTAACAAAGCAGAAATAGAGTCTATCAATACGATTAAATCTATAAACTTAGAGCTTTCAGAGAAAGCAGTATTTACAGCAGGAGTTATTCGTGGTGAAGTAATTAACTCTAGAGTTAACTATGTACATTTGAATACATTACCTAAAGATAAAACTGACTCTTCGGTTACCCCATCTAGCGTTGGTGATTGGAATAATAGTTTAAAGCCATCTACAAAAGCGAAGTCTTTAGTAAAGAGGAGTGGAGGAATTTCTCCTTTAAACTTTGATGTGTATGCATCTGTTAGTAAGAGTGCTAAAGGTGTGCTTTTAGATTACCATATGACTAGACCAATAAGAACAGCTAGGAGAACATTAAATAGAATTAAAAGCAATTTAAAGGGAGATAAATCTAGAATAGATACTGATGAAAGAGTAAAGTTTAATGCTATTAAGGATTCTTATGAAGAGGTTTTAAAAAACTTACTAGACAATTCTTATACAGAAACATCAATAGGAGATAATGCATTACAATTTCTAAAAAAGAATGGATACCGTGCCATATTAGCTAGTACAACTAGATGGGTTGCAGAGCTTACGTCTAATACAGCCTTTGTCGCTATAACTAATCCTATTGCTTTTGCACTAGGAAGTGGACTTGGACCAAAATTCTTAAGTAGTGAAGAAGCTATAAGTATTATGGAAATGCTAGATAGTAAAGTTGTTACACGTATATACCCTAATAATGATATGTCAGGTAAGTGGGTAGATCCAAGTATTATGAATCAAAATAAAGGTTTAAAAGGCGGTAGAGCTCAGAATAAAATTAAAAACGTAGCTAACCAAGTATGGAACTACACTGCTGCAAGATGGCAGGGAGGAGTAGCCACTATAGCTGATGGATTAATATCAACTCCAGATAAAATCATAATGAGACCTATATGGTTTGGTTCATTTAAACAGAAATTTAAAGAGATTACTGGAACTAATCCTGACTTTAAAAAGATAGCTGCTGGAGATGAAAAATATATGGAGAAATTTAAAGAAGCTCTGTCTGTCTCTAGTAAGAAAGCAGATGAAAATTCTGTTATTACAGGAGCGTCTTCTAGTCCTTTTATGGGAATACTAAAAGGTGCTTCCAATGTTAATCAAAAAGGATACGTTAAGTTTTTTAATACATTCAACAACTTTATGACTACGTTCTTAATATATGAATACATAACAGCAAGAACAGGTGTTGTTAATGCGATAGGTAGAGGTCATCTTTCAAAAACAAAAGGAGCTCAGCTACTAGCAGGATCTGCTACCCGTATGGTAATGTATACTATGATTTCTCAAGTACTAGCCGAAGCGTTAGGTGGTGTAGCAGAAGACGAACCAGAGGAAACAAAAAGCCTTGATAAAAAATTAGGTCAAGCAGTAGCGTCATCTATGATGTCTATGATAGCAGGTAGAGACTTTGGAAATGCAACTAAACTTATTATTAACTATGGTATAGAAGAGTTCAATAAAGAGTACTTAGGCGAACTTAGAGAGGGCGAGTATGATCCATATAAAGATGCTATTGCTTATCAAGTTATACCAAAAGTAAAAGAAGGTGAAACAACTACAGCAGGAGAAATCGCATCATCAATGACAGCTGGTCTAGGACCTGCGGTTAAAACTATTGATTTTATATTAGCGAAAATGACTGAAGGTCCTAAGAAAACTACTACTGCTATAGAAAAAAGAGAAAAAGAATTACTATACAGATTACCTTTAGAGTTATTAGGTCACTCTGGTTTTGTACCTATGTATAAAGATGTTAGAAAATTAGTTTTAAAAAGTATATACAATGAAATGAATTCAGAAAAAGCACAAGCTAAGTCTGAAAAAGAGAGAGAAGAAAAAATACTACAAGGATATGATAGTAGAGCACAAATGAAAAGATATAACCCTTCGTTATGGGAAGATACATTTGGACCTAACTCTATAAACTGGGAATCAGAAGAAGCTAGAAGGATAATTAAAAAGAACTTAAGAGAAGAAAATCAAAACTTAAGAGACTTAAAAAACAACTTCACACCTGGTAGTACAAGTTTTGGAGGCAATGGTTTTGGAGGTAATAAAAAATCAAGAAATAGCTTTGGAGGTAATGGAAAATCAAGCAATAGCTTTGGTAGCAATAAGTTTGGAGGTAATAAATAGAATAACTATGCCATTTAAAAGCGAAGCACAAAAGAAGTGGATGTATATAAACAAGCCTGAACTGGCTAAGGAGTGGGAGAGTAGCTATAAAAAAGGCTATCTCCCTGACAGGTTAAATCCCAAAAAGAGGAAGAGAGATGTCAACCCCTTGCGTCCCAATATTTAGGTAACTAATTTCTTTTGGAATCCAATGTCTCTTGCCAAAGTCAGTTTGCTTTGGTAGGTTCTTTGTTTCCCATTTGAAATCAATATCCTGAATATAGAAAGCCCAGACACCATCAGGTGTTGAGTTAACGTATACAGGAATAGTTCCTAACTCTTTAGATCTTTTCATTAGAGCCTGGTACTTTCCTTTCTCAATAAGAAGGTCGTTGTAATGTTTTCTTCTACACTTTAACTCAATATCTAAGTTATACTCGGTAGACGAACAGTCATACCTAGAC
>Ga0307984_1001000_pt1 | contig 12009 bp, 12 predicted proteins | sample EllFjometageno78_FD_203169 | JGI IMG/M metagenome (GOLD analysis project Ga0307984, IMG submission 203169) | Marine microbial communities from Ellis Fjord, Antarctic Ocean - #78 | ecosystem: Environmental > Aquatic > Marine > Unclassified | place: Southern Ocean | collected 2014-10-09 | reverse complement strand
TTACTAGTGTTCACGCAATAGATAATAAAGACAACGAGTTTACACTATGAGAGCAAGACACTTTATACTAGAATATTCAAGAGAAAAGACAGCACAAGTTCACGGTGCTAATATCCTTTCAGCTCTCGATAAAAACAAAACACCTGGTCGTGATTTAGATGTATGGCAACTAATGTCTAGTGCTAAAGACGCAATGAATCTTTATAATGCCGAAGAGCGTGCAGACTTTATGAATAAAGTAATGGCACAACTTGAAGCGGGTGATCCTACAAAGAATAAAGAATACAGCCAATGGATAGCACGTATGTACAGTCGAGGCGGCTATGAATTAGAAGACATACAGTCTACGCTGAGAGATGCGTTAGAGACATATCACAAGCTAAAACTTAAAAAGAAACTAGAAGATCAAGATAAACAAATTGACAAGTTTAAATCGTTTAACGATCTAATAACACGAGTTGAACAGTATCCAGAAATAGAAGATGACGCTCCTACAGACAAAGGTGATTCTAAACAAATATATGATGACGAGCATATACGTGTAATAGTTCCTAAAAATGTTGAAGCCGCATGCTACTACGGACAAGGTACACGTTGGTGCACAGCAAGTAAAAACAACAACATGTTCAAGCACTATCATAAAGAAGGCGATATGTACATTATACTTCCTAAAAAGCCTAAGACTCCAGGAGAGAAGTATCAGTTCCATTTCCAGACTGGACAGTTTATGGATGCCTCAGATACAGAAGTAGATATGTATGATGTAGTTAAACGTTATCCAACACTGCGTAATATTAAAACAATAACTGAATGGGCAAAACGTAAAAACGTACCAGCACTTATGTCAGATGAAGATTATGCCAAGTGGAAGAAAGAAACTGATGCTTCTATAGTAAGCAGTCGTGTTATGCACGATGATATGTATACTATAAGTTTAAATCAACCAGGCAGTTCAATGGATTCTTGGCGTATTAGTAGTACTACTATTGCAACACTGATAGAAAAGAGTATGATGGTCAGTGAGGATTGGAGTCAATTTTCAGGAAATGACTTTGTAGCCTATGGGTGGTTTGATGCAAAAAGTAATAAGTGTCTAGGTGTAACAATTCTTGACTTTTATGAAAATAATAAAAACTTACCCATGGACGTTGCAAAGACTATTTCCGGCAGTGAGTTTGAAGACTCTGAACTTAGCAATGAACCTGAGGTAAAGAAGTTAGAGAAATTCTTAGAGGGGTTTGCCCGAATTGAAAAAGAAAAAAATAGTGGATCAAGTTTAGCCGACGAAGCTTACGACAAAACAGTAGTCCAAATGTTAGGTAATTATGGATACCCAATGTCAGCTACAGGATATTCAGGCGGGGAGCCACTGAGGGCATAATGAGAGCAAAACAATTTATAATAGAATACGATAGAACTAAAACAGCTCAGGCGTTCACTGCTAAGTTGGTTAATACTGCTATGGCAGATAATACTGTGCCAGGTGCTGTTCGTAATAACATACAGGACAATTTAACTCCGCTAGAAGCCGCTGAACTGATTCTCACAAATCTTGAAGTAGGTGATCCTACTAAAAATAAGAAATACTCGCAAGCAATAGCAAAGATGTATGCTAACGGTTTAATCAAATGGGAAGACATTGGGTCAACTCTTAGAGACATGCTAACCAAGTTTACCACATTAGGCCTTAAGAAAATGCTTAAACCAGAGCATTCAGACTTTAATAGATTTAAAGATGTTAAATCATTCTATGATGTAGTAAGATCATATCCAGATCCAGAAGAAGAAGAAGTTACTAAAAAAGGGTCAGCTAAAGAAATTTACAAAGACGCAAATGTTCGTATCATTAAACCTGAAGACATAAATGCCGCTTGTTATTATGGGCAGGGCACTGCTTGGTGTACTGCGGCCAAAAATAATAACATGTTTGATCGTTATAACTCAGACGGTCCAATGTATATTCTACTACCTACCAACGCTAAGAAAGAAGGTGAGAAATATCAGATACATCCTGATTCAGGACAGTATATGGATTCAGGTGACAGTCCTGTAACAGCCGCTGAACTAATAGAACGATTTGGTGAAGGGTTTGAACAGTGGCTATTAAAAACAGATCCATTCTTAGGTGGTAAGATCCAACACTTCCCAGATGAAGATGCATTACGTAATGCTATAGAGAAAATCAAAGAGTTGGCGCAGGAACAAATCTGGGAAATAATAACAGATTGGGAAATGAATGACGACTCATACTATCCCTGGCTACAAGACAACAACTATATAGACGAAAACGGTGACTTTACGGACGATGCTCCTAGCTATACAGAATACAATGATGAAGCTGGAGCCTTTTACAGCAATGCCTATGGTGCATTAGATATTACAGTAGACGAACTACGTGAACTAGCTGTTGACATAGAAATAGACACTGGTAGAGACCAAATGGTTGGTAGTAGCTCTGGTGGCGACATAGAGAACGTAATATCTGTAAGTGTTGAGAATGCTCTAGGTGATAACAATGGTGGGCTTGCGACATGGATATACCAACGTATACAAACTAAATTAGATAGAGAGACAGGCAAGATTGACGTAGAACTGTTAAAAGAACAACCTAGACAATAATAAATAGTAGTATATAATAACAATCCGGGGGGATTAAAATGGCAGAAGAAATTAAAAAATTAGAAACAAAAGCATCAGTTGCTGACCCAAAGATTAACAGCAATACGCAAACAGTGAAACTTAATTTAGAAGTTGATACTAACGTTATCAATAGTGGATTAAATCCTTATCAACGTTTAATACATCTAGCAAAGGCGTTTGACCAGTGGAGAATTTTTCCACGTATTTTTATTACCGTTTATATTATTTTACTTTATCAAGTAGTACATTGGTATATGGCATTAGGTGCTTCAGCAACTATGGAACAATCAGGACTAGTAAGTGTTGTAGTAGGTGCTGGTGCGGCTTGGTTCGGACTATACACAGGCTCTAGCAAAAAATAAGACACTCCTTCCTTAGGACCGTGTAGCTTCGCTCCTGGCTTTAATTATTTGGAACAATAATTTTAAAGGAGCACTACCTATCAAACGTAAATCTCTGATTCATCTCACCCATTACTACAGATAGTTTTTGTTCGTTGCAGTATTCTTCAAATCTATTTTTATTGTATAACAGTTTATCGTTAAGACTGATAAACTTATCTTGATAGTATGATTGTGATTGTGATGATAATGTCTTTAAGAAAGGCACAAGGTTTTTATGGTCTGTCAGATCTAGATCTGTTATGTCTGTGAAATCACTGTGATATATTTCAAATTTACGATCAGTTAACCACTTAACTCCCATATCCTCTGCATAAATTAAGAAAGGTCTTAGACCAGCAAGGGGTTTATAATATTTGTCTGCGGCCAAGTAAGCACGATTAATGTCCCACCATGTTTCTGTAACCACATTAAGAAAGTGACTGCACCATATATCGGTTCGGCCTAAACTCATTATATCGTTAGCTACCTCAGATCCGCCTTCAGGTGCGTGACTAATATGATTTTCCACGTCACGATCAAGTTTTAACACACTATCTAACGTAACAATACCTTTATTGACAAGATCATGTTCTTGAAGTTCATTGACTAACTTTACTCTATGCTCGTGGTGTTTTCTATTATAGCAAAGGAAAGGTTGATTAACTGTAACAGGGTCTAAGAGAATATCTTGTTCTATAGGTTTATAGAATCGTTGCCAACATAATGCAAAGAAATCATAAAATCCTTGTCCTGGATAATATCCAATTTCAAATACTTTAACTCCTAACTCTTTATACATGTCTGCTCGAGCAATATGTGCGTCGACAAGACTAGCTAAAATTACATTTCTAATCGAATTTGTTTTAATATATTCAACAACTTCATCATGTGCTTCATTGGTATACCATGTGCTGTTAACTAGTATTGCAGGATCAGGGTGGTTGTACTTGTTTGCAATTTCCTGTAACTGTTCTTTTTCCCAGATTGGAATAGGTAAATCGTTTGGCCAACCAAACTCAAATGTTTTCAATAACATGTTTTTTTATTGTTTCTTTAGTTATAAATGCTTTACCAAAGTTACGTTTACGACCGTACCAGAAGTCTTGTAGGAATCTATCAAACGACATATCTTTGTTTTCACGGAAATCAAAATCAACTACATTCGTAACTTCTAGTGGTTCCTCATTAACAATGTAACCAAAGAAATCATAATCAAATGTTTTTACTAACGGGTACTGTTTAAGTTTATCAAAGTTTAACACGTATGTTCTGTTAAAGTCTAATAGTTGTTCCATTAACTGCTCAGGCAACTCATATGTTTGTTTAACAAACTGTTCTATTAGATCAAATACGTGTTCATGTTGATGATCAGCGTGCATTGAAAGAGTAGTTCTATGTATTAGATTCCAACCATGTATTGGAACACTGCCGCCTATTAAAGGATGATCAATCCTACCGTTGTCCTTCCAATGATCATAATATTCTCTAATTAATTTTTCTTCAGTTTGAAACCACTCGTCTTTCTTTAAGAAAGGTATTAATTTTTCATAAAAGTCTGAATAATCAATGTCTTGATGCTTGTGTAAGAATCTAGCTATCCAAGTTGTTAATCCATTCATATGAAATGTGTTTATAAACCAATTAAACACTTGGGTATCTACCATAAGGTCTCTCGGCATAGTAGCAGTTGACATAACTACATCAACTGATTCTGCTAAAGCATCATAATTATAACTTCCACTCATATAATCATATATGGGTACAGCCTCCATCTTATTCATTTTACGCTGTAATAGATTCATCTCAGCATTTTCTAACAGCTGACATTGATGTATAGTAACACCTGTGTGATTACCTAATCTAAATAACGACCAAAGATTTTCTTTCCAGGTGTCTACGGTTTCTCCAGGTAACCCTAATATAACTTCAGTATCGACTGGTATTCCATTCTTGTTACAGAGATCAAATATTTCTGTAATGTTGTGCTGATCTAGATTTTTACGTTTAATATTTTCTAATACATCTAAGTTCATTGATTGTACTGATACTGTGAGACCCTGATTAAAGGAACCTGCTTTGAATAGCTTCTGCACTATCTTGTAGACATCTGCCTTTTGATTTTTTGCCCAGGTCATGCTTACACCCTTAGGAAAATCATATTTGTCTTGAACTTCAAGTATCTTATCTGCTATCTCATTGTCTCTGTCACGAAACATGCCAAAGTTAGCATCAGCAATAGTTACATAACCACACTTGTTTTTACCTATCCATTCTATTTCATCAAGTATACGATTGTATTCAAACTTTTTAACTTTGCCGTATGTTAAACTGCCCCAATCACAGAATGTACATTGATATGGACATCCTCTATTAGTTTCAATTGTGGCATTCCATTCTACTACACCGTCGGTTTCTCTTATTAACTTGTCAAACACTCCTGTCAGGTATGGGCTAGGAACATCTTCAAGGTCTTGAATCCTGGGTGAATCCGGAGTTGCTATCCTTTCTCCATTATTATTAATAATGACACCTTGAATTTCTTTAATATCATCACCGTTATGCAGTGCTATCAATAAATTTTTAAATGTTATCTCACCTTCTCTAACTACAACCAGGTCCATGAAAGGATAAGTTTTAAAAATGTCTTTCTTTTCGTGTGGTATCTCTGGTCCGCCAAAGAATAGGAATACATCTGGATTAACTTCTTTTAGTCTGCGTGCAAGTGCATAAATGTAGTTGCGGTTCCATACATATGTCGAAAACCCAACAACAGTATTGTCTTTTAACAGATCAACGTATTCTTCTATGTCTCGTCTTTCCCATATTAGTTGATCTAACTCATAGTTGTCTTTAACTTGATCAAATTGTTGAGCGTAACTCCAAAGTATACCAGCACTATACGGAAGATAGTGTGCATTGAGTTCTATAGGACCCTGTTGGAAGTTAGGTTGGCAAAGGCTGACTTTTTTCATAATTTTATTATACTTTATTAACATGTATTTAACAATACCTAATACTATCAATATAAATATTCATATGGAAGAAAAGTTTGTTAGAATAGTATTTGATCTCAATGTTGAAAGAATTAAAAACGATAACCCTAGTTATCGACTCTATGTCAATGACGAGCTATTCAATGAACGTACTTGGAGATGGGATTCATATGCCTACCTAGAAGAAATGTTACAAATCAACGCAGTTCCAGGTAAATATACTGTAAGGATAGAAAAGTATCATCCTACTAAAGCAAGATTTACAATAAACAACATGAGAGTAGAACTAGGTGATGCTTGTATTGTTGAAAACAATACTATAGAGATATTAGAAAATGAAAATACTTGAAATTATTAAAGAAACAGCATCAGTTGGTGCTACCAGTGCTGGTAATGTCGCTAGTGTTGCTAATCCCCACGTAGCAAAACACAAAGGTCCTAAGCCTAAGAAACAAAAACCCACAGACAATGCTCTAGACATGAAGGGAACTTCAATCTTCGGCGGTCCACTCAAAAGAGTTTAATACCTTTCCTTAGTGATAAATATACTTAACGAAACGGTTAAGGTAATATCATGCACATCAAAGATTTTAATGAAGATCATTTAGACCATGAAGTACAAATGGCCAAGTCAGATCTATTAGAACTAGCCAAAAATGCTATGCAAACATATAAATTATTAGCTGAGCGTTATTCTGAAGAACGTGGTCTACCAGACTGGGTACAAACAAAAGTAACCAAAGCAGACGACTACATGCAATCAGTACGTAAGTATTTAGAGCATAAAGAAGACAATACATTATGTTAGTAACAGATTTAAAGGTGCTGTTAGCATCATCATACGCATATCAGTTAAAAGCACATATGTTCCATTGGAATGTAGAAGGCAGTGATTTTGCACAGTTACATGAGTTTTTTGGTAGCTTGTATGAAGAAGTGTTTGCCAGTGTTGATAAGAATGCTGAAATAATCAGACAGCTAGATAGTTACACACCTGGCAGTTTTGATCGTTTTAGAACATTAAGCACAGTTCATGATCAAACTAATGTTCCAAGAGCAAAGTTAATGATTGAGGAACTGTTAGAAGACACTAACAAGATGTTAGATTTAACAAAAAGGATATTCACTGTTGCTGAAGAAGAAAACGAGCAGGGTATAGCAGATTTTATTGCGTCACGCATTAATGCGTTCGCAAAACACGCATGGATGTTGCGTAGTTTTTTAAGGACAAGAGATTAGTATGTTATTAACAAATTTATTTGAATCACAATACGGTGCAGGTGCTGGTGTAGAAACAATACGCCAATTGTTACATGCAGTAAAAAACAATCAAGACATAGATCTTAAAGTAGGTCCAGAATTATTTCCAATAGTGTATAGCGATGCACGTTACTTACTACAATATTGGAAAGCAAACAGAGAAGGTGGTGATGCTACTGCTGAATACTTTGGTAATGCTAATTGGATCGAAGACAAACTTGCTAAACGTGATTACACAATGAGTCCAGATAGATTAAAAGATATTGATCAAGAGCGTATGAAATCAAAAGACTATGATCGTATGGTAGGCATAGAAGAAGATATACCGGCAGACTTTATACCAGAACCTGTAGTAACTCTGACATTAAAAGAACTAGAACCAGGCATGGATCCAATGAGCAATGACTTTTATGACAAATCATACGCGGCACTGCTTGCTAACTATGTTGCAAAGGCAACTCCTGAAGTTAAGAAAAAGTTTAATATGTTCTGGAATCAGGGTTGGGCTAAACAAATGAGAGAACTGTACGGTAGAATGCACGGTTTAAAAGAATATGCAACTAAACCTACAAGTAAAAAAGTTACAGAAGGCACTTGGGCACTTCCAGAAACAGAAGAGCAAGTTGCAAAATTAGCAGAGTTAATGTCGGAACCATTACTGGTCGGTGTTAATGCAGTGGATGCTACTACAGCATTATATGATATCATTGGCGATGATAAATTGTTTGATACGTTAGAAACAATAGCAAAAGATAATCCAACGGCAGATGTACGTTCATATATTGCAGTTTGGTTAGCAGACAATATGCCAGATGTATTAGATCAGGTAGTTGTTAAAGATACTGAGCAAGAGCGTATGCTAGACATAACTGAAGCTGAGTTTGAAATTACATATAAAGATCCACAGTTTGACGGTACTAGAAAACACACAATTAAAGCAGTAAACAGAGATGGTGCTGAAGCAAAGTTTTTAGGCTTTGGTAATCCGTATACAATTTTAGATATTAAGAAAGCAGAGAAAGTTACAGAGGCTTCTTATATTGACGGCAAGGAAGAAGATCCTAAGTCGTTACGTTGGAAACAAACTAGCATGAGCTATAAAGAAGCTAGTGAAAAATACGGCAAAGACAAAGTACGCAAAGAAGGTAAGAATCGTGCAGGACAGGAAATTGTTGCTGTGCATGTTCCACTAGGCGAAGGCACTCATGAAAGAACAAATGAATCAGTGCAAGTAAAAGAAGAAACAGAATATCAAATATGGTGGAAAGGCGAAGAAATTGATTCTTTTGCCAGTAAAGAAGAAGCTGTAGCAATGCAAAAAGAATATACAATGGCTTATAAAAGTGGCGTTTCAATTAAAAAAGCAAAAGTAAAAGAATCATTCTTTGACCCACGCGAAAAGAAGATTCCTAGTCCGACTAGCGATAATCCAGTTACAAAAAGAGTTGAAGAAGATGAGTCTCCAAGAAAAATGTATCATAAACATTTTGTCAAGGCAATGAAGGCAATGTCGGGAAGTCAAGTACAAAAACGCCATCAATTGGAAATGGAAAAATATAAAAAGATGATGGGCAAATCATTTATTGACCAGGTTGCACCTAAAGAGTTTGCAAAATTTGATAGAAAGGTTGAAGAAGGATATCCAACAGACTACAAGGGTTGGAAGTATGACGTAGAATATATAGAAGATGAAGATACTCGTAAGAAATTACACTCAGCTACAAAAGACGGTAAACAAGTAGACATAGATTGGTCTCCATACTCAGATATGTCAGACACACAATTTAAAACCTGGATTGACTTAGGTATGCCTAATCGGAAGACTGTAGATAGTATTGGCCCTTTAGATACAAAAGATCTAGAACAGTTAATGAAAACTAAACTAGGTACTCGAGCAAGACTAGCACAAGAAGATACAGACGGACCAATGGATATTGAATTAATGGAGCTGAAATACACAGACAAAGAAATTGCTAAGGCAATTACCATAGCAAGAGGTAGTGATGGCGATATGACTGGTGCAACTGACACTATTGAAGCAATAGCAGATGGATTATCAAATCATCCAGACGTAGAAAAAGTACTAAAAATAGCAAATGAAGCTAAAGATGATGACATTACTAAAAAGTTAGATCCAAAGACTAAATTAGCACTTAAAAAAGCACAAATGAAATCAGCCGGGTTAACTAAAGGTGATCCTATAGCATCATTAGCATTTGGTCTTGAAAAAGATGTAGATCGTTTAGGTAAAGAAAACGATAAAGAAGAAGCTGACATTGCTGGACAGGAACTTGTTGACAAATATCATTCTCAAGAACTTAATACACTTAAAAAATCTTTAGCTGTTTTACTTAAAAAATAGCCAAATAATTTGACTCTCTTGTAAACGGTGCTATAATTACTAGTATCGTTTAAAGGAGAATCAAACATGTCAACAGTTTTTACAACAGAACAACAAGCAAAACTAAAAAATCTTATCAGCGAAGGTCTAGGTGTTATGACTGAAGTTGAAACTCTTCAAGGTGGACTTAAAGACACAGTGAAAGCAGTAGCAGAAGAACTAAACGTTAAGCCAAGTATATTAAATAAAGCATTAAGAATAGCATACAAATCTGAATTCCAACAAGAACAAGCTGATCACGAAACACTGGAAACTATCCTTACTACTGTTGGCCGCACTCTTTAGTGATCAGGTTAGGAGAGATGTGGATAGAAAGCTACCACAAAGATCATATTGCTTTCTATTGCGAACATGTTAGTTTAGTTTTTACTGTAATTGCTAGTATGTATTTGGCCTTACACGCAGATGCTCCGGATATGATGATAGTGTATCCTGGCTTTTTTGTAGGATCAGTAAGTGCAATATACGCTTATTGGCGTAGAAGAATACCAACACCAATGATACTGACCACATACTTTGCTGTAGTAAATATATTTGGATATGGAGTTGCCGCTGGTTGGTGGTAACAGGTTTCGCTCACCTAAGAGCATGTAGAAGGTTAATCAGCCATAAATGATTAGGAAAATGATAATAACGAATACAAACATATCAGAAGTCTCACAACCTAATCAGGTTGACAACGCCCCCATTCAGAGTGTAAAATACTATAAACAACAAGGAAATACATGAGTTATATAGACGCACTGTTCGATCGCAATGGCGACAAAATACATATCGTAGAAAGAATTAACGGAGAACGTAAGTTCACTGAGTTTCCTGCTAGCTACGTATTTTATTACGAAGATCAGAAAGGTAAACATAAGTCAATTTATGGAACGCCAGTAAGTCGTTTTGCTACACGTTCGGCTAAAGAGTTTCATAGAGAAGTTAAGATACAGAGTGATAAACAACTGTTTGAGAGTGATATTAATCCTGTATTCCGTTGTTTAGCAGATAACTATCAAGGTGTTGACGCACCTAAACTTAATGTAGCATTCTTTGACATTGAAGTTGACTTTGATCCTGAAAAAGGGTACAGTCGTCCTGATGATCCATTTAATCCAATAACAGCAATTTCAGTATATCTAGATTGGATGGACAAGATGGTCACATTAGTATTACCTCCCAAAGGTATGAGTTGGGAAGAAGCTGAAAATATATCTAAGGAGTTTAGCGATACATTCTTGTTTGAACGTGAACAAGATCTATTAGGGACTTTCTTAGATTTAATTGAAGATGCTGACATACTCAGTGGTTGGAACAGTGAAGGGTATGATATTCCATATTGCGTTAATAGAGTAACTAAAGTGTTATCAAAAGATGATACCAGACGTTTTTGTTTATGGAATCAATTACCTAAGAAACGTGAGTTTGAACGCTTTGGTGCAAGTAACTTAACGTTTGATACTATTGGTCGTGTACATATGGATTATATGCAACTGTATAGAAAGTACACATATGAAGAACGTCATTCATATAGTTTAGATGCTATTGGTGAGTATGAATTGCAAGAGCGTAAAACAGCTTATGAAGGTACCTTAGATCAACTGTATAACAATGACTTTAAAACATTCATAGAATACAACAGACAAGATACATTTCTACTTAAAAAATTAGATGACAAACTGAAGTTTATTGATTTAGCAAATGAACTAGCACACGCAAACACTGTGTTATTACAAACAACAATGGGTGCTGTTGCTGTTACAGAGTCTGCTATTATCAACGAAGCACATGAACGTGGACTTGTGGTCCCGAACAGAAGAGAACGCTTAACAGGAGAGGATACACAAGCCGCAGGTGCCTATGTAGCGTTTCCTAAGAAAGGCTTGCACGATTGGATAGGGTCGGTTGATATTAACTCACTATACCCATCAGCCATTCAGGCATTGAACATGGGGAACGAAAGTATTGTCGGGCAACTACTACCAATTATGACTGACCGTTATATATCTGAGAAGATGGCTAAAGGTAATTCGTTTGCATCAGCATGGGAAGGGTTGTTTGGTAGTTTAGAGTATGAAGCAGTTATGGCAAAAGAAGTAGGAACTGAAATAACTGTCCAATGGTCAAACGGTGCAGAAGATACACACTCAGGTGCTACTATATGGAAGATGATATTTGATAATAATAACCCTTGGGTACTATCAGCTAATGGTACTATCTTTACATATGAAAGTGAAGCTGTTGTTCCTGGACTATTAAAACGTTGGTATAAAGAACGTAAAGAACTGCAAGCAAAAATGAGAGAGACAACAGATCTTAAAGAACGTGCATTCTGGGACAAGCGACA
>Ga0307984_1000997_pt1 | contig 12034 bp, 6 predicted proteins | sample EllFjometageno78_FD_203169 | JGI IMG/M metagenome (GOLD analysis project Ga0307984, IMG submission 203169) | Marine microbial communities from Ellis Fjord, Antarctic Ocean - #78 | ecosystem: Environmental > Aquatic > Marine > Unclassified | place: Southern Ocean | collected 2014-10-09 | reverse complement strand
CCTGTAGCAGCGTATCTAGTTGCAGACAAATCGCCAACATCCGTTGCAGTACCTTCAGAAGCAAAAGGAAACTTGTCGATTACGCTGCCAGCGGCGCCAGTGCCGCCAGTACTATACCCGTTGAGCGAACTTGATTGTCCTGCACCATAGGATTTACTACCGAGACTCAGAGCCCCAACATCAGTAGCATTAGTGTTAGAAGCAAAAGGAAATTTGTCAACCTGGGTGTTCTTCATATGATACCCGTGGGTATAGCTGTTGCTGCCCATAGCGTTAGAACTAGCTACTGTTAAATCACCAACATCTGACGCATTTGTGTCAGAAGAAAAAGGAAATCTTTCAATCGTGTTTACGGCCGGTAGTGAGTGACCTGTAGCATATCCGTGATCAGCTGAAGATTGCGAAGCGCCATAATACCCAGTTGAAGCCAAGGTGTCTCCGACATCCGTTGAATTACCGTCAGATGCAAATGGAAACTTTTCGATTGCGTTTGTTATGATGTAGGAACCCCCGTTTGAATAACCTGATACTGTACTTTCATTGCCAATCAAGCCAGTTCTTTTTTGAACCAAATCACCAACATCTGTTGCATTACCATCAGCAGCAAAAGGAAACTTGTCAATCTGATTCCTGTGTGGTGGTGAAATTCCACCCATGCTATATCCTGAAACTAAACTTGACGCACCCCCCAATTTTGCTCTAGCTACTGTCAAATCACCAACATCAGTAGCGTTAGCGTCAGATGCAAAAGGAAATTTATCGATTGTGTTTGCATTTGTTGATGGGATGCCACCGGAAGTATAACCGCTTACTGTTCCTTGCGCTTGTGAATATCGTGCACTAAAACTAACGACCTGCGCTTCTGCATTAAACTGATTAAAAGAAAAACCATCTTCGTCAATAGCCTTATCTCCAACTACAGAATAACCATCAGAAGAAACTGTATCGTTATTTGCAATAAGAATATAAGCATCGTTGGGTAAAGCGGTATTAGCCGATGCAGTATAATTTCGTGCATCACTTAAAAATTCTGTTCCACCTGACTTAAGTGCCATAACTTACGATCCTTCTATTGTTGTAACGCGTTCTGCTAATTGTTTATAGCCTTCTATCAAAAACGCGATTAATGGAATATAATTAACATATTTTTTATCTTCCATGTTTGTAACTAGCGCCGGTAATACTTGCTCGAGTTCTTGCGCTATAACACCATAACTATCAGTTCCGTTATCTTTCCATTTAAACTTATAAGTACTGATTTGATTTAAAATATTGTTTAAATCAGGAATTGGCATAAAGTCTGTTTTTGCATTTACATCTGACAACGAGTTGAAGTTTGTAGCTGAAAGAGTACCAGTTGAAGGATTAAAGTATAGTTTAGTACTTGTTGCGTTAATTGTTTGAACTGCGCCAACATTTTGAACAAATACAGGGAAGAAAGACGCATCCGTAGATGTATCATTTGTAGCCTCAAGTTCTGTTGCTGGCGATGCAGCAGCTGCTCCACCTTGAATACCTTGGCGACCTTGAATACCTTGGCGACCTTGAATACCTTGAATACCTTGTATACCTTGAATACCTTGGATACCTTGCGAACCAACACCGGTGATACCTTGGATACCTTGCGAACCAACACCGGTAATACCTTGGACACCTTGTTCGCCAGTGACACCCTGAATACCTTGGTCGCCAGTAATACCTTGGATACCTTGACGACCCTGAATACCTTGAGCACCTACGGCGCCAGTAATACCTTGGATACCTTGCGAACCAACACCGGTGATACCTTGGATACCCTGTTCACCAGCTGTACCTTGAGTACCACTAAAACCGATTCCCTCAGCACCTTGTATACCCTGAGCTCCGGTTGCACCACTAATGCCTTGCGACCCAGCTCCAGTAATACCTTGAATACCTTGGCTGCCAGTGTTACCAACGATACCTTGCGTGCCACCTTCACCATCTTCGCCTTGAGTACCTTGAAGACCCAGCGGACCTTGAATACCAATTCGGCCTTGTATACCTTGAGTACCTATACCAGTAATACCTTGAATACCTTGGTTGCCTGTACCGTCAGTACCTTGAATACCTTGTTCGCCAGTGATACCTTGGATGCCCTGTTCACCAGCACCAGTAATACCTTGATTACCTTGAGTACCTATACCAGTAATACCTTGAATACCTTGAGTACCAGCACCGGTAATACCCTGAATACCTTGTGGACCTACATCGTTTATTTGTAACTCACCGCCCATCGCACTGTGAATAGAGCATTGGTAATATAACGTATTAGGTGCATTATAAGGGACTGCAAACGTTACAGTCCCTACTTCTGTTCCATTACCTGTTACGCCGGCTGTATATTGGTCACCAGTGCCAGTTGTTGCACTTGTTTTAATATAAAAAGGATGACCAGACGCGTTTACAATAAATCTATATGTAAAGCCTCTAATTAATTTAATATCTGCGTTACTCACAGAAAAGTCAATTAAATATGCAATATTGCCAGAACTATCGACATTAATATCACGAGCGCCTTCAAGGCCTTGAACACCTTGTTCGCCAGTGATACCTTGAACACCCTGAGCACCTATAGAACCTAATGTACCGTCAATGCCTTGAACACCCTGTTCGCCAGTGATCCCTTGAACACCCTGTTCGCCAGTGATCCCTTGGACACCTTGTTCGCCAGTGATGCCCTGAATACCTTGTTCGCCAGTGATACCTTGAACACCCTGAGCACCTATAGAACCTAATGTACCGTCAATGCCTTGAACACCCTGTTCACCAGTAATACCTTGACGACCTTGGGCACCTTGAGTACCAGCCCCGGTCTTACCCTGAATACCTTGAATACCTTGGCGACCTTGATTGGCAGTACCTTGAATGCCTTGTCCGCCATCAATACCTTGAGCACCCTGTGTACCTTGAGTACCTCTAAAGTCTCCAATGTTTACCCAAGTGCTAGAACCTGTATAAGCCCACAAATCATTTAAAGCCTGATCTACTACCGTGTTACCAACAGCAGCTCCTGGGAAGTTTGCATTAAGTACTGCCTGGGGATCGCTGGAATAATTTACATCAGATTCAGATCCAATAATATTAATTGCAGGTCCAAAATTACCCTGGATACCTTGAAACCCTTGTACACCCTGTATACCTTGGATTCCTTGATTGCCACCTGTACCAGCCAAATTCCAACTTATACCATCTGAAGCATATAAGTTGTCATCAGAACCATATACCAGAACATATTGAAATGCAACAGGATCCAAACTTATTGGAAGCTGTTGGAATAACAATTTATCCGGAGTTGTAGGGGTTCCTCGAATTGTTTTAAGCGACATCATCTTGCTCCGCTTGGCCTAATGTATACGATATAGTAACATCAACACTGTTGTTTGATGTTGCTTTCATTTCAAGAATATCACCAGTATATATAAATTGTCCATTCATAGGAAAGGAAAGAACATCAAACTTTGGAAGAGGAATTTCATTTGCTAAATAAAACACAGTATTTGAACTTACGCGATATATCCTTATACTTACGTCAACAGTTACAATATCGCGATTTGAAATAATTAATGGTGTAATTACTTCTGCTACTCCTGGAACCGTTACATTAGTTCCACCAAAAACAAGTTCAGGAATAGAGTAGCTAGGTACTTCAATAATTGGATCCCAGCTTTCTGATAAAGTAACACTGTGACCAACTGGTTTTGCGTCTGGCGCCTGGCTTGTGGTAATAATTGTTGTCATGTTGATGTCCTACTGTTTGCGGCTCTACGAGCTAACTTTCTTACTGAAGATGTGAACGGCCTGCCTTCAATTCTGCCGGTTCTGCCGTTAATTCTGAGACCTTTTGCAAAATATTGGTTATTTAATTCGTCTGCTCCAGACCATCTTATTCTCCCACCGTCTTCTTCAAGAACTGAGGCTGTAGCAGATATTGGTTGTCCTAGTCTTCTCATGTTTATAGGAAGAGCGTTTACGTTAACGCCAGCACTTGCTAAATTAAATTGGTGTGAAAGGCTTTCTACTAAACTTCCAAAATTAACAACAACCGGGTTTCGAACACTTGCGGTTAATACTTCGTCTATAAGACCGTCAAGCATTGCCTCTTCACCAGCTGTTAGTGTGAATGTACTTTTAATTGTATCACGCATCCGATCCCATGAATTCGTAAATGCGTTTAATAGTGATATATCATTTGCGCCGTCTGAGGTCCACGCAGATCCGTTCCAATAATGAACTGTTCCGTCATATACATTCGTAACACTCGTGTATACGATATAAGCATCTTTAATTGCTACTGTAGATCCAGCTGGTAAATCACCAATCGTGGCAACACTCCCAACATAGTTAAGACCAACTGTTGTTGGGTTAAATACCGAAAAGACGTGCTTACCTTTACCAGTAAATAAACTAGCTGTAAATATACGAGCCCCGGTTTGAGTTCCACCCCTAAAGTCATTTGTGATGGAACGAAGAAAGTTTAGCGCGTCTCTACGCGTGAGTTCTTCATCTATGAAATTATATGTTGCATTTACATAAGCAACTGTAGTTTTCTGAAGCTGTGCTTTGTTGTTATCTATAATTTCTTTACCGTTTACATAATTCGTAGCTACCCAAGTTAAATCAGGCTCTTCTCTCGCCAACAGATGTGTAAGGGAATTGAATTTTATAACGTCTCTTAATATATTCGCGAGTGCTGTACACTTAATTGCTTCAACTTGAGAAGCAGCACCCGATGCAGTGTCTTGCGACGGGTACGTTCCTAACACTATAGATGAACATATTTCTCCGAGCTGTTCGTAAACAGCAGCAGTTGGTGCTCTTTGAGCTGTTGATAGTGAACTACCCACTTCTCTATTGTAATTTTCAGTATTTACGATTGACGCTATATTTGTTTCGTAGTTTAAGTCGTGTGTTAACGCATCTATTTTATAGCCAATGTCACGTGTATATGTTGCTACGTTATAGACGAGACTGGAATAATTTGTATTGATCCAAGCAATTAAGTCTGTTTGGATCAAAGATTTATTTGCAATTAAAAGATCTTTTGCATTTGCATGATTACTAATGCCTGTACTTGAAAATGTAAGTGCATCTGCGTTGCCAGTTCCATTCTCAAGGATGTCTATGATTTCATCAAAGGCCGCATCAGTTCTTGTCTCATTTGCAGCATTTTGTAAAAGATCCTTGACAGAAGACTTAAGGAACGATATAGCGCCAGATGTCTCAGTTAGCTGATCGTCAATAACGACTTGCGAGTTTGCTGTTCTATATGAGTTACCGTTTAATACTGCCCAGTAATTTGTACCGAGTGTTAAATCGTTTCCAACTCCGTCTAAGATGTATCCAGTGTCTCTTTTACATTTGGTTGAGTTGTAACCTTCGTAACCAAGAGTAGTAGTTAGATTACTCCATAGATCGTCTATAACCGTGTTTGATGAGGCCATAATAGTATCAGCAAGAGTATTATTCGCGACTAAAGTTGCTGTAGTTTGTCTTGGATCGAATATTGGAGTACTACCTTTAGAACGCATTGATATATCACCAAATTGCGTACCTGAGTTATTAAGAGTAATTTGACCACCATCTAAAGCGTAGAACGAACAGCGTGCAAAAATTGATAGAGATGAAATTCCGTTAATCCCAGCTCCGTTTTTTGCAACATATCCTATTCCGTTTTGTGTACGAGGAGTTGCGCCAAAGCAAAGCATATAAGGAAAAATTGAATCTGGATCCAAGACTTCTCGATCAGCAATAACCATTCCGCCACCACGACCAACATTTTTGTTTGGAAAGTCTTCTTCGCCGACAGTAGTAATTGTCGCGCTTCCACCCGAAGAAGATGTGATTGTAGTACTAGATGCAAAACTTTTTGTATTGTTTCTTATGTAAATTGTACCTGAACCAATTTCGTCAACTCTTGAAACAAATCCGTTTACATCGTCGCTTGTTGTAATTGAATCGCCTTCTTTAAAAGTTCCAGTTACGCCAGATACAGTAAGCTCATATCCTAAATCGTAAATAGTTCCATGGCTATTAATTGGATTTAATAGCGCAGGAATTTCTTTTTCAGAATAGTTTGATATTTGACTTGAGTCTCTCACATAAGGAGATCTTGTAATTTTTGCGCCAGGTCTGAATGCAAATGCAAACCCGCTGGTTGGATAATCAAAGTTATCAACTTTTAAATTAAAGAATGAAAATCCCTGTACGTAACAGCCTGAACCTAAAAGAATACAGTTGTTAGTTTCGTACCCATCATTCATTACAATCGTCGTTGAATATTGACCTGAAGAACCTATCATAGAGCAAAAGTCAGGTAAAGCCAATTCGCCGTTTGTGTAATAGGTTCCTGGCATTACAGTAATGTTAATGATTTGTCTGTCAAGAACACCGGGTGCTATTGTTTTAGCTTTTTCCTGTGCGATTGTTACAGCACGATCAAGAGTTGCGACTGGAGCAAGATAACTGCCAACATTATTATCACTGCCATCAACACTTACATATACTTTTTTAGCTTTTTCAGAAGACTTTGCAATTTCGCTATATAATTGAGAATAAGAAAACGCAACGGTTGTTCCAGCAGACACGTCTTTTAAATAAAAATAATCATCGTCTTGGACGTCGTCTGTTAAAGGACGCGTGACTGTTATGTTTGGATTTTTAATTGGCGTATTGTCTATTAAGCCACCAGCTACTTTAATATCAGTAAACTGTTCTTTCTGTAACGCCTTTAAAAGTTCATCTCTTGTGATGCTTTTTGTACCGTCTTCACCTTCATCAAGGCTAACCATGACAAAAAGATCACCGCCTTTTGTTTTATCACCAGAAATCTTTTCAAGATCTGTAATTTTTGACATGACTAGTTAACCTTTTTTCTTATATTTATAAAACAAAACATATCGCTGATGTAAATTTAAAACTATAACTAATTTATATTTATCATTATTGATTTAAATTTACACGGCCCCGTAAATAGTGCCGTTGTTTGTTATAGTTACGTTAGGGCTAGTTGTTTCTATAGCTTTACCACCAGTTCCGCCAAGTTTACCACCGCGACCGCCATTAGCACCCCAACCACCTCCACCACCGCCAGTTCCAGATCCTGCGGACCGCCCTTGACCCGATGCGCCAGCACTGCCTCCTGGCATGCCTTCGGAGTCGTCGCTGCCAGTAGATCCTGCACCGCCAAGACCAGGTAAAATACGCCCACCGCCACCACCTGAGCCTGAGTCTGGGTCATTAAACCAACCAGAACCGTTATCGTAGCCACCGCCACCAGCGCCAGCGCCACCACCTTTACCACCTCCTGCGTCGCTATCATTCGGAGCAGTTGCACCATTAGCGCCAAGTATGCCACCAGCACCCGGTCGACCTGCTGCACGATAACCACGGCCACCTGCGCCACCACCTGCACCACCACCTCCACCTGCGCCTATAGTAGTATTGCCACCGCCACCGCCACCACCGCCACCAGCAATGTAAGCACCTGTGTTATTAAGAAATACGACATTTGCGTTTGTTAATATTTTTATTGCAGGGCCGCCATCTTCGCCTGTGGTTGCAGAATTCCCGCCTTTGCCACCACAGCCAATAATATTACCGTTGTTGCGAATAGTTATGTCACCAGTCATATTGGATGGTATAGTTAGCCCTGCTGTTGCCGTATCCCCTCCCCAAAACCATACGTTTGCTGGGATTGTTAAGTCATAACGTAAGGATGGATCTGTAAAACCAATTCCAGTTAATAATGTCCACAAGTTACAATTTCTAATATTGTCGAATCCATTTATTTTTGGATCATAAGGAAAGGCACCTAGTGGTATTCGCCGAACATCTGATGTACCATAAAAATCACTAAACTTTATTGTACCTGAAACTGGAATTTCTGGAGCAACACTGTAAAATTCTGTTAAAGCCCAAGGTTTAGGGTTATCATATTCTGCTTCAATTTCTGTAAATGTAAGAGTACCAAATGCTGCTTTAATGGGCATATTATTTACCTATTTTTTCGTTTAATTCTTTAATAGCTTCGATTAATAACCCAACTAAATTTCCGTGACGAACTGCATAAACTTTCTCTTTAGTGTTAGGGTTGTCATGTTCATATACAATACCAGGCAACACTCCAATAATTTCCTGGGCGATGACGCCAGTCATAGGATTATCATTTCCTATATAATTAAATGTGTATCCACCAAGTTGTAAAACTTTTTCTAGCGCGTCTGAAATTGGAAGTATATTTTCTTTCATTGTAATATCTGAAACAGATCCGTAAGCTGTTACGTCGCCTGCGGCAACAACTTGACCTAGCACATTAACATTTCCAGAAGTAAGTATATTGTTGAATGTTACATTGGATGTAGTTGCAACATCCTGCCCGATGCTTACAACCCCAGTTGCATTATTATAAGTAACACCAGTTCCACCAGAAATTGATGATCTAGCTCTTGCAGAAGTGAAATAGAGATTACTACTACCTTCAGCCAAGTCATCCGAATTGTGATTTGATATATCGCTTACTGTACCTGTAATATTCCCAATTACATTGCCAGTTATACTAAATGGAGATGGTACTTCAATACCGTTTAACGCTATGAATTTTCCTGAAATAGTTAAATCACCAGTTGGTGTTAATACCAATCTACGAGGATTAGCCCCGGTATCGATGATAAAATTGTTATTGATCGTATCTTCAAATCCAGTTAACCAGGTTGAAGAACCAGACGAATATTTAAATCTCGGCCCTACTGGGCTAATTACAGTCTGTGAAATTGTGCCAGAACTGTTAATTTCAATAGGGGCAGTGTAGGATACTTTAGTAAAACCACTTCTGGGCATGACGGTATTTACTTTAAGTGAATCGTGAGCAATTACGTTATTTGCCGTAAATGTACCTACAAGAGTGGCATTGCCTGTAGTTGAATCGCCGAGTGCGGATGCCGTCATAACATCGGTTTCCAGCAGTGTTACTATGTCATTAGTTTTATCTAACCACGATTGGAATGTTTGCGTTGTTGTGATCTGGCCTATAGCTGTTTTTGACATATCTTAAATACTTTCTATCCGATCAAGTCTTTCGCAAACTGAAGTAAGAACTTTTTTAATTTCCCTTACCTCTTTTGAAAGAGATTCAATTTTTCTAATGCGATTTCTTTCTAATTTGTATTTATTCAAAGATGCAATATCGCTATTTAGTAATGCTTTTGTTTTTTCATCTCTTATCATGTTAGTGAAATTCCTCTGTAATCTAACAACCTAGGTGCTTTAAATATGCTTTCGGAATGTAATTCTATTTTAATTGCAAATCTACGATAACCTTCAAAGGTTGCTATAGCATTCGTGTATGTTAATATGCCAAGAGCAGTTTTGTCTGTATCTTTAACTTTATATGCAAATTCTTTAAAGTCGTTTATATTACTTATCGAAGAATACAAATTTATACCTTCAGTAAGTTCTAATTCCATCCAGGCATTGGTATCAAATACACTTGCGTCATCAACAGATTGTGGCTTAATAAATACTTTTATGTCAGTTCCACTTGGGCGATACGCTGTAGTTAATAATGTAAAATCTTCGGCGTCTAGATTTTCTGATAATTCAACAGTTCTTGAAATATATTTAGCCGTTGTGTTTGAGTCATTTGTAATTTGCCATTCACTTGCAAGTACAGATGCAGTTTCAATATCTATCATTGGCGACGACGTTGAATTTGACCCATTTGCTAAAGATACCGTTAGATTTAAAGATTTTACACCAGCTATGTCGTTAGACTTACTATATATGGCTATACCATTTTCCGCAAATAATGTTTTATCATTAAAAGCAACGCTTTGATTATATGCAGCACCTGTAGTAGAGTTTGCAAATGTCCCAGCTAGTGATGTGCTTGATACAATATCGTTTGTTCTTGTAATCATTGGCTGTATGTAACTAATGTTCTTATTATCAACCGAAACAATTCCGGCTGTGGATCCGCTGTCAAATCCTTTAATAGTATCTCCATCCTCAAACTTTCTGGTTGAAGTTGCTGACGAACGTTCTAATACCATAGATGTTGGGTATCTAAAATCGTAATGCGTTATAGTTGCAGCTGTAATTGGATTTGAATCTATTGAAGCTGTAAAGAACGCATTTCGATCTGCCGTAATCGTTGATGTTGTTGAAGACGTAACTCTAAGTATTTGTTTATTCGTCGCTCCGTCATCCAGCAAAATATAATCCCCGGCAGAATACGTATCAGACAAACTCGTTCCAGTTATGACATTACTTCCAGTAGTAACACTTACTGAAATTGCAGTAGACCCAATTAATGGCTCATCTGTATAAACAAGTTCGCCAACTTCAAACCGCCCTACATTATTCGCTGTAGTAAAGAATTCATTGTCGTCGTTTGTAAATGTTATAGTACCGGTGTCTGATCCAAAGTTATGGCGATATAATTTAAACTTAACATCTTCATCTTGATAAGATTTCCACGCTCTGTTATTAGTAGACGTAAAGAGAACTCCATCTCCCCAATCCTGAACAACAGTAAGACCTTGTGTTGCACCTGGGCTAAGATTTTTTCCGCCAACCTTGGAAGTAAAGAGCAAGTAATCTGGATCATTTGCGTCTGGTTTAACGACGAATGCGTATTCTTTTTCAGCATCTAATCGTATAGGAGATTTAAATGTTGCGGTTGTAGCAACTGAAGCATTATCTGAAACACCTATTTCTGCTGGGTCTAAATGAACATCTGATAATGGAACAGATATACTTGAAGGATAACCATTAATAACTTCTCTAATGTCAACCAATAAGCCGTTTGTTGTACTTATTCTTTTAAAGAATATATCTAACTTTGATATGAACACGGTTTCAGATCCGCGGCCCATTCCAGTTTTAATAAAAAATGTTTGCGCAAGAGGATCGGGCGGATTATCATTATCATTATTTCGTACTGGCGCTGTCCTCCGAGTAACAGTCCTATCAGATGTTTCGGTTTGTATGAAGTTTGCAGGCGATCTTGTTGAAACCGATAAGGAAGATTTTTCAACCGAAAAGTTATATGCACGATACATTAACGAACCATACGACGTTTTTCCTGATGCTATTGAAGCATATGTATCAATATCTGCTATTTCAAGTCTTCTATCACCTACAAAGAAAGTACCTTCTGGTATTTTAAATACCGCTCTTACAATTCCATTTCCGTCTGATGTTACGGCAGATCCAATGACCCCACCTCTTGTAAATAACCTAGGATCGTTTACATTACCGGGTGCTCCTTGAGCAGGATATATGTGAGAATTTACATCATCTTCATCAAAGAAAAAGTAGTGCTGAGTATTAGGTCTTAGACCAGCCATGAACACGCCTACTTCTCTAGACCTCATGTATGGATTAAAAGTAAAGTTTGTAACGAAATCGCCAACTTTTTGTTCATTTACATTTTCGCCAGATAATTGCACACTCCTAGTCGTATCGCGTAAACTAGTAGTCGAGGTTGTACCAGTGCGGCGAGTGCCAGCTCTTACAGTCCCAAGGTTTTCTGTTACTGTAGATGTTAACGGGATAAATTCCTGTATTGCATCTACTAATTGAGTAAATGGTGTTGTTAAATCTATGTCTATATTTAAAGGATTTGTAACTGTGTCGTATAGTGCGTCGTATTCAGGTGATAAGGCGCCTGTGCCAATGTAATTATAAAAACTACTTACACAGTTTCTAAATGCTGTTGCATACGGCTGAGATATAATTTCAACGTCGGAATCTCTTTGTAAAGATCCAAGAACAGGATTCGTTGCATTTGGAAATACCGTTGCATTCGTAATAGTTTTAAGCTTTAGGTTAATTGGAAACGATTTTACAGAAGGCATAAGTGATTTTTCTGTAAAATCAATGGCCGCGTTATATTCTGTATTTTCCAAATTTGCAATGCTAAGGTCATTAAACGGATCTACAATAATACCATTTTTAAATCTACTCAAGCCGTTTTCGTCAGTAATATTTAAATTTTTGGTGTCTGCTTCTAATG